>WOR8_10008567_pt1 | contig 12750 bp, 21 predicted proteins | sample DeeMarSeWOR38_10_FD_19890 | JGI IMG/M metagenome (IMG submission 19890) | reverse complement strand
ATACGCATGAATGATGCCATTAACATATGCTTTCAAAACCACTCGATGTATGTTCGGGTGGCTAAAAAATACCTTAAAAGCCTTGAGGATGCAGAAGACTGTGTCCAAGAGGCTTTTTTGAAGGTATTAAGATACGGACACACATATAATTCAACTGGTTCGGTAGAGGGTTGGGTTAAGAGGATTGTCATTAATACTGCAATAGATAGGTATAGAAGAAAAGTATCGTCAAAGTTGGTTTATAACACCGAAAAGGTGGACTCATTTAAAGGCTCTGAGGAGGTTGAAATACCCTATGGTAATGACATACCCCACAAGTTGGTTTTGGAGGCAATACAGAGCCTCTCAGATAGCTACAAACGAACGATAAAGCTATATCTAATAGAGGGTTATAGCCATAAGGAGATATCATCCATGTTAAACATCTCTGAGGGTACATCTAAGAGTAACCTATCAAAAGCTAAAAAGAACGTGATTAAGTATATAAAGAAACACACATGACAATAGAACAAATTAGTGGTTTAATCACGAGTGATTGGTATGGTTCTCAAGGAGATTGGGATTTAAGCGTAGAGGATTTACGTTCACTTGGAATAGATGTGTCATCACCTAGCGAGGCTAAAGAAATATCTTTATCCATAAAAAAGATGGTGTTTCACAATATGTATAATTTAATAATAAAAGAGATATATAAATGACAAACAAGTTAAGTATTTACAAGATTAAGAAATTGGCAAAGTATATTGCAGTTGAGTTAATTCGTATGGAGAAGGAAACACCAAACGATGCAGAGTTTGGACAAAGTGTTCGTTCTTTTGTTAAAGAAATATTTTATAGAAAAAATGGGGATAATAAAAAAGATAATGGTAGAGGTATTTGCTCTGATGAGGTATAGAAATACCTTACTGAATGCCATAGCTGACACAGAGGCAAGGATACTGAACGATGCGATATCTGATGGCATTGTTGAGCATTATAATATAGAACTACTAAAGAAGTACCAAGAAAAGTATCACATCATTGACGATGCATTAATATTTATATAGAGTAATGACTGAAGAAGAATTAAAGAAGTTAGCAATATACATTGTAGATGAACTAACTAAACCCAGTGAGGATATGATTGATAAACTAGGATTCTACTTAATGTTTTTTGACCAAAAGCAGTTTTGTGAGTATGAGGAGTTAAGTATTAATCACGAGATTGAACAACTTAATAAACTACTTGCAATGAATCTTGAGAAAGAGGAATATGAGACTGCATCTTTAATTCACAAGAAGATTAAGAATTTAGAGGAAGAGAAAAATAATCTCAAGAAATAATTATTGTAGCATCAAGAAAAAAGATTTTTTTTTTAAAAATCCTAAAACCAAAAAACATGAAAAAATTTAAGGTAACATCATCTGTAATTAATAATAATGCAGTTAGGGTTGATTATATTGTAGCAGATAATTCTGTTACTGCAATAAAAAACTTAATGAAGTTATATCCATTAAAAAGGGAGATAAAGAGTATTGTATTAGTTTAATTTTTTAAAAAGTGTAAAATTAGTAACTTAATATATATAGCGAGCTACTATATTTACACTTTTCTTATCCAATGAAATCAAATCGAAAAATCAAATGGCTATGGGATAAACGCATCGTAACAAGACGTTACCCAACAGATAAGCCAACCGAAACATTCTCGTGGGGTTGGTATTACGAGAACGGCACACATGAGTGCTACGAACTATTCACAACAGATACCTTAATAGTGTCATATAAGAGTTACTATTGGCACATATCGGTTATTAAGTACATCAACGAACTATCATACAAGGACTTCCGTGAGGTGTGTTTATTTATAGCAGACATCGACAATGGATTTACAAGCATTGATATGGAGAATGGTAGGGTATTGAGGATGATAGACACAATATATAATGACGATAGTGATAGGTATCCACCCAACAAGATTCGTAAGGTAATATTTAAGGTTGGTTGTGGTCTTGAGAGGCACGAGAAGAGAAGTATCGTAGGGCAACTGATAGGTAGGTCAAATCGTTTAAGTAGTGATGACATTTACACTTGTATGCAGTACATTCATCAGTCTAATTGTAGGGTTACAGTTTCATCCATTTCTAGGGACATAAACTGTAGTAGACCAACCTTATATAAGGTAATGGATGATGAGATGCGAGAGGAGATGAAGCGTCTTAACGAATTACTAAAGAATGAGGAACTACAACGAAAAGAATTACGAAAGATACAACCAAGACGTATTGGACAATCAACCTCCCGTCAAGCCTTGGATAGAGTATACAACACAGGAGTTAATAATAAAATTCTTACCAATGGTTAGGTCTATCGCTAGGTCGTTTAATACTAGCGACACAGCTAGTGGTATACTAGACATCATGGACTTAATTCAGTATGGCTCTATAGGATTGATAGCAGCAGTTGAAAAGCTAGACATTGAACTATCCATGACTAAGGATAACCCAGAAAGGTCTATTAAGTCTTTCCTAGCCAAAAGAATAAAGGGTGCTATAAGGCGTAGTGTGGATAACAATAGAGGCACAATGAAGATTACGGAGTATCGACAGAACGAGATTCGTAAGTCTAGACATGGTGTTGAGTTGATATTTAACTCTGTTTTTAAGAGTATTGACGAATATGATGGAGCTAGTGGTAACCCATTTTACAATATCCCTGAGATTGATAAGACATATAATATAGATATGCTTAACTCTTATCTGTTAAACATAATGAAGGATATACTGAACTACGAGGAGTATCACATCGTGAGATTATTCTATGGACTAGATTGTCAGAGGCAAGGTGCTAAGGCCATATCTAGATACCTTGGGATGGATAAAATTACTGGTCACTCAAAGATTTCATCCATAAAGAGGTATGCCATTGATAAAATAATTCAAAAAATAAATGTAGAAAATCTATTGTTGTTTGAATAATTGATTACATTTGCGTCCTAAAGGTTGCAAGCCGAATAACATTTTTCTCTTATCAAAAAGCCTAGTTAAAGTTTTGCAACCCTTTGACTAGGCTTTTTTAATTTAATTTTATTTTTTTATGAAAACCAAATCATTAAATCAGAAGCTGGCTTATATGCAAGCTAAGTTTCATAGTAAGAAGACCCGATACAATTCCTTTGGGAAGTATTACTTCAGGTCAGCAGAAGATATCCTAGAGGCAATCAAACCATTCCTACTAGAGATGGATGTAACCGTTCGTGTTAACGAGGAGCTGACAGAGGTTCTAGGTATACCAGTAATTCAGAGCGTTGCCACCATAACAGATGGTGAGAAGGAGATTAACGCTACTGCGGTTGTGGGTATTGACCTAGACCAAAAGGGTATGCAAATGCCACAGAAGTTTGGTAGTGCATCAAGCTACGGTAAGAAGTATGCTCTTGGTAATTTATTGTTGATAGACGATACACAGGATTCCGATGCTACTAATGACCACGGAAAGTCTGCTAATAAGGTGTCCTCTAAGAAGCCTTTAAACAAAGGCACAAAAGAGTTTGAGGCAGCGAAGAAGTACATAGCTGATGGTAACAGTATTGACACTGTAAAGCTCAAGTATGAAATCAGTAGTGACGTTGAGAAGCTATTGTTATCATGAATCAAGAAGAAATAATAGCAAGACTCCGTAATGACGAGGATTATTACGGAGAGTTCGGTAAACAATACCTTTCTAACTCGGACATAAATGCACTAATCAATAATCCGTTAGCCTTTGGTCAGGATATGGACAAGACTGCTGCGTTCCTAGTTGGGGGGTATTTTCATACCGCTATCCTAGAGCCAGACAAACTCAGGAAGTACAGAATTATTGAGGCATCGACACGAAACACTAAGGCATACAAGGAGATATCTGAGGGTGAGTTGTGTTTGCTTCAGCATGAGGTTGACCAGATTGAATTAATGCAAGACAGAATATTAGGTAACGATATCTGTAAGGGTTTGATTCGTGATGGTGATGTGGAGTATGAAGTACCTAGCGTAACCAACATTGGTGGTAATATGTGGAAGGGTAAGGCAGATATCATTAACCATGACGATAAGATGATTATAGACCTCAAGACCACAGGAAACATATCGTCTTTTAGGTCTAGCGCATACAAGTACAACTACGATAGTCAGGCATATATATATACTCAACTCTTTGAGGGTTACGAGTTCGTGTTTGTTGTCATCGATAAAACAACATTACAGATTGGTGTTTATGATTGTTCTTCTTCGTTCTACCATAGCGGTGAGCAGAAGGTTGAGCAAGCTAATCTTAACTACGACTTGTTCTTTAAACTTGGGGATACAGACCCCAAACAATTTCTGAAAACAGAGACACTTTAATTTTTATTTTTTATTTAATTTTTATTTTTTTATTATGAAGATAGTTGCAACAGGTAAAATGAATGTAGCTGACATCCCAAAGGATAAGCTATATAAGGGTAAGAAGGGTATATACCTACAATACAAAATCGTGTTGAACACCGAAGAGGCTGACCAGTTTGGAAACAACGGAGCCTTGACTGTTAATCAGTCTAAGGAGGAACGTGAAGCTGGGGAGAAAATTGTATGGCTTGGCAACCACAAGATAATGTATATGGGGGAGGCTAACGATGGGTTGAAAGAAAGACCAACATCAAAGCCAAACGCTGATGTAGTTGAGGACGATGACTTACCATTCTAACCATGAAGGTTGTAGACGGTGAAATCAACGGATTTAAGATTGACAAGTTCAATCAGTACGGTCTAGAATCGGGAAAGACACAGGGGATTTGTCCTCTGTGTTCTCACACCCGAAAGCCCGAAAACAGAAAGCTAAAGTGCGCCTCATATGATTGGGAGAGGGGGTTGGGTACATGCCACAACTGCGATACTTCCTTTCAGTTGCACACCTACGAGCGTAGGGGAGAGGTCACTAAGTTTTATGAGAAGCCACCAAGGATAGAGGTTGTACCTGTAAGTACAAAGGTTGAGTCTTGGTTTAAGTCTCGTGGTATATCAAAGAAAACCATAGATGACTTAATGATTACTGAGGGTGTCGAGTGGATGCCACAGACTGGTAAGGAGGAAAACACAATACAATTTAACTACTTCATAGGTGATGAGTTGGTCAACGTGAAGTACCGTGATGGTAGGAAGAACTTTAAGCTGTACAAGGGTGCAGAGAAGGTATTCTATAATATAGATGCTACCGTTGGGTATGACACTGTTATCATTGTTGAGGGGGAGATGGATGTGTGTGCAATCCACGAGGCTGGTTTCAAGAGTGTTGTAAGCGTTCCAAATGGCGCAACATTAAACACAAATAATCTAGATTACCTAGATAACTGCATCGACTACTTTGAAGATAAGGAGAAAATAATTATTGCCGTTGATACGGATGAGGCTGGTATAGCCTTACAGACAGAGTTAGTTAGAAGGTTTGGTGCAGAGGTATCTTGGGTGGTGGACTTTGGTGACTGCAAGGACGCAAATGAGTACCTAATTAAGTATGGTGCAACATCTTTGTCTTCTATACTGAAGACCGCAAAGCCAGTTCCACTAGAAAACGTAGTAACATTTAATGACATTGAAGATGAGGTTATTGAGTTTGTTAAGAATGGTTTTAAAAAGGGCTACCAAATCGGTTTGGAAAACTTTGATAACATATTTAGCACATACACTGGTCAGTTTATTACTGTTACTGGCATCCCTAGTAGTGGTAAGTCTGACTTTGTTGACCAAATGGTTGTTGGCTACAATAAACTATATTCTTGGAAGACTGCATTTGCGTCTCCTGAGAATGCTCCAACATATCTACACGCACATAAGTTAATGCGTAAGATATGGGGCGGTATGCCAACGATTAATGACATCAGAACGGGTAGGTGGACAGAGGTCGCAGAGTCCATAAATGAAAACTTCTTCTTCATTGATATGGAGAAGTATAATCTTGAGGAGGTGCTGAGTAAGGGTGCTGAGTTGGTTAAGCGCAAAGGTATAAAGTGCTTAGTCATAGACCCTTACAACAAGATAAGGTCAAATGACTCCCTATCAGATGTGAATGTATACACGATGGAATACCTGTCAAAGATAGAGGTGTTTGCCAAGAAGTACGATGTTTTGGTTATCATTGTAGCTCACCCAACTAAGATGTATAGAAACCAAGAGGGTAATATTGAGGAGCCTACGATGTACAACATCAAGGGCGGTGGAGAATGGTACGATGCAAGTTACCACGGAATCTTGGTCCACAGAAACTATGAGGAGAACACGGTTAAGGCAAAGGTGCTGAAGGTTAAGTTTCAAAATCTTGGTGAGAATGGGGCTGAGGCTCACTTTACTTGGAATAGGAGTAGTGGTGAGTTTATGCCGAAGGAAAACCCAGTTGGTGTAAATGAATCAATGCCTTGGGAATAACTGTAAAAAACAAGTATCCAATGGGGTATTACCTACCAACAAACCTAGAGCGTAGTGCCTCTTATTGGTGTCTTAAAAACGGAATAGGTGTCAACCCTATAAGTGCTGGTTATGGAAAGAGTAGATGGTATGTGGAGGTAACGATAAACAATAAGTCTAAGAAGTCTCCTGAGACGTACGGCAAGGTTGAGATTTGGAAGAAGACATATGAGTTTAGGTTATACTATTATAATAAATTCTTAAATAAACAAAATGAAAAGTAAATATTCAAATTACGAAAAAGAGGTTAGGTCAATTAGGGAGGACACTGGACATGGCTCAGATGTGATAGCACAAATTATATGTTCTAAGCATCCCGAAGAAGGTATTAATGTTCACAGCTTTGCTAGATATATCAGAAAAAAGGGTTGGATAAGGCCATCTATAGTTGATGAGTCTATGCACAGAAATAACTTGAACCCTATTGATAATTGGAAACTCTCTTGGATAAAGGATAAGGCTACAGGCACATCTACCTTGGTTGTCAACCCAGACTACAAGAACGCTGAGTCTGTTGACTACGAGCAGATAAGGACTGAGATGATTGATGAGATGAAGAAGTTGTCTCCGAAGGTTGATAGATACAAGAGGAAGAAGAACGAGGACGCACATTGCTTAGTGTTAGACATAGCCGACCTACACATAGGTAAGTTGGCAACAAAGGACGGGTCTAATGATAAATACAATGTTGATATAGCTATCGACAGAGCAATAAAGGGTAGCATGGATTTGATTGACAAGTCTCATCCTTACAATATAGATAAGATATTCTTTATCATTGGTAACGATGTTTTACACATCGACAACGCAAAGACTAGAACCACAACGAGTGGAACGCCACAAGACACTGATGGTATGTGGTACGACAACTTCAAGATAGCAAGGGGTGTGTATTGCCACATCATTAGTATGTTATCAACTATAGCCGATGTGGAGGTTATTCACTGCCCATCTAATCACGACTACATGACTGGGTTTATGTTGGCTGATGCCGTCCACTGCTACTTCCACAACAACAAGAACATTATATTCAACGTGGATAACAACCACAGGAAGTACACTAGGTACGGCAAAAATATGCTGATGTTTAGCCACGGAGATGGATGTAAGATAGACCAGATACCATACCTGTCAGCACACGAAAGTTCTCAGATATGGTATGAGACCAAGTACAGGTACGGATACCTTCACCACATACACCACAAGGACTACTTTAAGTTTAGGAGTGGTAAGGACTACATAGGTATGACCGTAGAGTATTTACGTTCACCTAGTGGTACAGACAGGTGGCATGCAGACAATGGATACACTGGTGCTAAGGTTGCGCTTGAGGCGTTCATCCACCACCCAGAGAACGGGCAGGTGTGTAGACTAACACATAACTTTTAAGCCATGAAAAACAACCTAAAGCCTGGAGACACTGTGAGGTTTCACAAGTCTATGTCTAAAAAAGTTAAGTTGGATAAAGAATACAAGGTTGTCTATGTTTCACATGACTTCAAGGTTGGTCGTGGAGTTTTTGAAATATTACTTGAAAACAAAATGACTAGATTAATCAAGAAGTACGACCAAAAATATGGTTGGGATATTTTAAAAAACTAAAAATGAAATCAAAGAGTTTAACACGTTCGGTGCATACGTTGGTGAGAAGACACCTATATGGGCAGAGACCTTTGACTGGGAGTTATGAAACACAACAACGACTTTAAGTACGACCTAGAGGTTGGTCAGTTAAAGGAGTCTGAGCTTGGTGACATGCTGTCCAACTCTAAGATAGAGGTTAAGTATGACTTGAGGGCTAAGGAAACTGGTAACGTGTTTGTAGAGTACGAGAGCAGAGGTAAGCCAAGTGGGATATCCACAACACAGTCAGACTTTTATTGCTTTGCTATTGCTAATTCGTTTGTATTGATACCTTTGTCAGAGTTGAAGATACGATGTAGGAAATACATCGGAACAAGAAGAGATGTGGTAGGGGGTGACAGTGACACAAGTAAGGGTATTCTCCTACCGATTAAAGATTTAATATGACCAATAAATGTGTTGTTTGTGGAGACCAAATAGCTATACTACTGAAGTCCAACCATATATGTTATAACTGTTTGTCCAATAAAAAAAAGAAGTTATCTAGCATTACTAATACAGAAAAAAACAAGTAATTATGATTATTACCAACATAAAGTCTATCATAGACAAGCAACAAGAAAAGGGTCTCAAGAAGTACGGCAAAACCGTTGACCAAGCAGACCTATCCATTGAAGAATGGATTGAACACACCCAAGAAGAAATAGCTGATACGTTGATATACCTAGAGTGTATCAAGCAGAAGATGATTGATAAAAGAAATTCAGATAAGCTTATCGATATACTGTTAGTGCTTTAAATACAACAGAGAATAAATATGATTGAATTTATTTATACCGTCTTAGTTTTATGTAACTCTCACAATCCTGGGCATCCACATCAAATTAAGTATGATAGTTTAACCAAAGAAAGAGTTGACTATATAACTAATTATTACGATACATTAACCACAAATAAAGTCTACACTTATACAATTGATAGTGTGGGTTACGTCAAGAAAATATGGTGGGTTACGTCAAGAAAATATGAAAGTAAAGGACAAAGTAAAAGGTATCATAGATGCCCAACAAGACAAAGGTTTATCCAAGTATGGTGTGTACTGCGAGTCAATTGAGTTTCATAAGTGATTCGTAAGAGAAGGAGTAAGAAGAGGGGGCCAGTAAGGGCTAAGAAGGTTACGCATGACGGAATTAACTTCGCATCTGGCCTTGAGAAGCATATGTATATAGCCCTAAAGAAAGCTAAAATAAAAGCAGCATACGAGGGAGAGACCTTTACACTGATAGATGGTTTCATGTTTGAGAGTTCTTCTTACGAAAGACAGGCTAATGGTAAGAATGATATGATTGATAGGGGGAATAAGAAGATACTACCCATAAAATATACACCAGACTTTATTGGTGATGACTTTATAATAGAGTGTAAGGGTAGGGCTAACGAGTCATTCCCAATCAGGTGGAAGTTGTTTAAGCGGTATGTCAATGAACACCTGAAGGGGGTGACCATATACAAGCCTCAGAATCAGAAGGAATGTGAAGTAGTAATTAATTTAATAAAAGAAAAAAGAAAATGCAAAACAAAACAGATTGGGAGCTAAGTATTGGTTTATACCCTGGAATACTAATTGGTTTTAGAAGTTATGTAGACGAAGGTGTTGATAGTGATGGTGATAAATACACACAGACAATACATGTAGTGTATGTACCGTTTTTAGATGTGTCACTAGCTATATATAGATACTAACATGGGGTTATTTAATGAGAGAATAGAATACAAACCATTTGAGTACCCTGAATACTACACGGATGGTTGGTTAAAGCAGGCGCAAGCTTTTTGGCTTCACACAGAGATTAGTATGTCTGGTGATGTAAAGGATTGGAACGAGAAACTTACCGCCTCTGAAAAGAGCTTAGTTGGTAACATACTATTGGGGTTTGCTCAGACAGAGTGTGCTGTATCTGATTACTGGACACAGAAAGTTGTATCGTGGTTTCCAAAACATGAGATACAACAAATGGCAATGATGTTTGGCTCACAGGAAACTATACATGCCGTGGCTTACTCTTACTTAAATGAAACATTAGGATTAAATGACTTTAAAGGATTTCTGCATGAGAGTGCTACTGCCAACCGTTTTAACAACCTCATGGATGTGGCTGGCGATAGTCATACTGATATTGCTAAATCACTTGCAATATTTAGTGCCTTTGCCGAGGGTGTTAGCCTATACTCTGCTTTTGCCGTTTTGTATAGTTTTCAGTTACGAAATCTACTTAAAGGTATTGGACAACAAATGAAGTGGAGTGTTCGGGATGAGTCGCTTCATAGTCGTATGGGTTGTAGGTTGTTCAACCAAATGTGTAAGGAGGATGAAAGCCTGAGGCACTTGGTTAAGGACGATGTTATTAATGCAGCAACCATAATGATGGAACTCGAACATAAGTACATCGACAAGATGTTTGAGATGGGTGACCTAGATAACCTGAAGGCATACGATTTAAAGCAGTTTATAATAAAGAGAACAAATGAAAAAATCAATGAGTTGGGGTACGAAAAATCTTTTGAATATGATAAGGAATCTGCTTCCAATCTTGATTGGTTTTATCACCTTACAGGTGGTCATACCCATACTGATTTCTTTTCGATACGTCCTACAGACTATAGTAAGGCGAATGAAGGGGAGGACTTTAATGACATCTGGTAAATAATTAAATTAAATAAAATGAAAGAAAGCACACTAATAGAAATGCAGAAGAAGATAGAGTCACTGACTCGTATTATGCAGCATGTACTACAAGAAAACCAAAGACTCACTGAGATGTCGGTTGGGACACTTGAATTAATCAAGATGATGCCAGACTACGACAAAGCATTAGAGGACCTAAAAGAAAAGAACCTAGAACAAGTCAAAAAAGAAAAAGAAGATGTCAAGTCACAAGTGGGTGAAGGGTAAGGATTACCCAAGTTGGGCTGATTCAGACGTATATAAGAAAACAATAGCTGGTGGATATCTCATCAACGATGAAACACCAAGGGATGCATATTGGAGGGTGGCTAATACTGTTGCCACGCATTTAGAGCGTCCTGAGATGGCTGAAAAGTTTTTTGAATACATATGGAAGGGATGGCTCTGTTTAGCGTCCCCTGTACTATCTAATACAGGTACATCACGAGGTCTACCAATTAGTTGTTTTGGTATTGATGTCGCTGACTCTGTAGCGGATATTGGTGGTAAGAATCTAGAGATGATGCTACTCGCCAAACACGGTGGTGGTGTCGGTGTTGGTATAAACCAGATACGACCTGCTGGTGCTAGTATAAAAGGTAACGGTACCTCTGATGGAGTTGTACCGTTCTGTAAGATATACGACTCTAGTATATTAGCCACTAACCAAGGGGCTGTTAGAAGGGGTGCCGCAAGTGTTAACCTAAATATCGAACACGAAGACTTTGAGGACTGGCTAGAGATTAGAGAACCAAGGGGTGACGTTAATCGGCAGTCACTTAACCTTCATCAGTGCGCTGTTGTTGGGGATAAGTTTATGCGTAAGCTCCTTGACGGTGACACTGAGGCTAGAACCAAATGGGGTAAGCTATTACAGAAGCGTAAGGCCACAGGTGAGCCGTACATAATGTTCAAGGGTAATGTAAACAAGCAGAACCCAGAGCAGTACAAAAGGCTTGGTTTGAAGGTACACATGACAAACATTTGCTCTGAGATTACTTTACACACCGATGAGAGTCACAGCTTTGTGTGCTGCCTATCAAGTTTAAACCTAGCTAAGTATGATGAATGGAAAGACACTAACCTTATATATGATGCGACATGGTTCCTTGATGGGGTACTTGAGGAGTTTATACAGAATGCGAAGGGAAAGATTGGCTTTGAAAACTCCGTGCGTTCTGCTGAGAAGGGGCGTGCCTTGGGACTGGGAGTACTCGGATGGCATACTTACCTTCAGGAGAAGGGATTACCTTTCGAGGGTTTGCTATCGCAGTACGAGACTCGTAGAATATTTAGCCAAATCAAGATTGAAACAGAGAGAGCTTCTATGGCTCTTGCAGAAGCTTTCGGTGAGCCGCTTTGGTGCGTTGGTACAGGAATGCGGAACACCCATCTTCGTGCTGTTGCTCCCACTGTATCTAACTCGAAACTTAGTGGTAATGTTAGTCCTGGCATCGAGCCTTGGGCGGCCAATGTCTTTACAGAGCAGTCACTCAAGGGTACGTTTATTAGAAAGAATCCTAGTCTAGAGAAGGTGCTGAAGCATAACGACTTAAACAACGACAAGGTGTGGGGTAAGATTCTTGAGGACGGTGGTTCTGTGCAGGGTATCAAGGAGTTGGACGATGTCTTACTTGGTAAGCATAAGATTCCAGCCAAGGAGGTGTTCAAGACGTTCAAGGAGATTAATCAGCTAGAGGTTGTGAACCAAGCTGGTATACGTCAGCAGTACATAGACCAAGGTGTTAGTCTTAACCTAGCGTTCCCATCAACGGTTGACCCTAAGTTTATTAACAAGGTTCACCTTGACGCATGGAAGAAAGGTATAAAGACCCTGTACTATGTGAGAACTGAGTCTGTACTTAGGGGTGATATTGCAGCGAGTGCTACAGATGAAAACTGTATAAGCTGCGATGGATAAATAATTATGCTATACGCATATGTATGTATGACATATGTGTATATATTTGTAATTGATTTGATGAT
>WOR8_10008472_pt1 | contig 12751 bp, 16 predicted proteins | sample DeeMarSeWOR38_10_FD_19890 | JGI IMG/M metagenome (IMG submission 19890) | reverse complement strand
GTCCACTGCCAGGTCATTTTTGATTTGATCCGGGTTTTAAATCCCCCCTGGCCCTCCTTTATCAAGGGGGGGAACATGCAGGAAGGTATCCCATTTCAAGTTATCAGAGGCAGTCTTAGCAGGCAACTACCACACCAGCTATCAGATGATAGGTATTGCCTATCATTACGACCCCATTTTATTCCTGTTGCCAACCCGCTTGAATGTCTTAACATATGAGTACCTCAGACAGAGGAAAAACTTATCAGACAATTGGAGGTAAATCATGACTGAACATAGAACCGAAGACTACTATGAGAATGATAATGACGGGCACGTGGATACCCGCGAGGCTAACTTTAAATGTGAAAACCCGGACAAGCATCTTGGCTGCGATTTGGGCATAGATGTTCAGGGTTAAAATGAAAGGAGGCAGCCCATGATTGCTACTTTTATTACAGTTCTGGCAATCGCCTACTTTATCAATAGATGTGTTAACTCGGCCAATGCCTCATGTAAGTTGTAAAATCGTTAAGGCAGAGTTTCGTTGGCATAGGTCATAAAATTCAATCCCACCCGCCTGGCCGATGATCCACCAGGCGTATGTAAATAAAAAAGGCAGGGCCTCTAACGAGGCTCTGCCTTTTTATTTCAACTATTTAACCAATCAACTATTCAACTAATCAACTACCAGCGTCTAGCTGGTAATTTCATACACCCGCGGTTGGTTGCGCGTAAACAGCTGGATATCTTCCAATTGCCTGGGGGTTAAGCGATTGAATTTGATCCCGGATCCCTGGTCGTCGCTCCAGACCACCTCGCCGGATAAAATAATCCGATCCCGGTTGTGCGGCAGTGAAAACATCAGTTTGGATGCTTGGCCCGACAGTCCCTCGTTGCTGTCAACAAAGGCGCCATAGGGGCTGATGTCCAGAATGAAACAGTTGTAGATCCGGTTGGCGATGCTGATTCTGGCATTGATCAGGCAGTCCTTGCGGGCATATTTTCTTTTGTCGGCATCCGCTGCCCTGACGGTAAGTTCCTCGAGCTGCTTCATCAAGATCAGGCGCTGATTGTCCGACAGGTCTACGATGAGTTTGAATATATAATCGACGGTGTTGTCGCGCAATAATTGCTGCAATAAGACCAGCTGTTGCTCTTCTGTCAGGCGGGCCAGCAGAAAATAGATCCGGCTGATGATATCATACCGCGTGGCTTCCTTTGTGCGAACCCGCAAAGAAGCCGCTCTTTTTTCACTCAAAAATTGATGTAGCGTGGAAAGCATAATTGCCAGTTCCTGTATTCAGGACAACAAAAATCCCTCGACTGAGTTTGCTATCCCGACCCCCCCGGCCGGCAGTGAATGCAAAGATCAGCAATTAGATAAAAATGGACAGCGTCATTCATTATTGAAAACTGGTATTGCAAAATCTGTGCAAAATCCCGAGGATTTAATATTTTTAAAATTAACAAAGAGTTGAGGATTTTTGCCGGTAGGCTGTGTCTTGGAATTGTGAAAACAATTGGCCAACTTTTGGGAAATTAATTTCCTATTTCTTGAAAAGGTTTTGCAATAGGTTCTGAGCTCCTTGCTCCAGATTTTTTCTCAGGGCTTGCTGCATCAGGTCGCCGGTGGCCTGCTGGAAGGCGGTTTGGTCCAGTTGGGGTTTGGAGGTCGTGCCGCGGATCGGGACGTTGATGGTCGTTCCCTGCAGGAAAGGATAAACATCTTTGCCGACCATTTTCGGGGTAACTGGAATCCGCGCGATGAAATCAATGGTTTTATCGAAACCGATGGAGCCGTGCATCTTCAACTGATAGCCCTGTGCTTCCAGGCTCATCGGAGACAGGTCGATCCGGCCATTTTTGGCCTCAAAAGCAATGTCCTGATCCGCCAGGTGCAGCTGCCGTTCACTGATGCCCATCATATTCAAAAGATCGGCCATAAAGGGGGTGGAATTAAGCCGCACGCCCCTCAAATTGAGTGTTCCGGCAAAGGTTGCCCGATTGCGCTGTTTTTCCGAAAGTGGCCAGCTGAAGTGTTTCATGTTCAAGCCCAGCAGGCCGTCCGGGACCACCGCATCTTTGAACAGCGGATGAATGGCAGCCAATAGGCCATCGATCAAGCCCTGGGTAATCTGAACATCTTTTAATAAATCGATGTTTTCTTTAAACGACAGAACATAGGGATCTTGGCGCATGTCAACGGTCGGCTGAAAGTCCAATTGACCGCCGTTGGCCGGGGATTCAAATTTGGCGCCCGCGGCTGCGCCGGCAACCTGGACCGGCACATCATTGGGGGTTAATTTCATCCCGTAGGCTTCGATGGCCGTCACATGAACCGCACCGGAAAAATTCAGGTGCCTGAGCGGATCCTCCCAGCGGTCGCCTTCAGAAACCAGTTTGAGGGTAAACGGGGTGGTCTGCCTACCCGTTAGGCTCACCTGGGACGGGCCGGTTTTTTTCAAATAATCGGAAACCAGCGTCATATCCGGCGTCATGGTTCCCTTGGCATCGAGAACCTTATTTTTACCAACCTGGTTCAAGGTGCCGACAGCGTCCAGTGACAGGGCGTTTGAATTCAATTCGATCTTGTTGATGGTCAGATTCCGGCCGTCCGGGCTGCGGTTCACATCCGCATTCAAACTGACTTTTTTTTCGGAGATAGTCGGAAGGCTTTTCGATACCAGTTTAAAAGGCGCCACGGTGCCCTGCAGTTTAATATGCTGGGTTTTGGGATGGGTGAGGTCCAGGTCGAAATCAAAGCGCCCCTGTCCGGAAATATTTGTGTTTTCAGGCAGTTGGATTAAGTCACCATAGCCCCGGGTCAATTTGTCCAAATCCAGATCGGCTCGACCGTCGGCTTTGATGTTACGGGGAGCAGTGGTCCAGTCGGCAACCGTCAGCTCCGGAATGTGGACCTTGCCGGCCTGCATGTCGATATCAACGGGTGCGAGCTTCAAGGAGTGGTTATTGAGATCAATTTGTCCTTTGGTGGAGAGGACGAGGCGATTTTCCCGGATCATTTTGTTGTCCTGCCGGTAAATTAAGTTTTGGGTGTCGATGCGGGTATTGCCAAGCACCAGCCGGCCGTTTGCCAAATCTCCGCTGGCCGCAATGTTTGATTGTCCGGCCAGCATGGTCGGTGGTGAAAGGATGTTCAGGGTTTTAAGCAAAGACGACAGCTGCTCAAGATTGATATCGCCATTCAGTTTCAAATCCGCTGCGTTGGGAAAAGAATTTGAAGCACTGGGAGCCAACAGTTGGGCCGTAAACTGCCCCGACGCCACCGAGGACTGGATTTTCAAAGATGGTTGGATCAGCTTGCTGTCGGCGGCCACCCCGGCCAACTGAACATCGGCGTTTAAATCCGCACGGACGACCTGCCGTGCCACGATGGGACGGCGATTGCGACTCAGCACAAAGTCATCGATGTGCAGTTTCAATTGGGCGTGATTCAAATTCGTTGCCTTTTCGTTTATTTTAAGGTTAAGCTTTAATTTACCGCTTCCATCCCATTGTTTAATCTCAATAAATTTTTTAAGTTCTACCAGAGCAGCCTTTAAATCGGCCCACAGATCGACCTGCATATTGCGCATGTCGCCCCGGCCCTCAGCGGATAAAAAGGACGATTCCAGCGATAAATTATCCAACTGCAATCCCTCCGGGCGCATTTGCCCTCGGGCGTTGACCGTTACCGGTTTGGTCCAGGATATTTTCTTACCGGCACTGATTCCCTGCAACCGGTCGATGCGGGCATCACTGTCAAAGCTGGTTTGTGACCGGGCGCTTTTGATATCGGCCGAAAGGGCCATCTTGCCGGCGGTTATTTTCGTATCCTCACGGAGTTTGAGGGTTGCTGGAAACTGGGCAAACGTTTCGGCCAAATCAACATCGGCTTGGCCGGACAGACGCTTTTGATTCTGATCGTCAATGCTTGCCATGGCCGAGCCGGTGGCCAACGAAGAGCGAAAGGTCAGTTTTTTTAGTACAACGGCATTGTCGCTGCGACTGCCGTCCAGATCGATCACAATGTCTTTGACGGCCGGGGTGTCAGACCCCAGCGGACCACCCCGTAGCGCGAGTGTTTCGATGGCCAATTGACCGGTCATTTTAAGACTATCGGCACTGTCGCCGGTTATCGCCACACTGGCATTCAACCGTCCGGTGGCCGACGGAAGGCCGGTCCGGGCGGCGACAACGGCCAACCCATCTTTCAGCTCCCAGTTTTTAATCTTCACGTTTGAATTCAGCTGGATTTTCTGCATATCCAGCGGATCATCGGCCGCCAATACCAGCGTGCCCTCGCCGGAGGCGCGACCCGTGTTGTCGCCGGACTCTGTTGAAAATCGGTAGGTTATCGGTGATCCTGAGCCGGGTGCATCCAGTGTCAGATCCAGGCTCTTTGCGATGACCGTTTCACTGCCGTCGGCGGCAGCGGTCAGGATGGTGCCGTTGGTAAGGTTTAATTTGCCATAGTATACCGGAATAAGGGCATCATCTTTTGGGGCGGGAAGTGAATCCGGTGTGGGGGTGGGCAAAGGGGCCCGGGGAGAGCCCCGCAACGATGAATTTTCCGGAAGAAAAAAAACCACCGTAGGCGCTACTATCTCAACCGCGCCCAGTTCGCCCCGGTTGAAAATCATCCCCAATAGCCCTTTTTCGGCTCTTATTTCAGAAACCCGGGCCAGAAAGCCTTCCGCTTGACTGTCATATACAATTCCCCGGCCCTGGATGCCGCCGAGCCAACTTAGCGACCATGATTCCAGCTGCAACTGGCCGGATAGCTGTTGGTTGGCCTTGCGGATGACAAACGGCTTCATCATGTCGCTGGACAGAAAAGACGGCAGCAGTGCAATGATTATCAATACGATCACCACCAGGCACGCGACTAAACTGAGGACAACTTTTGACTTTTTCATGATACCGCACCTTCCACGCCGGAAGCACAGATTGAAATGAACCCATTCATATGTGCATTGTAAGCATTAGACGATAAATCTCAAATTAAGATTACGTAATGTCTTCTAGGATACGGAGTTCGCAGTTCCAAATCCGAAATCCGAGATCCCAAATCAACAGTCCGGCTTTATGTCCACCAAACAACTGTTGCAGGTAAAGGCGCCGCCGGGCGAACGCGCATCTTTGGTCAGCACATTCACGCAACCGCCGTCATCAATACCAGCGGAATCCGGCCGATACCAGGTGCCGGCGTCGAGGCTGACAACACCCGGCATGATGCGGTCGGTTACCTTTGCCTTCGTTCGTAATTTACCGCGATCATTATAGACGATCACCACATCGCCGTCGCAAATTCTGCGATGGCGAGCATCGCTGCTGTTTAGCCAGATCCGAGCGGGTTTCAGGCCGGGGTTCAACGGCCCTGTTCATATAAATATTGTAAGGCCCGCCGGTCCACGGTATGCCGATGTTGGCCGTCATGGCTGCCAGTGTCAGGGCGGCGCGGTGGTACTGTTCACCGAAAGCGCTGCGCCCCGGCGCCCATCCGGCCCATAAGGCCGCCGGCTTGCGAACGGCATATTCGGTTGCCAGCATCTTGATAGCGTCTTGATCCAGGCCGCTGATGTTGGCCGCCCATGCGGGAGTTTTGGGCACACCGTCTGCCTCACCCATCAGATTGAAAAATCGCTTGGCGGCGTTGCGAGTTGCGTGCAGGGCGCTTTCATTGGCGTAATAATCCATCAGAAAAATGGCCCGGGCCCCCTTTGCCTGTCGGTTCCAGTGCGCGTGATCCGGCCATCGGTCACATACACCCTCAACAGGCATCGCCCTCCGCAGTCAAACGAACACGTCGTGGTGATGATTTTTTCAGTGCCTTTTGCTTTCATGCATGTTTTATCCCTGAAAATTTTTAAAAAATCAAACCCATTAATCCTTGATTGCTGAATCAGGATTCGGTATTATTTTTAGGTGCCATCTCAAAAAAAATGTGGACCTGTTGAGATAGATTCTATTAAGATTGCAGCAGCCATAACCGACTCGGAGAGACACCGCTAAAAACCAGCATCAGAGTCAACGATCACCCGCAAAGCGGGCGGCCTGGAGTTCCCGCCCTTCTGGGCGGGGGAAGACAAAAGCGCGTGAGCGCTTTAACCGTTGCGGTTGTAATCCGCCTCAGGCGGATTTGAAACAACCAATAAACGAAAGATGCCCATGATGACCACCATCGAAGACAGACAATCCAAGGACAGTCAAAACCGGCGGACCGGAATCGATCGAAGGCAATTTTCCTACACACATCACTTGCCGGAACGAAGAGCCGGAAAAGACCGTCGCCGGGATGATGACAATCACAAAGCCTCCGGCGGCAAGAAATAGCGATCCCAGGCGTTGGCCGATGAAAAATTCAGCTCGAGGATCAGACGCCCTCCTGTTATGGCATACGATATCAAACAATCCTTTCTAAATCTGGCGTGTTACAACGAACGGGTCAATCGGGAGATGTATGCCGTCCTGTCCGTGCTAACCGACAAAGCGCGCAAGCAGGATGCCGGTTCGTGGTTCGGATCCATCCACGGAATCCTGAACCATATCATTATCTGTGACGTTAACTGGCTTAAGCGTTACCGGGCACTTGCGCCCGACTCGCCCGTATTGAACGATCCCCGACTGGATCCGCCCAATCTTTCCTGGGAGCACGACCTCCACGACGACTTCGCCGGCCTGCGGGAAGACAGAGCCATCCTGGATGAAAGAATCGGCGCCTGGCTTGAGGAATTTCCCGCCACCCGTTACGCAGAGGGCTTTGAATATCAGGATTCGGTCGGAAACCTGCGACATGCCACGGCGGGAGCGGCTTTCGAGTTTTTGTTCCTGCACCAAACCCACCACAGAGGGCAGATTTCCCAGATTCTGGACCGCATGGGGGTGGCCCACAGCTTCGCGGACAACGCCGCCTACCTTGAGGGTCAATGATAATATGTCCCCGATGTAAACTAGAACAGGACGAATCGCCCCGATGTGAGTATTGCGGGCTTGATTTCAGTGAAAACGGCGTATCGTTTCGGGACTCAACGGCGGATAAAGCGAAACGGATGGCCGTGTTTGCGATCATCCTGGCAGCAGGCATTGCTTTGGTTGCCGCATTCGGGCTTATGATATTCCGGACCAAACCCGTTCAAAAATCCAACATCGTTCAAGGTTCAAGCGGTTCTGTTCAAACAACTAACAACAAAGATCTGCGAACCACGGCCAAAGAATTATCCGGTGATGTCGGAGTGGTAGAAGAACTGACGGGCAGTTCGACCAAAGGCAGCGTCATTGCCATGGTTGTTTTCAGCATTATCGGGCTGGGATATCTATCCTATGGCAAGAAGAGCCAGCAGCTCTTGATGGCTATTTGCGGCGTCGGGCTAATGGGGTTTTCTTATTTCGTTGACGGTACGCTCGCTATCATTTTAATCGGGCTGGCCCTGTGTGCCCTGCCTTTTGTTTTCGCCCGAAAATAAGATTTTTTCACACGAAAACCTCAAATTTGACGGAAATGAAAGTAGGATGGGAGAATGTCTAAATTACCAGAACCACCAAAAGACCTTCGCATTTCAGGGGACGCTGAAACCCCCGAGGTTATCTCGGCTGAGAATTTTCCTCAAATTGGAGATATGGTGACCACCGAACAGGCCCTGGCGTTGTGCCGGGATTTTGGCCTGGATTATCTGGTTGAGCGCATAGAGTGCGATCCGGATAAATACAAAGAATGGGAGTTCGATGGTTGTTCCGGGCTACCGGATGAACTGATGGGCCTTTTCACGGGCTGTGACTGGAAAGATATCACGTTTAAATGCTGCCTGCCCCACGATCTTGGTTATGGCTACGGAGAACCGGGCAATGAAGCGGAAAGAAAACAGGTGGACACCCGCTTTTACAACGACCTGATCAACAAGGCCGGCATGGATGAATGGCGTGCGGCCGCCTTTTTTGCAGGGGTTCGCGCGGGGGGACACGAAATATTCGGCCTGTCTTTCTCGTGGGGATTTGCTCACAAATGATACGCAGGTGTGTCGATTCGGATATAGAGGGGATTTATGAGATCATAAACGATGCGGCCGCCGCCTATAAAGGCGTGATCCCGGAAGATCGCTGGCACGAGCCATACATGCCGGTGGAAGAGATCCGGCAGGCCATCGATGACGGCGTGGTTTTCTGGGGTCTCGAGCAGGAAGGCCGCCTGGCAGGCGTGATGGGTATCCAGGACAAAAAGGATGTAGCCCTCATTCGCCATGCTTATGTATACACCCGGTTGCACCGGAGGGGACTCGGCGCGAAACTGTTACGGCACCTGGAAGGCCTGACGGACAAACCCATTTTGGTTGGCACATGGAAAGCCGCCGCATGGGCCATCGCATTTTACCGCAAGAACGGCTATTCTCTGCTTTCCGATGAAGAAAAGGATCGCCTTCTTCGCCAATACTGGTCGATACCGGAGCGGCAAGTCGAAACCTCGGTGGTTCTGGCAAAGCAAATAAAATAAAGACACTGCCAAATTGATGGTTGGGGGATTCTAATGTCAACGCTCATTAATCAGCCGGAAGAATATTTTACAGGCTTAATCCCTTCACGGGATGAATTGCTGCTGGAACTGGAGGCCGAGGCCAAGCGGGAAAATATTCCCATTGTGGGCCCGGTGGTCGGCGAATTATTATATATCCTGGCTGTTGCCGCCAGGGCTGCCAGCATCCTCGAGATCGGAACCGCCACGGGCTATTCGGCCATTTACCTGGCCCGGGCGTGTGCACCGGTCAACGGGCGGGTCGTGACCCTGGAAAACAACGACGCACTTGCGGACAGAGCCCGGCAGAATTTTCAAAAAGCGGGTTTGGGGGGGCGGGTTGAAATACGGGTGGCCGATGCCCTGGAAACGCTGAAACAGCTGGATGATGAATTCGACCTTATTTTCATTGACATTGGGAAAAAGGATTACATCAAAGCCCTGCCGGACTGCCGACGGCTGTTAGGAAAAGGCGGTTTGCTGGTGGCCGACAACGTCGCATTCAAGGATGCCGATGCCTTCAATCGCGCCATCGCCGATCACCCTGACTGGCGATCTGTATCCCTGCTGTCCTATCTGCCCCTTCATTCCCCGGAGCATGATGCGCTGTGCCTAGCGCTTAGATTGTGAATATTGGTGCTGTCGTAAAATGGGATTTATGATCGTAGATGCTGGAAACCCCGCCCCTGCTGCAAGTACCATGAAATGTGGCAAAGGTGCATGCGTTCGTAGACATAGAAATCACTGCCAATGACCCTAATGAGGGTAATCGTTAAGCGATTTCATAAAGCATTTAGGCCAAAATTGTGATATGGATCTTTGAACCTAATTCTATGGGGGAGTGAAATCTTGACAATATATTCAGCCATTGGATTTTTTGTGGCCATGCTGATCCTGGCCGCCAGCCCGGGGCCCGGGGTTTTTGCCACGGTCGCCCGGGCACTGGCTTCCGGTTTTCGGCCGGCCCTGGCAGTCATCGGCGGTATTGTATTGGGTGACATCATCTTCCTGTTGTTTGCCGCCTTCGGTCTTTCGATGGTGGCGCGGGCACTGGGAAATTTGTTTTTCATCGTTAAACTCTGCGGGGGGGCCTACTTAATCTGGCTGGGGATCAGGATATGGCTCAAAGACCCCGAGCCAATTTCCGACACTCCGGATACCGACAGGCGATCCCGGTGGGGCAATTTTGTCAGCGGCCTGGTAATCACCCTGTCCAATCCCAAGGTAATACTTTTTTACTGCGGCTTTTTGCCGACCTTTCTTGATTTGTCCACCCTTACCGTCTTGGACCTGGCCATTGTGGTCGGCATCATCACTGCAGTGTTGGTCGGCGTTCTGGGTTCCTACGCTTTTCTGGCCAGCCGGGCGCGCAACATGTTTACCCGTCGGCGTTCGATCCGGCGGCTCAACCGGGCGGCCGGCGGCGTGATGGTGGCGGCCGGCGCTGCCATCGCCGTCCGGTCGTAAAGGTTAATATGCGGACTGTGATTCTGGATTTGATCTATGTTGGTCTGGGCGGTTTTGTCGGCTCTATTGGTCGTTATCTTGCCTCCGGTGCGGTGCATCAGATCTTTCCCGGCACTTTTTTCCCGATAGGTACGGCAGTCGTTAACATCATCGGGTGCTTTTTGATTGGCATTCTGACCGGCCTTGCGGAACTTCGCAATCTGCTTAGCCCGGAGATGCGGATGTTTTTACTGATCGGTTTGCTGGGAGGATTTACGACCTTTTCAACCTTCGGGCACGAAACCGCTGCCTTGATGCGGGACGGTCAATTTTTGCACGCAGTCGGCAATGTCTTGATTCAGGTCATCATCGGTTTGTCGGGTGTCTGGCTCGGCTATAGCGTAACCCGATATGTTTGAGGTTTGCCATGACGCTACCAAGAGAAGGACAGCTGCTCCGAATTTTCATCGGTGAAAGCGACAAATACGGAAAGCAGCCGCTATACGAGTGGATCGTCCGTAAAGCGCGGGAATTCGGGCTGGCAGGCGCCACCGTATTTCGGGGCCTGGAGGGTTTCGGCGCCCACAGCCGGGTCCATACCGCTAAAATTCTCAGGCTTTCATCGGATCTTCCCATTGTCATTGAAATTGTCGATACGTCTGAAAAGATCGAGCAATTCATGCCCATCATTGACGACGCGATCAAGGAAGGCCTGGCAACGATTGAAAAGGCGACCATCCGGTTTTATCGCAGCGGAAAATGAGGTGGGTATCAGTCAGGATGAAAATGTTTAACCTTACAGTTGCAGCGTTTACCATTGACGCCTATGAAAAGGTATACAACCTGTGGGAGGCCTGCGATGGAATCGCTCTGAGTATGGCCGACTCACGGCCCAGCATCCAGATGTACCTGGAGCGCAATCCCGGCCTGAGCCTTATCGCCTATGACGGCCAGACGATTGCCGGCACCATTTTATGCGGCCACGACGGCCGTCGGGGCTATATCCATCACCTTGCGGTTCGAGCCGATTACCGGCGGCAGGGTATCGGCCGCCTGCTGGTCGATAGAAGCCTTGAGGGCTTGCAAGCCCTTGGCATCCAGAAATGCCATCTGTTTATTTTTCATGACAATACCAGCGGAATTGCATTTTGGGAAGGCATCGGATGGACTTATCGTCAGGATATTGGAGTAGTATCTAAAAATATCTTATAAATGCATCTTACGTCCACTGGCTGCGTTGCTATTCGGTTTTAAATGCTCACGTACTACGTGTACGCTCCGCTTTAAAACCGAATCGACGCCTTGCCATTGAACGTAAGCTACTATTTATAAGATTCTTTAAACAAACATAACAGGGACTGCACAATGATTACGGTGAATACGATCGACAGCACGAGATTTGAGGTTATTGTAGAAGGCCAAACGACCACAACCCACCGCGTGACCCTCACCCATTTATATTATCAAAAGCTGACCGACAATCGGATACCGCCTGAAATGCTGGTGGAAAAATCCTTTGAATTCCTGCTCGACCGGGAAAGCAACACCAGTATCCTCCGCTTTGATCTGCCCATCATCGAACGCTATTTTCCGGAATATGAGGAAACGATCAAAAAAATGCTGAAGTAATTTTAAGGAATGGATTCGATCTTAGGCCATCCCTTCATATGTTGCTGATCGAACCAGCCGGTTTTTTAATCCCATGCCGTTTATTTCGGTTTCTTCAAAAAGCAGGGACATATCACCTCCTGTGCTGTTTGACAGGTTTTGAAAATAGCAACGTCATGAAAGATGACGCAGGCGTCATTCGGTATGTGGTTTGCCAGCAAAACCGCCAAAATTATGCTCACATCTCTCCTGATTTTCCTATAACCCGAGATCCTGATTGATCAGGATCACCTTTATTCTGCCTTTGGGATGGGATTTTTCATGAATCGTCCAAACGTTACAGATCCGGTCGATACTTTTGCAGTCCATGCAGTAGGACGTCTTGATGCACGGTGTCTTTTTGCCGTGCCGCATGGCATTGGCCGGGGCGGCATAGTTCTTGATGCGGTAGATGGCATCCTCCAGATTCGCAACGATTTTATTGCGGCCGACCACGATGACGACATGCTGGGGGCCATAGGTGATGCCGCCCACGCGGTTGCCGATCATATCCAGGTTTACCAGCATTCCGGACTCGGTGACGGCATTGGTGCCGGTGAAAAAAAGATCGACGAATATCGCCTCTTTGCGGCGCTGCATACTTAATTCACGGGGTATGTTCTCACCGAAGGTTTCGATTAATGTTATCCCGGGTTTTTCCTTAAAGTATGGAAGGATGTTTGTTTCGTAGAGGGTCATGGAGTCCCCCCACGATACGGAGGTTACATCCAATTCAGGCAAAATGCGGTCGATGACGATCTTTTTCGCATCCGCAGGGGTTTTGGCAATAAAGGCGCTGAAATTATTTTTTTCCAGTGCTTCTCTACAATCTTCGAGCCGCAGCTCCCAGTATTTGGCCGTCGACATATTTGGAATTATTCCTTTCTCAAATGCATGGGATCGGGGTGTCTTTTCACTGCTCCCTTGTCATCCCCGCGTAAGCGGCTGTATCATAAGTCAGAAAATCGCTTATGTTCCGTCCGTCATGCCGGACTTGATCCGGCATCCAGTATTGTAAGGCGTTGAAAATGTGCTGGATTCCGGGTCAAGCCCGGAATGACGATACCGTCGTATTTGTGGTTTTTACAATTGCGACACAGTTTCCTTTGCGAGCATGACGACAAAATTTTCCTTTTTGCTCAAATAGTTAAAAGAATTTCTTAACTTCTT
>WOR8_10009222_pt1 | contig 12757 bp, 11 predicted proteins | sample DeeMarSeWOR38_10_FD_19890 | JGI IMG/M metagenome (IMG submission 19890) | reverse complement strand
GAGCAGGCGCTTTTTCTCCTCGACGATCGAGCGGTCGGCGTGGATCAGCTCCAGCTTCGTCACCTCGACCATCAGGGTTTCCCGACGGGGAAGAAACTCGTGGAGCGGCGGGTCCAGCAGGCGGATGGTCACCGGGTACCCTTTCATTTCCCGGTAGAGCCCTTTGAAGTCCTCCCGCTGCATCGGCAACAATTTCTCCAGCGCCTGTTTCCGCTCCTCCCTCGTCCGGGAGAGAATCATCTCCCGCATGATCGGAATCCTGTCCTCCGCGAAGAACATGTGCTCCGTGCGGCAGAGCCCGATCCCCTCGGCCTTGAACTCCCTTGCCGTCCTGGCATCGCGCGGGGTGTCGGCATTGGCCCGGACCTTCAGCCTCCGGAAGGAATCGGCCCACGCCAAGAGGATTCCGAACGGCCCGCTCATCTTGGGCGCAATCAGGGGGACTTCGCCCAGGAGGACTTCGCCCGTGCCTCCGTTGAGGGTGATGAAATCCCCCTCCCGGATCACCCGCCCGCCCGCGACGAAGCGTCGGGTTGCCTCGTCCACCTCGATCGCACCGCACCCGGCGACGCACGTCTTCCCCATCTGTCGTGCGACCACGGCGGCATGGGAGGTCATTCCCCCTCTGGCGGTGAGAATTCCGCGCGCCGCGTCCATTCCGTGGATGTCGTCGGGGCTCGTCTCCTTTCTCACGAGGATGACGGGCTTCCCTGCCGAGGCCAGCGCCACCGCCCTTTCGGCGTGGAACACGACTGCTCCGGCCGCCGCTCCCGGAGAAGCGGGCAATCCCTTCGCGATGACCTCTCCCCGGGCTTTGGGGTCGATCACCGGTCGAGCCGCATCACCGCCTCTTCCTTCGAGATCAGCCTTTCCCTCACCATGTCCACCGCGATCTTCACCGCGGCGGCGGCGGTCCTCTTCCCGGGACGGGTCTGGAGCAAGTAGAGCCTGCCGCCCTCCACCGTGAACTCGAAGTCCTGGACATCCTTGTAATGTTTCTCGAGCCTGTCCGTGATCTTCCCAAGCTGTTGGAAGACCCTGGGCATCTCCTTCTTCAGGTCCTTGATCGGGCGAGGCGTGCGGATCCCCGCAACGACATCCTCGCCCTGTGCGTTGGTCAGGTATTCGCCGTAGAACGCGTGTTCCCCGGTGGAGGGGTTGCGCGTGAACCCTACGCCGGTCGCGCAGTCGTTCCCCATGTTTCCGAACACCATCGCCTGCACGTTGACCGCCGTTCCGATGTCGTCCGGGATGTTGTACGTCTTCCGGTAGTACCGTGCACGATCGTTATTCCACGACCGGAACACCGCGTCGCGGGCAAGCTCGAGCTGCGCGCGGGGATCCTGCGGAAACTCTTTCCTGGTACGGGCCTTGACGAGACTCCGGAACTTCCCGCAGACGTCCTTGAGGTCCTCCGCGGTCAGGTCGAGGTCGGTGGTCACTTCCCGCTCGCCCTTCTTCCGTTCGAGGATGTCCTCGAAATGCTCCCTGTCGATCCCGAGGACGATGTCGGAAAACATCATGAGGAAGCGGCGGTACGAATCGTAGGCGAACCGCTCGTTCTTCGCCCGCTTTCCGAGACCCTGGACCGTCCTGTCGTTCAGCCCGAGGTTGAGGACCGTGTCCATCATCCCCGGCATCGAGAACCTCGACCCCGACCGGACCGACACCAGCAGGGGGTTCTTCGGGTCCCCGAACCTCTTCCGGGTTACTCTCTCCAGGCGGGCGAGATGCGCGGCGATCTCCCGGTTGACATCGGGCGGGATCTTCCCCCGGTTTCTGTAATAGAGGTTGCATACTTCCGTGCCGATGGTGAAACCCGGCGGAACGGGGACGCCCAGCTTCGTCATCTCGGCAAGCCCGGCGCCTTTCCCGCCCAGGACGTCCTTCATCAGGCCGTGGCCTTCCGCCTTGCCCTCGCCGAAGAAATACACCCGCTTGGTGGCCATCCGATTATTCCTCCGGTTTCCTCATTTTTGCTGGCCCACGGCCACCCGGGAAAAATCCGCCACCGATGCGAACATGCTGGAGAGGTTCTTCAGGAGCGCCAGCCTGTTGTTTTTCACCTTTTCCTCTTTCGCCATCACGAGGACCTTTCCGAAGAACGCCGACACGAGGGGCTGGAGACGCGCCATCTCGCGGAATGCGTCGGAGTACTTCCCGCTCCGGGCCGCGGAGTGGACCCTTTCCGAGACCTCCCCGGCTGCCTTGTACAGGGCACGCTCCTCCTCGTGCTCGAAGAGCGCTTCCGACACGTCGAACGGCCCCGCGTACCCCTTCGTGATGTTGATCGCCCGCTTGAACACCTCGGCCAGCGGTTCGAACGCCTTATCCTTGCGGAAGGTGACGAGAGCGGAGAGCTTCGCGCGCATATCCACCACGTCGGTGAGCCCCGCCGCAAGAACCGCATCCACCAGGTCTCCCGGGGATCCTTGCGACGTCCAGAGGTTGACGATCCGTCCGTTGATGAATTCCATCACCTTCCGCTTCACCTCTTCCGCGGGCGATTGGAGTTTTCCCCCGAGAGCGGAGAGCGATCGGTCCACGAGTCCTTCCAGGGGAATCCGGAGCCCCTTCGCCTCCAGGATGGAGAGGATTCCGAGAGTCTGCCTGCGAAGCCCATAAGGGTCTGCCGTTCCGGTCGGGATCAGGCCCACGCCGAAGCAGCCGCATACCATGTCGACCTTGTCCGCGATGGCCACCGCCGCGCCCACATCGGTTCCCGGAAGCTCATCGGACATGCCCTTGGGGAGATAGTGCTCGTACACGGCCTGCGCCGTCTCCTCCGTCTCCCCGGTCTTGCGGGCATAATCGCGCCCCATGACTCCCTGAAGCTCGGGAAACTCCTTGACAACGCCCGTGGTGAGATCGGACTTGGAGAGGATCGCGGCGCGCCGGCACTCTTCCGCCTTCCCGGGGAAGCCCGCCGAGGCGACGTACTCCGCGATACCGGCCATCCGCTCCACCTTCTCCCAGTAGGTGCCCAGGTCCGCCTGGAACAGGACGTTCTTGAGCAGCTGGGCCCGTTCGAACAGCGACTGCTTCAGGTCATCCTGGTAGTAGAACTCCGCGTCCGACAGGCGTGCGCGGATGACCCGCTCGTTCCCGACCACGACCACGTTGTTGTCGGGGACGATCATGTTGGAGACGAAGGCGAAGCCGGGGAAGAGCCTCCCGCGATCGTCCTCGAACACGAAATACTTCTGGTTGTTGCGCATGCTGGTGATCAGGATTTCGCGGGGGAGGGGCAGGAATTTCTCCTCGAACCGTCCCACCAGGACGACGGGGTATTCCACAAGGTTGGCGACGGTCTCCACGAGCGGCTCGTCCTCGACCCATTTCCTCCCGATCCGGCGTTCCGCCTCCCGGATTCCGGCCCGGATCATCTCCTTCCGGACCTCGAGGTCGACCAGTACCTTCGCCTCCGAGAGCCGGTCGAAGTACTCCCCCGCAGAGGCGATCGGGATCGGATCGGGTGCGAGGAAGCGGTGGCCGTACGTCGTGTTTCCCGCCGTCACGTTTCCGAACGTCAGCGGGATGATCTTTTCGCCGAAGAGGGAGACGATCCAGTGCACCGGCCGGGCGAAGCGGACGTCGAGGTCGGCCCATCGCATCGTCTTCTTGAAGGGGATCGTCGGGATCCATTCGGAGACGAGCCGGGGAAGGATCTCCTCGACGGGCCTTGCCGCCTCTTCCCTGACGTACCCGAGATACTCGCCGCGATCCGTCTGGAACAGCTTCATGTCGGAGACGGAGACCCCCTGCCCCTTGGCAAACCCCTCCGCCGCCTTGGTCGGCTTTCCCGCCGCGTCGAAGGCCACGTTCCTGGGGGGGCCGAGAACGGTTGCTTCCGAGGCATCCTGCCGGTCCTTGAGCTCCCGCACGATATACGTCAGCCGGCGCGGGGTTCCGTAGATATCCACCCGGCTGAAGGAGAGCCTCCCCTTTTTCAGAACCTCGGCAAACTGCTGGCCGCCGTACCAGAGGGCAGGTCCCACGAACCCGGCGGGAAGCTCTTCGCACCCGATCTCCAGCAAATAGTCTTGTTCCATGTCCCTCTTCTTTCTGAGCGAAGGTTTCTCAAACGGAAAACTTGTTCAACAACGGGTACCCCTGCTCCTCGCGGGACTGCAGGTATCCGGTCGCGCACAGCCTGGCCAGGGTACGGACCCGGGCGATGTAGGAAGTGCGCTCCGTCACGGAGATGGCCCCGCGCGCATCGAGCATGTTGAAGGCATGGGAGCATTTGAGGCAGTAGTCATAGGCCGGAAGGACGAGATTTCCCTCGATCAGACGCTGGCACTCCTTCTCGTACATCTGGAACAGGGAAAACAGCATCGGGATGTCGGCCATTTCGAAATTGTATTTCGAGAACTCCACCTCCCCCCGGTGGTGCACGTCGCCGTAGGTCACGTTGCCGACCCACTTCAGGTCGAACACGTTCTCCACATTCTGCAGGTACATCGCGATCCGCTCGATGCCGTACGTGATCTCGCCGGAGACGGGCTTCAGGTCGATCCCCCCGCACTGCTGGAAGTAGGTGAACTGGGTGATCTCCATCCCGTCCAGCCACACTTCCCACCCGAGACCCCAGGCGCCGAGTGTGGGGGACTCCCAGTCGTCCTCCACCAGACGGATGTCGTGCTTCAGGGGGTCGATGCCGACCGCCCTGAGGGAATCGAGGTACATCTCCACGTAGTCGTACGGGCAGGGCTTCATGATGACCTGGAACTGGTAGTAATGCTGAAGCCGGTTCGGGTTTTCCCCGTACCGGCCGTCCGTCGGCCGTCGCGACGGTTCGACATACGCGGTGTTCCACGGCTCTGGCCCCAGCGCCCGCAGAAACGTCGCCGGATTGAACGTTCCGGCCCCCACCTCGATGTCGTAGGGCTGGTGCACCACACACCCTTTATCCGCCCAGAACTTCTGCAGGGCGAGGACAAGGTCCTGGAAAAGCAAAGCGTCCTCCCGGTAGAAAAGTAATACGGTTACATATCATCCCGGGCGAAGGGCTGTCAAGAAATATCGTTATAAAAACAAGGGTTTTACGGTTTTTTCCCGGCAGGAGCGTCACCCAGGCTCCGGAATGAGATACCAAAGCTCCACGTTAAGTATTTCGGTATAACTGACTGTATTTCCAAAAGAACAGACTCCGGTATCTTAACCCGTCCAACCGTCGGGGGGGAAGACGCCTGAAGGGCTCTCCAGGTCCGGACCGCCCCGAGGGAGAGAGGAATGCCGCCCTTCCCCTCGCAGGCTTCGCAGTAAAGCCTACCCTCCGCCACAACGAACCGGAAGGACCTGCTTTCCGGCGTGCCGCACTTCCTGCAGGCCGACAGGTCCGGCCCCCATCCGCCCAGGGCGAGAAGGGCAGCCTCCGTTTTCCTCCCGACGGATACGGGGGGCTCCCCCATGGCCAGGGAACGGAACCCGGCGAGGAGGAAGGCGAACGCCTTCGCCTTGTCCCCGGGCTGGGGGAAGAGCGACGAGACCAGCTCCATCAGGTAGTCTGCGTACCGGACCCTTTCCCAATCGGCCACGATGTCCCAGAAGGATCCTCGGCTCCTCGGTCCAGGACACGTCGAGGAGGAAGTATTTCTGGAGGGATCCCCCGAAGCGCTTCCGGCTGCGGCGGGCCGCCTTGGCGACGACGGTCACCGCCCCCTCGTCCTCCGTGAACAAGGTGAGCCGTCTGTCCGTCTCCCCCATGTCCGCAGTCCGGACGAGAAACGCCCGGGAGGACCGGAAGGAACGCCGTCCGCCCATCTTCTATCGACCGCCCGGCAGGGGGCCGGCCGGCAGACCCCGAATCCGGTTCCAACGTCGTAGGAAGGCCATGGGATTCGCCGCGACGGGTCCCTGCGGGGACGCTACTCGCCCAGCGTGATCTCCTTGACCTGCCCCTTTTCCCCGAACGGTGGAAGCAGGTTCCCGTTCAGCGTGCCGACCACGCCCCCTGCATTCCCGATCTTCAGGAAGATCTTCGTCTGGGCCTGGATGCTGAGGCGATCCCCGGGATACAGCATGACGTCGACAGGCTCCATCTCGTCCCGGCTGTACATGATCCAGGTCAGTTCGCTTGCCTCCAGGAACAGCTGGTAGGGGGCCGACACCGGCCCCATCCCCCCCACGGCAGTCACGGTCTTCTGCTCGGAAGGCGGGGCCGCCTGGGGCGGCCCGTCGATCCTCTCCGCCTCGCCGCCGGACTGCGGAGTGTCCTGTCCGACCGGTTCGGGACCCGCAGGGGAGGCGGGACGGGCCGTTTCCCCGACCTCGGGTGCGGGGGGGGGACGCAGCGCGGTGTGCCTTCCGTACCAGGAAAGCAGAATGCCGATGACCAGCACCACCGCAGCGCCGATCGCGTACGCCGTCCGGCGGCTTCCCCGCTTGCGCTCACGCTCCAGCCACTCCGGCCTCGGATGAATCGGGGATTCTTCGACCGACCGCATTCCGAGGAGTTCATAGTACTCCGTCAGCACAGGCTCGGGATCCACGGACAGGAAATTCGCGTAGGCGCGGATGAAGCCGGTGGAAAACACCTTGGCCGGCCAACGCGAATAGTCCCCCTCCTCGATCCCTCGCAGATACTTCCGGCTGACGCGCAGTTCCGTGGAGACCTCTTCCAACGTCTTCCCCATCTCCTCGCGACGTTTCTTCCACTCTGCCCCAATTCCCATTCTCTCCGCCTTACCTGTTCCCCTGCTCGAGGATGTTGATGTAGCGTGCGATCTCTGCCCGCAGGGCGGGATCTTCCGCGTTGGCCAAAGCGTTCCGGAACGCCTCGAGAGCCCTTTTGGGCTGGTCCATCCGCAGGTAGAGGCGGCCGAGGTCCATCCATCCGTCCGGATTGGACGGCACGACCTCGACCAGCCGCTCGAGCGTCCGGGCGGATTCCTCCCACTGCCCTTTCTCGGCCTGGACCATCGCCATCCCCCGGTAAGGATCCACAAACGACGGGTTCAGGCCGATCGCCCTCCGGTACATCTCCTCCGCCTTCCCCAGGTCCTTCAGGCGGGCGTACTCTTTCCCCATGTTGTAATACGCGTACTCCGGAGTGGGATAGAGAACGTTCGCGACGGCCTTTTCGTATTCCCGGATCGCCTCCTCGCTCCTGCCCTGAAGACTCAGGACGAACCCCAGGTTGTTGTGGGCTTCGGCGTAATCCGGTTTCTTCCGGATCGCCTTCCTCATGTACTCCTCGGCCTTCCCGAGGTCTCCCCGGAACTGGTAGGCAAGACCGAGCGTCATGTCGATCTCGGGATTTTCCGGGTCGAGCTCCGCGGCGCGGGTGAGTTCGCGCATCGCGGCAGGCAGGTTGCGCTGTTCCAGGTAGGTGACCCCCATCTGCATCCGCGCGGACGCCTCCTTCTTCATGTCCGGCGTGGGCGTCGCGCAGGCGATGAACAGCACGCCTGCCGCCGCGGACACGACCGAAACGATCCGCAATCCTGCGCTCCGGCTCACAGGTACTTCCCGATCAGAAGGGAGAGTCGGGTTTTCGTGGCCGGCCGGATCTTCTTCGGGTCCGTGATGATGGCGGTTCGCAGAGCCTCCCCGCACCCGCACCCGCCCTTTCCGGGGAGGCGTTCCGCAACCCCGCGGATGATCCTCCTGGCGTTTTCCACGTTCCGGCGGATGATCGCCAAAATCGCCTCGATCGACACGTCCTTCGCGCTTTCGTGCCAGCAGTCGTAGTCGGTCGCCAGAGCCAGTGTGGCGTAGCAGATCTCGGCCTCCCGGGCAAGCTTCGCCTCGGGCATATTCGTCATGCCGATCACATCGACCCCCCACTTCCGGTAGATCCGCGATTCCGCGCGGGTGGAGAACGCCGGCCCTTCCATGCACAGATAGGTGCCGCCCCGGTGGGTGCGCCGGACGACCTCCCTGGCGGAGGTGTAGGCGATATCCGCCAGGGTCGGGCAGACGGGGTCCGCAAAGGGGATATGCCCCACGATGCCGTCGGAGAAAAACGTGCTTGGCCGGAAGCGGGTGTGGTCGAAGAACTGATCGACCACCACGATGTCCCCCGGGCGGATGCCCTCCCTCATGCTTCCCACGGCGGAGAGGGAAAGCACCCACCGTGCCCCGACCTTCTTCATGGCGTAGATGTTGGCGCGGAAATTGATCTGGGAAGGCGGGATCCGGTGCCCTCTTCCGTGGCGCGGGAGAAACGCGAGCGTCCTCCCCCCGATTTCCCCGAGGACCAGCGCGTCGGAAGGGTCGCCGAACGGCGTGCGGACCCTGACGTTCCGCACCTTCTTCATCCCTTCCATCTCGTAGAGCCCGGAACCGCCGATGACGCCGAGAATCTCCGACATGGTCCTTACCCTTCTCCCTTTCGGGAAATCCCTCCCCCCAATATTAGGGAGAACATTCCCGTCCCTCAAGGCTTTTTCGATCTCATCGTCGCCCCGGATCGTGACCCGCCATCCCCCCGCGGATGTGCGTGCACGCCCCTTAACTGCCCGCAGGCGGCACGGATGTCCGCACCCCTCCGCTCCCGGGTGATCGTCTGGATCCCCGCGGCCATCAGGATGTCGCGGAAGCGGTCGACGGAGGACGGAGGCGGAGGCCGGAAATCCCCGTGTTCGTGCGGATTGAACGGAATCAGGTTGACCTTGATGCGGGCGCCCGACAGCAGGCGCGCCAGGGCGCGCGCCTCGCCGGGGGAATCGTTCACCCCCGCAAGGAGGACGTATTCCGCGGTCACCTTCCGACCGCTCTGGAGAGGAATCTCCCGCATTGCCGCGACCAGTTCCCGCAAGGGGTATTTCCGGTTGACGGGCATGAGCCGGGAACGGACCTCTTCGCCTGCCGCGTTCAGCGACACGGCGAAGCTCACCGGATAGCGGGACGCCAGGTCCCGCATCGCCGGGATCATCCCCACCGTCGAGACGGTCACCCGTTTCCCCGCCAGCCCGAATCCGCACGGGGAGAGGAGAATGTCGATCGCGCGGGACACCTCCGGAACGTTTTCGAGCGGCTCCCCCATTCCCATGAACACGACGTTCGTCAGCCTCTCACGACGCCCCGCAAGTCGCCGGGCGGCATAGCACGCCTGGTGGATGATTTCGGCCGACGTCATGTTTCGCCGGAACCCCGAGGCCCCCGTTGCACAGAACGTGCACGACAAGGCGCAGCCCGCCTGCGTGGAGACGCAGAGGGTCCTGCGGCTTCCCTCGGGGATCAGCACGCTTTCCACCCCCTCTCCATCCTCCAGCCGGAACAGGACCTTTTCCGTCCCGTCGAGGGAGATCTCCTCCTTTTCCGCGGGGGGCGACGAGATCCGGCAGACGGCCTCCATCTCCTCCCGGAAGCCCCGCGAGAGGTCGGTCATCACGGAGAACTCCTCCGCGCCCCTCTGGTAGAGCCAGCGGGATACCTGCCTTGCCCGGTATCGCTCCTTCCCCCGGGACCGGAAGAAGGTCTCGAGCTCCCCCAGGGGCATCCCCTTCAGATCCGTCCGCTCGTCGCCCATGGGTTCCATCATACAACGGGTTGACAGGAGCGGAGGCCGTGCGGCGGGCAAAAGAAACCCCGGTCCGCCGGGTTCGTCTCCGGCGTGCCGGGGCCTGTCGGTCCTGCCGGATTCGCCCTTACCGGACCAGGTCCAGATCGCCGAAAAAATACCGGATCTCGGTTTCCGCCGTCTCCGGCGCATCGGATCCGTGCACGATATTGTGCTCCACGTTGTCGGCAAAATCGGCCCGGATCGTCCCTTTGTCCGCTTTCCTTGGGTCGGTGGCGCCCATCAGTCGCCGGTTGCGCGCGATGACGTCATTGCCCTCCAGCACCATGACGACGACGGGACCGGAGGAGATGAACTCCGTAAGGGGGCCGAAAAACGGCCGGTCGCGGTGCACCGCGTAAAACCCCTCCGCCTCCCCGCGCGTGAGACGGACCATCCGCATCGCGACGATCCGGATCCCTTCCTTCTCGAACCTTCGGATCACCTCCCCGATGAGGCCTTTGCGCACCCCGTCCGGCTTGACGATCGACAGGGTGCGCTCCCCCCTGCCCCCCTCGCCGGACATGTCAGCCGAGCCTGGCCCTGGCCATGTTGTAGCCGGCCATCAGGGCCTTCTTGTTCATCTCTTCCGTCCCCTTCGGGACGCGGGACAGAACGGCCTTCTCCACGGACTCGATCTTCACCTTCCCGGTGATCGCTGCGATGGCTCCGGTCGCGACGATATTGGCGACGAAGGATTTCCCGATCTCCTCGGAGGCCGTCCGGATGATGGGCAGCTTGATCACCCGGAAATCCCCCTCGGGGATGTCGCGGACGAAGTCTTCGTCCACGAGAAGGATTCCATTGGGTTTGATGTCCTTGTAATACTTGGTGCACGACTCCTGCGTGAGCGAAAGCTGCAGGTCGATCCCCTGGGCCTTCGGGAAATCGATGATGTCCTCGGATATGATCACCTCCGACTTGGAGGCGCCGCCGCGCGCCTCGGGGCCGTAGGACTGGCTCTGCACGGCGTTGATCCTGTCGTAGATGGTGGCCGCCTCGGCGAAAATGACCCCCGCCAGGATCAGCCCCTGTCCCCCGGAACCGGAAAAGCGAATCTCGTACCGGTCGCCCATCTCAGTCTTCCCTCCCCTCTTGCTGCTTCTGCAGACGCTCGACCATCCCGAAGTAGGTTTCGGAAAACTCCGGGGCCTCTCTCTTGTAGAGGACGCCCGTGGGGAACTTCCCGGCGACCTGGTCGGGGGGAAGTTTCTCGAACGCGGAAAGGGGCATCGCCGACTCCTTCATCCAAAGAAGCATGTCCGTGGGGGTCCGGAACTTGTTCCGTCTCCCGTGGGTCGTGGGGCAGCCGTTGATGATCTCGAGCACCGACAACCCTTTGTGCTCGATGGCGCCGATGATCAGCCTGTCGAGAGCGGGAACGTGGTATGCCGTTCCCCGTCCCACCCACGTCGCTCCCGCCCCCTGCGCAAGCGAGGGGATGTTGAAGGTCGGGTCCACGTTGCCGAACGGCATCGTCGTCGCCAGGTGCCCGACGGGGGTGGTCGGCGAATGCTGTCCCCCCGTCATGCCGTAGATGAAATTGTTCATCACGATCACCGTGATGTCGATGTTCCGGCGACAGGCATGGATGAAGTGGTTCCCTCCGATGGCCGTCGCGTCGCCGTCCCCGCTGACCACGAGGACCTTCTTGTCCGGACGGGCCATCTTCAGGCCCGTGGCAAACGGGATGGCTCGTCCGTGAGCGGTGTGCAGCGTGTTCCAGTCCACGTAGCCGGGGAGGCGGGATGCGCACCCGATCCCGGAGACGAGCGCAAGGTGGTCCTTGGGAATCCCCATCGACTCGACAGCCCGGAGGAGCGACTTGAAGACAATGCCGTAAGTGCATCCGGGGCACCAGATGTGAGGCAGTTTCCCGTGCCGTATGTGCCGATCGTAGTTGAAGGCCATTACCGTACCTCCCTGATCTTCTCGAGGATCTGGTCCGGCGTGATCGGGTCGCCGTCGACGCGGAAGATGCCGTGGATTTCGCTGCGTCCCTTGGCGCACCGCTCCACCTCCAGGACGATCTGCCCCAGCGACAGCTCCGGGACGATGATCGCCTTGACGCGGGAGGCCAGCGCCGCCACCTCCTCCTCCGGAAACGGCCAGATCGTGAGCGGCCGGAAGAGCCCCGCCTTGATCCCTTCCGCCCGGGCCAGTTCCACGGCGTTCTTGCCGGACCGTCCGGAAACTCCGTAACCGAACACGACGACCTCGGCATCGTCGAGCATGACCGTATCGTACCGGATGATGTCCGCCCGGTTCCCCTCCACCTTCCGGAGGAGCCGAAGCTCGTCGGTGTGGATCCTTGGCGAGGCGTTCACCGGAAACCCGTCGGAGGAGTGGTTCAGGCCGGTGATGTGCTGCCGGTACCCGCTGAAGAAGTCGGCGATCGGGGGAACGTCCCCCTGGGTCTCGTCGAACGGCTTGTATTCGGACGGCGGGCAGGTCGGCCGGCGGCGGTCCTCCACCGGCAGAACGCCTTTCTCCGGAATCTCGATCTTTTCCCGCATGTGCCCCACGACCTCGTCGAAGGCGATGATCACGGGGGTGCGGTACCTCTCCGCGAGGTTGAAGGCGCGCACCGTCTCGGAGAAGATCTCCTGGACGTACGCCGGAGTCAGGCAGATGACCGGGTGGTCGCCATGCGTTCCCCACTTGCACTGCATGATGTCGCTCTGGCTGGGGCCTGTCGGAACCCCGGTGGAAGGCCCTCCGCGCATCACGTCGACGATGACGATCGGCACTTCACAGAGCATCCCGAACCCGATGTTTTCCTGCTTGAGCGAGAATCCCGGCCCGGAGGTGGCCGTCATCGACTTCTTTCCCGCCAGCGACGCGCCGATGATCGCCCCCACGGAGGCGATCTCGTCTTCCATCTGCAGGATGACCCCGCCGATCCGCGGGAGCCTCCGCGCCAGATACTCCGCCACCTCCGTGGAAGGGGTGATGGGGTATCCGGCGAAGAACGTACACCCTGCGTAGAGCGCCCCTTCCGCGCACGCCTCGTTCCCCTGAAGCAGCTTTAAGGTGCCCACCGTCTCTCTCTCCTTTTGGGATGTCTTGGGTTCCCGTTATTTCTTCTTGTCTACGAAGATGGCGAAATCGGGGCACCGCAGTTCGCACGCCATGCAGACGGTGCACTTGTCGATGTCGACCACCTTCACCGTGAACATCTCCATCCCGAGGACTTTCGTCGGGCAGAGCTTGACGCAGATCTCGCATCCCTTGCAGAACCGCGGGATG
>WOR8_10005047_pt1 | contig 12758 bp, 11 predicted proteins | sample DeeMarSeWOR38_10_FD_19890 | JGI IMG/M metagenome (IMG submission 19890) | reverse complement strand
TGAGCAAAATGTATTCGTTGCCTTTGGCCTCACCCTGTTTGCCGGACTGGCCACCGGCATCGGCAGCGCCCTGGCGTTTTTTGCCAAACGCACCAATACCAGATTTCTATCGCTGGCACTGGGATTTTCAGCCGGGGTGATGATATATGTTTCCTTTGTTGAAATTTTCTTCAAAGCCCGGGTTGCACTGACTGAAGTTTATGGCCTCACCAAGGGCACCTGGTTGACGGTGATTGCTTTTTTCGGGGGGATTTTTCTGATCGGTATCATCGATAAGCTGGTGCCGTCTATAGAAAATCCTCATGAGATCCGGGGTGTAGAGGAAATGGGCCCTGAAAAAGTCAGTGACAAAAACCAAAAACTGTTGCGCATGGGGATGTTCACGGCATTGGCCATTGCGATTCATAACTTCCCGGAAGGTCTGGCCACTTTTGCAGCCGCCCTGTCCGATCCGGCCCTGGGTTTATCCATAGCGGTAGCCATTGCCATCCACAACATCCCGGAAGGAATTTCAGTCTCGGTTCCGATTTATTATGCGACCGGAAGCAAAAAAAAGGCCTTTTACTACTCCTTTCTTTCCGGAGTTGCCGAGCCCGTCGGTGCTCTCATCGGATATTTTATCCTGCTTAATTTCTTCAGCGATTTTGTCTTCGGCATCCTGTTTGCGGGGGTTGCCGGTATCATGGTTTTTATCTCCCTGGATGAATTGCTGCCCTCCGCCCAAAAATATGGCGAACACCACCTTTCCATTTACGGCCTCATCGTCGGAATGGCCGTAATGGCCTTGAGTTTACTGCTGTTTATGTAATTTAGTCTTTGACTTGAGTTGGAACAGTCTTACCTTTTAGGTTAAACTGAATCCCAATTTGAAAGTATCAGAGGTAAGTGTCGAATGGCGGTCCGAGCCACGCACAAAAGATGCAGGCGCATCCGTTGTAAAGCACCGATTACGCTTGAAGACAGGCGCACGGGGTTTTATTATCCGGGTATCCTGCACAACTACAGCAAAAGCGGGCTGTATTTTGAATGCGCTTATGCCCATCGGCCGGGCCGCAAAATACGCATCAAATCCAATGGCCTGCCTTTTGGCAGAAAGACGAATGGTCGCCTGGCTGAAGTCACCAGGCGCACATTATTGGACCGACGTCGTTCGACCCGCTTATTCGGGGTGGGTGCCAAATTTTGTTAAACCTATCTCAAAAATGCATCTAACGCCCAATAGCGTTGTTGTGAGACTCCTTAAAATGCTCACATACTGAATATGTATGCTGCGCTTTTGCGTCGGCTCACGCCTTGCTCTTGGACGTGATCTACTATTTTTGAGATAGGTTAAAGCTTACAGAAAGTCACAGCCTTCCTGCTTTAATGATTGCCACCAGCAACCAGATCCCCATAATAGCAGCGACCAGATAGCCGATGATGCCGATCAATGAGATGCCATAGACAAGCGGTGGAATTTCGGAAATAACAATCAGCGCTGATCCGATGATCAGAGCAGCGATGATGATGGCAAAAGACATGCGGTTGCTGGTCTGATCCTGGGTGGCCAACATAGAATCAAGCCCTTTGTGTTCTAATTGAAGGCTTAGTCTTTGCTGTCGGATCATGCCGGTCAGATCCATCAAATCCTTTGGAAATTGATGTAGAAATTGAAGCAAACGCGACATCATGTCATAAACATCAGCGGAAATCCGCTTGGGCCCGAAGCGTTCGAGCTTAACCCGCTCAATAAAAGGGCGCGCATGCGCAATCAGATCAAAATCCGGGTCCAGCGCGCGGCCAACACCTTCGACAGAACTCAAGGCTTTAATCATCAAGAAAATATCGGGCGGAAGTCGCAGCCGAAACCGCATGGTCAGGTGGAGTAAATCCTGTAGCAGTTTTCCAATTTCCATATCCTTTAATGGCTTGTAGAAATGACGCCCCATAAAATCAGCGACTTCTCTTTCAAGCGCACGGATATCGGGCTCTTCATCCCAATCAGTCAGATTCAGCAGCACCTGGGATGTTTTGACCTCCTGCTGATGAACCACACTGTCCATCAAATCAACAAACGCTTCGCGGGTGGCGCGATCCACAAGCCCCATCATGCCATAGTCCACCAGACAGATCACATTGTCCGCCAGGACAAAAATATTTCCGGGGTGGGGATCGGCATGAAAAAAACCATGCTCGAAGGCTTGCTTGAGCACCAATCCCACAATGCGCTCCGCAATGACTTTTCTATCCAGTCCGGCTTTATCAATTGATTCGATTTTGGAAATTTTAATGCCTTCGATCAATTCGGTTGTCAGGACTCGTGAGGTGGTAAACTCTCGGAATACGGCCGGTATGTAGATATGGGGAATATCCAGGAATCGGCGGGCAATACGCTCCATATTGGTGGCTTCGTTGCGATAATCAATTTCCTTTTCAAGGGTGCGCGCAAATTCTTCGACGATTTTAACCGGTCGATGGATTTCAAATTCTTTTATGTGGCGCTCGGCAAGCGTGGCCAGATGAAGCATAATTTCGAGATCGACCTCTATGGTCCTCTGAATGTCGGGTCGCTGAAATTTAACGGCAACAGGTTCACCGTCTTTGGTGCGGGCTTCATGCACCTGACCGATGGAGGCCGATGCCAGTGGCTTTTCGTCCAGTTGATCGAATAATTTTTCGGCGGGCAGACCAAACTCGGATTCAATAACCGTTTTGACATCTTCAAAAGGAAAAGGCGGCACCTCATCCTGGAGTCGGGACAGTTCTTCAAGAATATCGACCGGGACAAGATCCGGGCGCGTGGAAAGAATCTGCCCGAGTTTAATGTAGGTCGGGCCCAGTTCTTCAAATGCCATTCGCAACCGCTGGGGTCGGGTCAGTTTCGCAACCCGCTCGGCCCGTTTTCTGGAAATGGCCTGCAGACCGGCGCCGATGTATTGATCAATACTGAGCCTGTCCAGCAAATCCCCAAATCCGTACTTAAACAATATTGCCAGAATTTGCCGATAACGATTCAAATGTCGGTAAGTCCGTCCGATGACACCTATTTTTCTGATACTCAACATCTGAACCCTTTAAACGAGCGTCTTCTCGCTTCCGACCGGCCGAGGTGTATTTTATCGCCGCCGGCCGCGGCTTATTTTTTGGCTTTGGCGGTGCGGGCGCGTGTTTTCGGTTTTGCCCGGCCGGCGGTTTTTTTAGCAGCAGTTGTTTTGCTTTTCTTGGCAGCGGTTGTGGTGCGTTTCTTGGCGGCTGTTTTGCGGACACCTTTTTTGGATGCCGTCGTTGCGGTTGCCTTTTTGAGCTGCCGGATTTCCTTTTTCAGGGCCTTAATGTCGGCAGCTGTGGCGATATCCATTTTTTTCAAGATATCCTTGACCGTTTTTTCGATGTAACTGCTGGTCTTTTTCTGGGTATCATCATAGCGTTTTCTCATGTCCGTTAAAAACTTAGATCCTTCTTTTTCAGACATCTTGGCTTTTTTGACGAGCTCCTTGGAAAGCGCTTCCACCTCATCCCAGGTTTTGGCGGCCAGACCGGCGCCCGCCAGATAGGTCTTCTTCAACATTTCGAGCATGGGGACCTCCTTTTGCTTCCTACAATACAAGATTAAATGAAACATCTTTTCTCTGCTGCTCATATTGTAGCAGATAATCCGAAAAATAAAACAGGAATATTAAAATACAACTATTAATTCTTCATTGAGACCGTTGCCCGCATGCCCGCTTGCCGGATAATTAAAAGGAGGCAATATTTTTAGGGGAGTGGCAATCCTTCTATCCGAAAGTCTGCGAATCTGATTCAATTATCTTATAGATAAAGCAGTTTATTGTCGCAATGGATTAAAAGCGATAGAGGCTTGTTCAAAAGGGATGAATAAAAAGTCAATTTCCTGTCTGGGAGTGAGGGATTTTTTTATTTGATAATTGAAATTAAAACAGATCTCAAAAATAATAGATCACGCCCAAAGGCAAGGCGTCGATTCGGTTTGAAAGCGGAGCGTACACGGAGTACGTGAGTATTTTAAACCGAATCGCAACACAGCCTTTGGGCGTTAGATGCATTTTTGAGATCGGTTTTATTTGATTTTGCCGAGGACGGCAGATGCGATGGTATTCTTTTGTATCTCCTTTGTGCCTTCATAAATTTCGCAGATTTTGGCATCCCGGTAAAACCGCTCCACTTCATACTCGGTCATGTAACCGTACCCGCCCAACAATTGGATGGCCTCATCCGCCACTTCAACCGCCGTGCGGGCAGCATACATCTTGGCCATCGAAGTCAATTTGGGATCTATGCGTCCCTGATCAAAATTCCAGGCAGCCTTGTAGGTGATCAACCGCGCCAGATCAATTTTGGTGATCATGTCAGCCAGTTTGTGCTGGGTTACCTGAAATTGCGCAATTTTCCGGCCGAACTGCTCGCGCTCTTTCACGTAGGCCAGGGCGCGGTCATAAGCGCCCTGGGCGGTGCCCAGTGCCTGGGCCGCCACCAGAATGCGACTCTCATCAAAAAACTCGAGCACCTGATAAAATCCTTTACCCGCTTCTCCGATGAGATTGGAAGCCGGCACCCGCACATCCTTAAAATTGACTTCGGCGGTGGCCATTGTGTGGATGCCCATCTTGTCGCCCACATCGGCAGCGGTTATCCCCTCACGCTCGGCTTCCGCCAGAATAAGGCTGATGCCCCTGTAAGTGGGCTGACATTCGGTGTCTGTCTGGCACATTACCGAATAAAAGCCGGCCATCCCGCCATTGGTGATAAAGGTTTTTGTTCCGTTGATCACCCATTCGTCTCCATCGCGCTCGGCGGTCGTGTCCAGTGATGTAATATCGGAACCGTGGCCCGGCTCGGTAAAGGCACCAGCAGACAGCATCTGCCCTTCGGCAACCGGTGGTAAAAACCTTTCTTTTAATTCATCGCTGCCGAAACGCAGCACGCACTCGGATGCAAAACTGGACAAAATAATTGCAGCACCGATAGATGAATCCCGGGCACAAAACTCATCGGCGATAATAATATTTTCCAGAACGCCCAGGCCCTGTCCGGAATATTCTTCAGGAAAGTGCACCCCCACAAAGCCCAGATCGCAGGCTTTTTTCCAAATTTTGGTAGGAAACTCGTGTTTGCGATCCAATTCCAGGGCCAGCTCCTTATCGAATTCACCCCGGGCGAATTCCCGTGCTGCTTTCTGTATTTCTTTTTGTGATTTCGTTAGTTCAAAATCCATGTTTATCCTCCCCGTGTACAAATTGCTGCGTTTGGTTTACATTCGGATAACGAGAGTTGGAGTTATCATATGATTAATGGGTTTTCAAGGAGTTTAAAAGGCCCTTGACTGGAAGCATAATCTACCTTAACCTAATTTGTGCACAACTCAGGTTCATTATGTTAAGTTACTCGAAACCATCTGAATTGAATCGAAAGGAAACGGATCCATATGGCATATTCTGTCGCACTCGCCGGCAAGGGTGGCACCGGTAAAACCACCATGGCCGGTCTGCTCATAAAATTTTTACTGAAACAAAATAAAACGCCGATTCTGGCGGTGGATGCCGATTGCAACGCCAATCTAAATGAAGTGCTGGGTCTCAAGCTCGGCAGTACCCTGGGCGGTGCCCGGGAAGAGATGAAAAAAGGCGATGTTCCCAGCGGCATGACCAAAGACATATTTATGGAAATGAAGCTCGAGGAAGCGGTGATTGAAGCTGACGGCTTTGATCTGGTGATAATGGGCCAGCCCGAGGGGGCCGGCTGTTATTGCGCAGCCAACACGTTGCTCACCAATTACCTTGAACGCCTGGCCGGTAATTATCCGTATATCGTTATGGACAATGAGGCCGGTATGGAGCATATCAGCCGCCTGACGACCAAAGACGTCGACATTCTCTTGATCGTATCGGATTCTTCCAGGCGGGGGCTGCAAGCCGCAGTGCGGATTAATGAGTTGGCCCGCTGTCTGAATATCGGTGTTGGAAAAAGCTATCTGGTGATCAATCAGGCACGCGAAATGCCGCCCAAGGCGGTCATGGACAGGCTCACAGAAGCCAATCTCGAGCTGATCGGAACTGTTCCAGCGGATGATTTAATTTATGATTTCGATTTCAACGGCCGCCCGACCATTGAAATGCCTGAAGATAGTCAATCGGTCAAAGCCGCATTTGAAATATTTGAAAAAATTGTTGCTTAGCATCGCGCAAGTCGCAACCTGCCGGACAGTTTGCTGTTTGCCTCTTGACAATATCAAATTTTTGATTTGCAGAGATAAATGACCTATGAAGAAAACCGGCTTTTTGTACGATGACAGATACCAGGAGCACCTGACCGGAAACTATCATCCGGAGGTGCCGGATCGCCTTCCGGCCGTCTATAAGGGCATCCAGGAGGCGGGCCTTTTAGAGCACCTTACATTGATTAAGGCCGTGCCGGCGGATATAAAATGGGTGGAAACCGTTCACGACCCCCAATATATCAAGCGCTTTGCGAAAGCCTGCAACAGTGGCAACCCTATCTTTGACAGCCCCGACAATCAGATGTGCACGGCAACTTATCAGGTCGCATTACTGGCTGTGGGGGGCGTACTGGAGGCCACGCGCCTGGTTATGGAGGGCGAATTGGACAATGCCTTTTGCGCCGTTCGACCGCCCGGGCATCATGCTGAAGTCAGCCAGGCCATGGGATTTTGCTACTTTAACAATGTGGCCATAGCAGCCCGCTACATTCAGCAGCAATGGGACATTCAAAGGGTTGGCATTGTCGACTTTGACGTGCACCACGGTAATGGCACCCAGCACATCTTTGAACGAGACCCCACGGTATTTTACTATTCCATTCATCAACATCCAACCTTTGCCTATCCCGGAACCGGTCGAGAATTCGAAACAGGCAAAGATGCCGGGCATGGCTACACCAAAAATTCGCCGATGCTACCCGGCCACGGGGATAAAGAATACCAGCAAATACTGCAAAGAGATTTGGTGCCGGCCTTTGCGGAATTTAAGCCGCAGGTTATTCTGGTTTCATCCGGCTTTGATGCCCACATCGAAGATAATATGTCGGACATCAAGCTGACAACCGAAGGCTTTACCTGGATCATCAAATTGATCGTCGAACTGGCTGCCGAGCATGCCCAGGGCCGGTTGATATCGGTACTCGAAGGTGGATATTCAATCAGACGATTGCCGGAATTGGCCCGCAATCATATAAAGATTTTAATGGATGCTTAATCATTAGTGTTGCCAGAATTAAAAGCTGGCTAAGGAGAAATAATTATGTTTATCAGTAACTCCATGACCCGCAAGGTAATTACGGTTAAACCCGATGATAGCATTTTTAAGGCTCAGGAATTGATGGCCGAAAATAAGATTCGCCACCTGCCGGTTATCGAATCCGGCAACCGCCTCGTTGGTGTCGTGACGGATCGGGATATCAGAAGCGCACTGCCCTATAATTTTTTCAAGACCGCTCCCAGTGAGGAGGAAAAGAAAAATTATTCGGAATTGAAGATAAAAGACATCATGACCAAAGACCCGATCACCATTTCTCCTGCTTACACCATTCAGGATGCGCTGCTGCTCATACAGGATGCCCGCGTGGGTGCATTGCCGGTTCTAAACGAAGACGGCACCCTAACCGGAATTATATCCGTCCGAGATTTGCTGCGAGCTTTTATCAATGTTTTGGGAATTGGCCAACCGGGAACATTGCTCTGCATCCTGGTGGAAGAAAAAGTCGGTCAATTGAAAAAAATTGTCGATGCCATTACTGAGGAAAACATCTCCTTTGGTAGCGTTTTGGTGGCCCGCTACTGGGAAAAAGATAAACGTGCCGTTTTCCCGTATCTCTTGACGCTAAATGTCGCCCATATCAAAGAGAAACTGACACGGATGGGTTTTACGCTGCTAAATCCCATGGAATGGTATCTGGATCAGTTGCCCAAAAATGAATAATGCCCGAAGCTCACGTTCTATCCACAAAAAATCCGGCTCGTGCCCCTATGATGAACTGTATATTTACCACCTGGACGGCCGGTTAACCTCCCGGGAAAAAATCCAGAAAAACAGTTTTATTGGCAACTGGGAAGAGGATAATTTTTCGTTTCTTTTCTTTTCTCAGCCTGCTTTTGAGGATATTCAGATTCTTCTGAAGTCCCAGCCACAGCTCTCCTTGATCGACAGTTATCACATGTCCTATGCGCAATGGCAGGGAACGCAATTCACCTCTTTTAATCACGGCCCATTTCAGATCATCGCCCCATGGGAAGATCGCGCTCAAAGACGCCCGCACGAGCATGCATTGGTTTTAGATCCCGGGCTGGTCTTTGGCACCGGCACCCATCCTACCACCCGTGATTGCCTCGATGCCCTCCAGCTGGCATGCCGGCGACACTCTCCCAGGAGCGCCCTGGATTTGGGTACCGGCACCGGTATATTGGCCCTGGCCGCCGCGCGCCTGGACTGCCCGCTAACGCTTGCGGTTGACCTGAATTTGCTGGCGGCTACGACAGCGGCAAAAAACGTACGCCTTAACGGACTTGAAGAACAGGTGGCGGTCGTACAGGGATATGCGGAAGACTTTATTGATTGCCCGTCGGACCTGCTGATAGCCAATGTCCATTACACGGTCATGCAAAAGCTGATTCAATCAGAGGGTTTCAGAACTAAAAAATGCTTTATCCTTTCCGGCCTAATGCGCAGCGAAGCCAAACAGATAAAAATCGAAATAGAACGCCTAGCGGCCAAAATATTAAAAAGCTGGACTCATGAAGGAATCTGGCATACATTCTATGGTGAATTTGACCATTAACGGCAGGACGACAAAGGGATAACGGTAAACCAAACACCGGGAGGAAAAGAATTCGTTATTAACCACGAAGGCCACGAAGTTTTAAAACCAATAAAAAGATTTCATTCTTTGTGTTCTTCGTGCCCTTTGTGGTGCAAGATGCTTTAACAAAAAGAGTCATATTGCATTTTACGGGAATTGAAATCTTCTTGAAAGGTTCAAAATGCAAATTACATGCTGGGGATCGCGGGGCTCCATTCCGGTTTCGGGCAAATCGTATCTGAAGTACGGTGGTGATACCACCAGTTTGGAGATTCGAACCAAAAGCGGGGACATCATTGCGGTTGATGCGGGTACCGGAATTCGCAGATTCGGCAACAAACTTGTTAATGACAAAGCGCTCGATATCAACTTTCTTTTCACGCATGCCCACTGGGACCATCTGATGGGTTTTCCGTTCTTCAAACCCCTTTATGCTAAAAATGCCCATCTTTTGATGCACGGCTGTCCGTATCACAGCCAGTTTGTGGAAACCATTTTATCAACGGTGATGGCACCCCCCAATTTTCCGGTTAAATATGCTGACGTCAAAGCAAAGATGACTTATGAAAAAGTCTGCCCTCAGGAATTTACCATCGGTTCTGTATCCGTCACGCCCATACCCATTAGTCACCCGAACGGCGGCAGCGGGTATAAATTTATTGAAGACGGCAAAATCTTTGTTTTTTTGACCGACAATGAACTGGGGTATCGCCATGCCGGCGGGCGACCGTTTAAAGATTATGTGGAATTTGCCGCCGGTGCCGATCTATTAATTCACGACAGTGAGTACACGCCTGAAGAATACCAGACATTTATTGAATGGGGCCATTCGGAATACAGCGAGGTCGTTAAATTGGCCCAACAGGCACACGTCAAAAAATTGGGATTGTTCCATATAAACCGGGAACGCACCGATGACCAGATGGATAAGATGGTCAGCACCTGCCAACAGCACTTCGATGAAGGCGGCCTTCAAATCGAGTGTGTTGGTGTGGCCACCGATATGCAATTCAATCTTTAGCTCAACCTTTTTAGGTCGCGCTAAAATCCGAATATCGAAATCTGAAATCCGAAACAAATTCAAATACTCAAATATAAAAATTTAAAAAAAATTAAAATATCATTCCTCTTGTTTCTGGTTCGCAGTCTTTTTTAAGTTTGAAACATTTGAAAATTCTGATTTTGGTATTGTTTCGAATTTCGTGCTTCATTTTTCGAATTTGGTAACTTCGATGTGCATGAGATTTTGAAAAATCATATTTGAATTTAATAAAGATTGAGTATAATAATGGATCATGATGGATGATTTGATTAAAAAGGCAGCGGCCGATCTGGTCCGGGCCAAGATGGCGACCGCCTTGACCGGCGCGGGGGCCTCAATTGAAAGTAAGATTCCTCCCTTTAGAGGAAAGGGCGGGCTGTGGGAAAAACTGGATCCCATGGAAGTAGCCCACATTGACGCTTTTATGAAGGATCCGGCCAAAGTGTGGAAGCTATTGATCAAAGACATGAAAGACGTGGTCGACCAGGCGCAGCCCAATGACTGCCACAGAGGCCTGGCCCGGCTGGAGGCGCTGGGAAAATTGCAAACGGTCATTACGCAGAACATAGACGGGCTGCATCAAATGGCCGGTAACACAGACGTGATTGAATTTCATGGAACCTTTGCCTGGCAGCGTTGCATGCAATGCGATACGCACATTGAAACCCGTCGTGTGGATGTCAGTGAAATACCGCCGCGTTGCCATTGCGGGGGCATTTTGCGCCCCAATGCGGTTTTTTTTGGCGAATTGATACCCCAGGAAGCCCTCTGGCGCTCGCGACAGGTGGCAACAGAATGTGATCTTATGCTGGTCATCGGCACCTCGGCCATGGTTCACCCGGCCGCTATGATGCCGGTGGTCGCCAAAGAAACCGGCGCAACCGTGATCGAAATCAATCCGGAAAGCACCCCGTTAACCGGTGAAATTAGCGACTATATCATCAAAGGGCCCGCCGGAGAGATAATGAATCGCATTCTGGCAGAGCTGCAAAAAATGATTTAGCTTTGGTTTCAGGTGCCAGTGTTCAGGTGTCAGGAAAGTGATAACGGAGGATTGAAGATCTGATGGTCCCCGACACCTGACACCGGAACCTGAAACCTTTTAATGTTGCGACCCTCACGCTAACCCTGCCCGATCGGCAATCAAAGAAAACATGAATGAAAAAACCACCCCCTGGATTCAAATTGTTCAGCTAAATGAACCGAGCTTAGCGGATAATACCGCTGATGCTGAACGGTTGTTGCAGGCGTTAAAATCTCAGCTGAATATAGCCGCCGTCGATATCGATCTGACTGTTTTAAAAACCTTACCTAAAGTCTTGCGGGACCATGGCTTCAACATACGCTGTGTCCTGTTTAAAGAAAAACACCAGTGGGTCCTGACCGATATTCAAGATGCAAGGGATACACAATTATGTGCCGGCCTGGCGATTGACCTGGGAACCAGCCGGGTCGTGTTGCGCCTGGTCGATCTGGCTTCCGGCCGCCCAATGGCGGAGTCGGCCTTCGATAACCCTCAGGAAACTATCGGCCCTGATGTTTTGAGTCGAATTCATTTTGCCGAAAAAGAGGATGCGCTGGAACACTTGAATACTTTGATTGTCAGCGGCTTAAACAGTGCCATTGCCCAATTGTGCGATTCTCAGCAGCTTACCCCCGAGCACGTCTATGCCCTTACGGTGGCCGGCAATACCACCATGACCCATCTTTTTATGGGCCTGAACCCCCGGTGGCTCATCCGGGAGCCTTATATCCCGGTAATTAACAATCCCGGTGTCATCAGAGCTGCAACGCTGGGCCTGGGGGTCAATCCCCGGGCAAGGGTCTTGATTTTTCCGAATATCGGAAGCTATTTCGGAGGAGATCTGATTGCCGGAGCCCTCTTTTCCGGAATTTACCAAAGCAGCGAGACCTGTATTCTGGTGGATGTGGGGACCAACGCTGAGGTGCTGCTCGGAAACAAAAACTGGCTGATTGCCTGTGCCGGCGCCGCCGGCCCCGCCCTGGAAGGCGGGGTCACCCGGATGGGGATGACGGCCGGGCCGGGTGTCATCGATCAAATCAAGGTGGATGCCACAACGCTGGCGTTTGATATTCACACCATTGACAATTTACCGCCAACCGGCATCTGCGGATCCGGTGTCATCGACCTGGCGGCCCAGCTTTTTCTATCCAATATGATCGATATCCGCGGCCGGCTGGTACCGGCAGTGTGCGGTTCCAAACTAAAAATAATAGACGGCCTTTCGCACCTGGTTGTCGTGCCGGCCGAAAATTCGGCTACCGGCGCGGATCTGACCATCAGCCAGGCGGATCTGGACAGTCTCATGCGATCCAAAGCAGCGATGTATACCATTTTAGAGACCATCACCGGTTCTGTTGGTCTAACACCGCAGGAGTTGCATACTTTTTATGTCGCCGGCACTTTTGGGTCTTTTATTAATCCTGAATCGGCCATATCCATCGGGATGCTGCCGGACCTGCCCCGAGAACGGTATCAATCGCTGGGAAACAGCTCTCTGGGCGGCGCCACCCTGGCGCTTGAATCCAATACCTATCATGAAGAGATCAATCGGATTCGGGAGCGAATCACCTACCTGGAACTCAATGTCAATCAGGATTTTATGAACCGCTTCAGCGCCGCCAAATTTTTACCGCACACGAATACAAAACTCTTCCCATCCGTAAAGGCATTTCAGGCTTCAGCATAAAGGTTGGGTATCGGGATACTGGAGTGCTGGCGTTATGGAGCACTGGCGTATTGGGAAACGGACACCCGGCAAAATACACGACTCAATGAACAGGGTGGAACAGGGTGTCAAATCTCAATGAACAGGGTGTCAAATCTTGATTATTGATTAATTGATCGACTTACTCACAAATCAAGATTTGACACCCTATTCTATTT
>WOR8_10005045_pt1 | contig 12766 bp, 10 predicted proteins | sample DeeMarSeWOR38_10_FD_19890 | JGI IMG/M metagenome (IMG submission 19890) | reverse complement strand
CCCGGATCCCCTGCCCGGTGGCCGCGGAAATATAATAGGCATCCCTCTCCGGGAAATTCAACTCCGCGCGGGCCCGCTCCGCGGCTTCCCGCGCCCCCGGAAGATCCATCTTGTTGAACACCAGAAGCGTCGGGCGGGCGGCCAGTTCCGGGAGGAACTTCTCCATCTCCTGCCGGACGACCCGGCATGCCCGTGCGATCTCGTCCGCCGTCCGGGCGGCGTCCAGGACGTGTACCAGCCCCTCGGTGCGCTCCGCGTGCTTGAGGAACCGGTGCCCCAGACCCGCGCCCCGGTGGGCGCCCTCGATGAGTCCCGGGAGGTCGGCCACGACGAATTCCTCGTCGTTGTGGGAGACCACGCCCAGGACGGGAGAGAGGGTGGTGAACGGGTAGTCGGCGATCTTGGGCCTGGCGCGGGAGATCCGGGAGAGAAGGGTCGACTTCCCCGCGTTGGGGAGCCCGACCAGGCCGATCTGGGCGATGAGCTTCAGGGTGAGCACGAGAGTCCTCTCCTCCCCGGGAATCCCCGGCTGCGCCGTGTCCGGGGCCTGGTTCGTCGAGGTGGCGAAGGAGGCGTTCCCCCGCCCTCCGCGCCCTCCCGCCGCCGCCAGGAACTGGTCGTCCTCCCGGGTAAGGTCGGCCAGCAGCTCCCCCGTATCCCTGTCGGTCACCGTGGTTCCCGGAGGCACGGGGATCACGAGGTCGGGCGCGTTCCTGCCGTGCATGTTCTTTCCCATCCCGTGCTGTCCGCGCCTGGCCTTGAAGATCTTCCGGTACCGGAAATCGAGCAGGGTGGAGAGGTTCGGGCTGACCCGGAGGATGACGCTGCCGCCGTTGCCGGCGTTGCCGCCGTCCGGCCCCCCCCGGGGAACGTACTTCTCCCGGCGGAAGCTGACGCATCCCCGCCCTCCGTCCCCGGCGCGGACGGTGATGGTGGCCTCGTCGATGAATGGCATGGAGAGGGGAAGCGTTACTGGACGGAGAGGACGGACACCTTCTTGCGGTCCTTCCCGAACCGCTCGAACTGGACCTTTCCGTCGACCAGGGCGAACAGGGTGTGGTCTCTCCCCATTCCGACGTTCCGGCCCGGATGCACGGACGTGCCCCGCTGGCGGAGGATGATCGACCCGGCGGTGACGGTCTCGCCGCCGTACGCCTTGACACCGAGGCGCTGTCCCTGGCTGTCCCGTCCGTTCCTTGAGCTTCCGACCCCTTTTTTATGCGCCATTTCGGATCCTTTCCCCCGGGGGCGTTCAGCCCACCCGGATTTCCTTGACCGAAAGCCTCGTGAACGGCTGGCGGTGCCCCTGCTTGCGTGCGTACCCCTTCCGCCGCTTGTACTTGTAGACGACGATCTTCTTTTCCTTCCCGTCGCCGAGGGACATGCAGACGACCTTCGCGTTGGGAACCGTGGGGGTTCCCACCGCCGTTCCCTCTCCGGAAGACACGAGCAGAACGTCCGAGAGCTCCACGGTCTCCCCCGGCTCCAGGGAGAGCTTCTCCACCTTGATCACATCACCGGGGGAAACGCGAACCTGTTTCCCTCCGGTGCGCACCACAGCATACATCGATTCCATCCTCCACGGGCAACGGTAAGAACCATTTACTATAGGAAAGTCGGGGTTTCCTGTCAATATCGGAAATCGGGCCGTTCCGGTGATATATTGTACCGTACTTCATTCTTACCGCGAAGGGGAACCGATGAGGGACGTGATCATCGTCGGTGGGGGGCCGGGCGGGCTTCTCCTGGGGCATTTCCTCGAGGAGCACGGGATCGACTACCAGCTGTTCGAAAGGGGCAAGATCGCCCAGTCGTGGCGCCTGATGCGTCACGGGATGAAGCTGCTCTCCCCCGCCGTTCCGGGCGTCGACTGGACGTCGCTGACCCTCAAGTACCCCCTCTGGGCGCTGCACGGCGTGCAGAGGCCGTTCCCCACCCGGGAAGATTTTCTCTGCTACATCGATGCCTTCGCCCGCGAGCACCTGCTCCGGATCGTCGAGAACACATCCGTGACCCGCGCCGCCGTCGCCCCGGGGGGGTTCTCCGTCGAAACGTCCGCCGGGCAGGTTTCCTGCCGCTTCCTGGTCATCGCGACCGGCTCCCAGTCCATCCCGGCGTATCCGGACATCCCGGGGATCGCGTCCAACCCGTACGTCATCCACTCTTCCGACTTCATCCATTGCATGACCTACTCGGGAAGGCGCGTCCTGATCATCGGCGGCGGAAACTCCGCCGCCGAGATCGCGATCGAGCTGGCCGGGACCGCCGAGGTGACGCTCTGCACCCGGAGGCCGTTGCGTTATTTCAGCGGGACGGGGGACCTGGAGGATATCCGGGGGTCGTCGGAAAGCACGCTCAAGGAATGTCTCCGCTTCCGGATCATCGCGCTGCGGGAGTCGGACCCCGCGGTGCTCGTGTCGGGCCGCCGGGTCCGGTTCGAGAGCGGGGAGGAGGAGGAGTTCGACCGGGTCCTCTGCGCCACGGGGTATCGCCCGGCATGGATCCCGGTGGACGGCGGGGATGTGCAGGCCGACGGAGACGGGTACCCCGTGGTCTCCCGCACGGGAGAGTCCTCCGTTCCCGGGATGTACTTTTGCGGGTCCCTGGCCCGGTTCAACAGGCGGTGCGCGTTCATCCACGGGTTCCGCAACTACGTGGAAAAGGTCTTCTGGGACATCGCGGACAGACTGTAGGCTCCTTTGGCCGTCGGGGGAACGGGGGCGATCAGGCTTCCCGACGGCGCCCCTCGTTCCCCGGCAGGGCGAACTCCGGGAGCCGGTATTGCAGGGCTTCCTTGACGTGGGGCAGGGACACCTTCCGCTCCTCCGCCAGGTCGGCGATCGTCCGCGCCACCCGGGCCGCCTTCCCGATCCCCCTTCCGGAAAGCCCCATCCGATCGGCCGCGCGAACGAGGAACGTGCGCGCCTCGGGGGAGAAGGAGGAGGTCATTACGGAATAGGGGACGGCTGCCGTCCCGTTCGCCCGGAAGGGATTCCCGGCGTAGCGGCGGGACTGGAGCCGGGAGGCCGCCGTGACGCGGCGCCGGACGGCGCGCGACTCCTCCCCGCCGGACGATCCCGACCAGTCGTCGCCGGACAGGGGAACGACGGTGACCGACAGGTCGAACCGGTCCAGGAGGGGGCCGGAGAATTTCTGCGAGAACCGGAAGAGGACGGGGGGGGAGCATCGGCAGATCCGTTTCGGGTGGCCGGCGCTCCCGCACGGGCACAGGTTCGTCGCCGCGAGGAGCAGGAACCGGCACGGGAACCGGTAGACGCCGCCCGCCCGGACGATCCGGATCTCCCCGGACTCGAGGGGCTGCCGGAGCGCCTCCCGGGAGTCGCGGCGGAACTCGGAGAACTCGTCGAGGAAGAGAACCCCTCCGTGGGCGAAGGCGATTTCCCCGGGGCGCGGCGGGGTTCCCCCGCCCACCAGGCCGGCGGGGGACACGGAGTGATGGGCGGTCCGGAAGGGGCGCCGCGTGATGAGGCGCGGCCAGGGGGGTTCGCCCGCGGCGCTGTAGATCTTCGCCGTTTCGAGCGCCTCGTCCCCGTCGAAGTCGGGCAGGATCCCCGGCATCCGCTCCGCGAGCATCGTCTTGCCGCACCCGGGGGGGCCGGAGAGAAGAAGCGCGTGCCTCCCCGCAGCCGCGATCTCCAGCGCCCTGCGCGCCACCAGCTGGCCGACCACGTCTTGCAGGTCCGGCCCGCGGGGTTCGGCGGGGGCGGGGGGGACGCGCCTTTGGGCTTCCCGCGGCGGGGGGTGCGGCTGTCCGGACAGGGTCCCCACGGCGTCCCGGAGGGTCTCCGCGGGGAGGATTGCGAGGCCGGGAACGAGCGCGGCCTCCTCGCGGTTGGCCGACGGGACGATGATCCCCGACAGCCCTTTCTCCCGGGCGAGAAGAGCCTGGGAGAGGACGCCCCTGACGGGCCGGACGGATCCGTCGAGGGAGAGTTCGCCTCCGACCAGGTATTTCCCCAGGGCGTTCGCCGGGACAAGCCCTTCCGCGCAGAGGAGGGAGAGGGCGATGGGCAGGTCGAGAAGGGCTCCGTCCTTTTTCACGTCGGCAGGGGCGAGGTTGATGGTGATCCTGCGTCCCGGGAAAGGGAACCCCGAGTTGCGGATGGCCGTGCGCACCCTGTCCGTGCTCTCGCGCACCGCCCCCCCCGGCAGTCCCACGATGGTGCAGGAGGGGAGCCCCTTCGAGATGTCGGTCTCCACTTCCACGGGGAGCGCGTCGATCCCCGCGATGGTGGAGGCGAGAACGCGGACGAGCAACGGGGAGGCCTCCCGTGCCTTGCGCGGATTTCCGGAATCGTCGCCCGAAGGCGCCGAACCGGTCGTGCACGGGGCGTGCAATCCGCATACCGCGGTGGGCGCTCCGGGCAGCCGATGTTACGGGTGGGGGAGGAAAGGACCTCCGGCGGGCTGCGCCGGTGCCGGGGGGCCGGGGTGGACCCCGCCCCGGGCCTGCATCGTCCGTTTTCCGGACCCGTTCACCGGCCGGCGGTCCGGGGGAGGCCTCTCCTGAGCATCTCCGCGAGCCAGGCCGCCTCGGCCGATTCCCCGGCGGAGAGAGGATACGGTCCGAAGCGGTCCCGATGGTACAGGGCGAGGAAACGGTCGGCGTCGGGGAGGAGGGCGGGGGTTCCGGCCGCCGCCTCCCGGAGCATTTCCTCGAGGGGGATGCCGGCCGATCTGCGGCGGGCGCCGGCCGCCAGGCGCCGGAGCAGGCGGGCGTAAGGCCTGGGCAGCGGTGGATCCCCCGACCCCCCCCTCCCCGATAAGAGGGAGTCCCTGCCCCCTCGCGTGCGCCATGCAAGAAAAAGCGCCGCCAGGGCCAATCCGAATGCAGCGATCCCCCGGCCGGACAGGCCGGTCGGCATCCCGAGAAATCTCCGGATCCGGGTGCCGGACCGGCGCAGGGCGAGCCACCCTCCCGAAGCGGCCTCCGCCTGCATCCTGAGCGAGTAGTTCACGACGTACTTGATCCATCGCTGCCGGCCCCAGTCGATGTACATGCCGAACGTTCCCGTCCGTGCGAAGAACGGGGAGTTCTCCCCCAGGATGGGCGTGGCGTCCAGGGTGACCCACCGGGCGCCGATCCACGCCTCCGTCCATGCGTGCGCGTCGGACTGGCGCACGATGAGATAATTCCCGACATCGCTCCACTCCCCGCCCTGATAGCCGGCCGCGACGCGCGCAGGAATCCCCGCCGCCCGCAGGAGGAGGGTCAGGGCGGCGGCGTAATGCTCGCAGAATCCCGCCCTCTTCCGGAACAGGAACTCCTCCACCGAGGAAGCGGCGTCGGTCAGGGTGTAGTGGAATCCCGACAGGAAGAACTGCCTTGCGAGCTCCGCCCGTTCGGCGTCCGAGGAGCCCTGCGAGGTGACGAGCGTTGCCAGCTCCCGGATCCTGTCCGAGCCCGGCGGCAGGGTAAGGTACACGCCGTCGGGACCGGGAGAGCGTTTCCCCCGCGGGGATTCCTCCCGGGAAAAGAGAATCCGGTAGCGGACCGCCGAACTCCCCTCCGCCAGCATATAGTTCCCCTGCCCGTCGGTCCGGATCTCTCCCAGGGTGCCCTCGAGCGAAACCGCTCCCGCATAGACGAAGAGGGCGGGGTGGTCCATCGGCTCCAGGAAGATTTCCGCGGAAGAGAGGGGAACCTCCTTCGAGGGGGAGAGAACATAGTGGATTCCGGCTTTCGGGACCTTTGCGAGCGGCCTCCTCGCCCGGCTCCACCGCGTCCCGTCGAATCGGGCGTACGTCGCCCCGCGCAGGTACAGTCCGGGGGGGGATACCCCGGAGGCCAGCGCGGGGAACTCGATCCGGGCGACGACGCGCCGGTCGACCTTGACGGACGTGACGTCCCGCAGGGAGATTGCGTTGGAGAAGCCGGTGATGCTTTCCCGGTTCGCCAGGCGGCGAAGGAACTGACCGAGCCCGATGCGGGGGGTGGCCGCGAACAGCACGGCGGTCAGCAACAGGCCCCCGACCGCGGAAAACAGGAGCAGAAAGACGGCGAACCCCGGGCGCGCGCGCGGAGCGGCGGTCCCTCCCGTTTCCGCGGCCTCCTCGGTGTGCAGGGCCCACATGGCCCCGGCGGACAGGACCAGAAAGAGGAAAAGGAAGCCCGCGAACTGGATCTCCGTGGTCGTGGCCGCCGCGGCGAGGAACTCGAGAAACGAGAACGCGCACAGCTGCCATCCATCCCGGTGGGTTTTCGGGAGGAGGAACTTGACCGCCTGGACGCCGAGCAGGAGAAGGGACACGGAGGCGAGCAGGTCGCCGCTTCCCGCGAGGAGGTCGGCGGCTGCCGCTGCGCACACCGCCACCAGAAGAGGGGTGGCGGCCCGGTGCCACCCCCGCCGGGGGGAGTCGTTCCAGTCCAGGACCGCGCCGGCCGCGAACGCCGCCGCCGCAAGGGACAGTGCAGTGCGGGAGATCTCCGTGAGAAACGCGAGCGGAAGCAGGCCCAGGGCCCAGTGGGCGCGAAGGGAGAACCAGAGAATCGTCGGAATCCGGGCTCGCCGCTCCGCCCCCATCACTCCCCTTCCTTCCGCTTCTCGGGAAGAAGCGTGCCGTCCGCTTCCACCCTCGCGAGGATGGAGAGCGCCCTCCTTCGCCGTCCACCGTCCCCGGGGCCGACGAGGGTGCGGTCCCCGACCCGGAGGCGGTACGGCACCCCCGCCCGTTCGCACCGGAGGACGAGAGCGCAGGCCCGCGAGACGAGACGTTCGAATTCCGGCGGCGCGGAAGGGACGGGCAGGAGGATGTCGATTTCCCGCTTGGGTTCCGCCTCCCGTTCCTTCACCATCCATTTTCCCCGCCGCGCCGACGCCTTCCAGTGGATATCCCGGACGGGGTCGGAAGGATTGTGGTCCTTCACGCTGCGGATCGACGTTCCCTCTCTTCCCCCGGAAGGGTTCCCGCCGGCCGGCTCGCCGTGATCCGCGCCGGGAAAGGAGGCATCCGGCCCGTCCGGTTCCGGGTAGACGATCAGGGAGGACCCTCCGGGGGGCACGTCGGCGGATTTTTCAAAGAGGGCGAAGGGAAACCGGGTGGCGACGGTGCACTCGAAAAAGGGGACCGGCCCGCGGCGCCCGGGACGGTACGGGATGACCCGCGTATCCACTTCCCCCGGCGGGATCTCGGGGAACCAGGCCGTCTTTCCGGCCCCGGGGAGCCCGGGGGAGACGGAGACGGAAATCGCGGGAAACCACTTTCCCTCGGCCGAGCAGGTGACGGCGAGGAGGGATTCCCGGGAGGCGAACGCCTCCGAGGCGTGGGTCACGCGGACGCGCAATCCCCGCAGGCACCATTCCGACAGGACGCCGGAGAGGATGATCAGGCTCAGGTTCATGCTGAGGGCGAGGTAGAGCAGGTTGTTTCCGGTGTTGATGGCCGCGATGCCCACGCCGACGGTGAGCGCGAGGAACCATTTCCCCGGGAACGTCACCCGGAGCTTCCGTGGCAGGCGGAGCGCACGGAAGAGATCCTTCATACGGGGGAGGGGACGGCCTCGAGGATCTCCGCAAGGATCGCATCCCCCGCATCCGCCTGCGAGCCTTCCCCCGGCTCCCCCTTCAGGAAGATGCGGGGGCAGAGGGTGGCTTTTGCGGTCTTCTGCACGTCCCCGGGGGTGACGAAGTCCCGGCCCGCCAGGAAGGCGAGCGCCTGCGAGGTGCTCTTGAGGCCGATGGCGCCCCGGGGGGACGCCCCGAGCCGCACGAGGGGGTGCTGCCGCGTGGCCTCCACGATCCGGTAGATGTATCCCACGATGGAATCCCGGACCGTGACGCGTTCGACCAGGGCCCGGATCTGCCGGATCTGTTCCGGGACGATCACGGGCAGGAGACCGTCCCGCGCGCTCGCCAGCGTGTTTTCCCGGATCAGCCGCAGTTCCGATTCCCGGTCGGGGTAGGAAAGACGGAGCCGGAGATTGAACCGGTCCAGCTGCGACTCGGGGAGGGGATAGGTCCCGTGCAGCTCGAAGGGATTCTGGGTGGCGATGACGAGGAACGGATCGGGAAGGGGGTACGTTTTCGTGTCCACCGACACCTGGCGTTCGCCCATGGCCTCCAGAAGGGCGCTCTGGGCGCGCGGATTGCTCCGGTTGATCTCGTCGGCGAGCACGATGTTCGCGAACAGGGGGCCCGGGGAAAACGTGAAACCCCTTTTGTCCGCGTCGAAGATGTGGACGCCGACGACGTCCTGGGGGAGGAGGTCGCTCGTGAACTGGATGCGGCGGAACGTCCCCGAGATGCTTGCGGAAATCGCCCGAGCGAGGGTGGTCTTCCCGGTTCCGGGGATGTCCTCCAGGAGGATGTGCCCCCCCGCGAGGAAGGAGGCGAGCGCGAGTTCCACCTCCCGGCTTTTCCCGAGGAGGACGGTCTCGACGTTTGTGCGCAGCCGGAAGACAAGATCCATGGTTTCCCGGGAATCCATAGGAATATTATCGCCGAAATGTTTCGGAACCTTTCGGGAAATATGGGAATGGATATTGAATCGCCTTCCAGGCATCATCGAAGCCGGGGAACGAATGGTGAGAATTGCGGGAAGCCCTGGGCGGCCGTTCGAGGGACTGGACGAGACGGCCCTGTTCCGCGTTGCTTTTCCGGACGGTTGGGAGGGGATGCGGAAGGTCGCCGCGGGGGAGGAGCCGTCGGACGGCACCCTCCGGGAGAGGTGGGAAGCGGTCCTCGAGCTTGCCCGTCGCGCCCTCTCCCCCCCGTTTTCCCGGTCCGGTCCGGTGAAGTCCGCCGCCGAGGTGTTCGGGAGGTACCGCTACCTTCTCGCCGATTCCCCGGTCGAGGTCTTCCTCGCCGTCCTTCTCGACGTCAAGCACCGCGTCCTGCGGGACGTCCGCGTTTCGGTGGGAATCCTGAACGGCAGCCTCATCCACCCGCGGGAGGTCTTCGCCGACGCGGTCGCGGAGCGCGCAGCGGCGGTCATCCTCGTGCACAACCACCCGAGCGGGGACCCGTTCCCCAGCCGGGAGGATCGGGAAGTCACGCGGAGGCTGCGTTCCGCAGGCGGAATCGTGGGGATTCCGGTGCTGGACCATGTCATAATAGGAAATTGTTCTTTCTTCAGCATGCGGGAGGAAGCGGATTGGTGATTCCGGCCATCCTCAGATCCATCGCCATCCTGCTCCTCACCCTGGTTTCCTCCCTGGCGGCCGTCGCGACCGGAGTTCTCACGGGGTCGGACCGGCTCCCGTCGGGAGTCATGCGGTGGTGGGGGAGGGGATTCATCCGGATCGGCGGGTGGGAGGTTCGCACCGAGGGGCTTCAGAACCTTCCGGCGGGCGGGGCCATCCTCGCGGCGAACCACCAGAGTCTGGTGGACATCCCCCTCTTCATCGCCGCCCTCCCCAGGGAGGTCCGGTTTCTCGCGAAGCGGGAACTCGGCGGGATCCCCCTGTTCGGAACCGCCATGGCGAAAGCGGGGAATCTCTTCATCGACCGGGAGGACCCGCGGGACGCCGTCCACCTGGTCCGCGATGCGACGGACCGCATCGACCGGGGGCAGATGGTGGTGATCTTCCCCGAGGGGACGCGCAGCCGGGACGGGACCATCGGGGAATTCAAGCCGGGAGCGTTCACCCTCGCGCGGAAAAAAGGCGTTCCGCTGCTGCCGGTGCTCATCGACGGGGGAACCAGGGCCCTTCCGCGGGGGTCGTTCCTTGTCCGGCCGGCCGTTCTTGTCGTGAGAGTTCTGCCCCCGGTGACCGTGGTCGGCGGGCCCCTTATGACAAGGGACGAGATGGCGGAGGAGACCCGGAAGCGGATTCTTTCCGCCCGTCCCGAGGGGGATAACCAAAGGCCCGGGGCGGCGCTCGTATGACCGGCGGGGACGCGCGGAGGGGCGTCCGGTCCGGCGCCGGCCGGTCCGGGACCGGGAAGAGGGGAAGACCGTCATGACGCTGCGCATCATCCCTCTGGGAGGATTGGGCGAGTTCGGCCTCAACTCCATGCTCTTCGACGACGGCGAGTCCGCCCTCCTCGTGGATGCGGGTCTCATGTTTCCCGACGACACGATGCTCGGGATCGATTTCGTCATCCCCGACTTCGGCTGCCTCCAGGAGATCTCCCACCGGCTCCGGGCTCTCCTGCTCACGCACGGGCACGAGGACCATATCGGCGCGGTATCGTTCCTGCTGAAGGAGTTCGACGTTCCCGTCTACGGAACCCCGCTCACGCTCGGGCTCCTGCGGAACCGCCTCTCCGAGTACGGCCTGGACGGCGTCGCGAGGCTCGAGGCGATCGAGCGGTCCGGGCGGTTCCGCATCGGCGCTCTCGACGTGGAGACGTTTCCGGTCTGCCACAGCATCCCGGGGGGGTTCGGATATATTGTGCGCAGCCGGGACGGCGTGTTCGTCCACACGGGGGACTTCAAGATCGACCGGCGTCCGCTGGACGGCGTCCCGACCGCCATGGACCGCCTTGCGGAGGTCGCGGCGCACGAGCAGGTGACCGCGCTGTTTTCCGATTCCACGAACGTGGAGCGGGAAGGGCACAGCCTGCCGGAGGCGTTCGTCGGGGAGGCCCTTTCGGAACTTTTCGGCGCCGTCGGGGGCCGGGTGATCGTCGCGATGTTCTCGTCGAACATCCACCGGATCCAGGAGGTCATCAACGCGGCGGCCCGCAACGGACGCAGGGTGGCGCTCTGCGGCAGGAGCATGGTGGGAAACGTCCGGACCGCGCTCGAGCTGGGGTACATGAGGTTGCCGCATCCGAACATCCTCCTCCCGGTGGAGGAGACCGAGACCCTTCCCGGCAGGGAGGTCGCCGTCCTGACCACGGGGAGCCAGGGGGAGCCCCGTTCCGCCCTCACGCTGATGGCCCTGGGGGAGCACAAGCACGTCCGGATCCGGGAAGGGGATACGGCGGTCCTCTCCTCGAAGTTCATCCCGGGGAACGAACGGGCGATCGCCAACGTGATCAACCACCTCTTTCTGGCGGGGGCCGATGTCCGCTACGAGAAGATCTCGGAGATCCACGTATCCGGCCACGCCAGCAGGGAGGAACTCCGGAGCATGGTCCGCATCCTCCGCCCGGAGTACTTCATCCCCGTCCACGGCGAACCGAGGCACCTCATGATCCACAAGAACCTCGCGCAGGAGATGGGGGTTCCGCGCCCCGAGTTCGTCCGGAACGGCGACATCCTCGAGTTTTCGGAAGGGGTGCTGACCCACGCGGGGAAGGTACCGACAGGCCGGCTGTTCGTCGACGGGAAAGGGGTGGGGGAGGTGGAGGGCGTCGTGCTCAAGGACCGGCACCACCTCTCCAACGACGGCATGGTCATGGTCGTGCTGGCCATCTCCCAGACCTCCGGGGAAATCCTGTACGGACCCGACATCGTGACCCGGGGGGTGGTTTCCGAAAACGCTTCCGATACTATAATGGAGGACGCGAGGAGGGTCGTCCTCACCACGTGGGAGGAGGCGGGCCTCGAAGCGAGGAAGGACGCGGCGGAGATCAAGACGGACATCCGGAAGGCCCTGCGCCGCTTCTTCAACAAGCGTCTCGACAGGAAACCGATGATCATACCCGTACTTCTGGAGCTCTAGCATGGGGGATGGGATCCGCAGGGACGCCCTCGCCATTTTCTTCCTCACCGTCGGGATCTTCCTCACGGTTGCGCTCGTCTCCTTCCACCAGATGGACCCTTCCCTGTCCGCCTGGAGTTCGAAGGGAGCCGTGGTGCGCAACTGGGGCGGCACGGTGGGGGCGATCGTTTCCGACCTCCTCCTCCAGCTGTTCGGCGTGGGGGCGGTCGGGTTTCCGATCCTCTGCCTGGCGCTGGCGTACTGGACGTTCCGGGGGGAAAAAATGGCGGGAAGGTGGAGCCGGACCGCCGGCGGGCTTCTCGCCGTCTGTTCGCTGCTGGGGATCGCGTCCTTTTTCGCGGGCCACGTCCGGCTGTTCGGCTCGGACATCTTTCTCCCCGGGATCGTGGGGCACCTGCTCGGCGTCAACTTCTTCGGAAAGCTGCTGAGCAAGGTAGGCGGTCTGATCTGCCTCGCCGCCCTGTTCCTCCTCTCCCTGATGTGGTTCACCGGATTGCCGTTGCGCGGCCTGCCCTCCCTGTGGAGGCGGAAGAAGACCGCCGAGCAGGTCCGCGCGATCGTCAAGGAGAAGATGGTCGCCCGGGAGGATTGGGATGGGGGAAGACCGGCGAGGGAAACCGCCGCGGCGGCGCGGCGCGACGCCGCCTCTCCCCGGATCGTCGCCTCGCAGCCCGTCCCCGAGGCTTCCCCCGCCCCGAGAAGGGAGGGGAAGGAGTTCGTTCTCCCCTCCCTGGAGCTTCTGGAGTCTCCCGCCGAAGCCGGGAACGGGGCGGACGAGGAGTCCCTGCAGCGGAACGCGGAGACCCTTATCGAGAAGCTTTCCGAGCACGGCATCGAGGGGAACATCACCGAGATCCGGACCGGCCCCCTGGTCACCACGTACGAGTTCCGGCCCGCCCCCGGCGTGAAGGCGAACCGGGTCGTGGCGATGGCGGGAGATCTCGCGCTGGCGATGCGGTGCGAGTCGGTGCGCGTCGTCCCGAACATTCCCGGGAAGGGCGTCATGGGGTTCGAGATTCCCAACGAGAAACGGGCGGTCATCGCGCTCCGGGAGCTTCTCGGCTGCACGGCGTACGCCGGTTCCGAGGCCATGCTTTCGCTCGTCATCGGGAAGGACATCTTCGGGGAGCCGGTGATCCGGGATCTCTCGAAGATGCCGCACCTGCTGATCGCCGGGGCCACGGGGTCGGG
>WOR8_10005411_pt1 | contig 12767 bp, 9 predicted proteins | sample DeeMarSeWOR38_10_FD_19890 | JGI IMG/M metagenome (IMG submission 19890) | reverse complement strand
AAATTTTATCTGGAAGGGCAATCCCATCTATCCGCTTTACCAAAATTTATTCACCTCACGCAATGCTGCCGAGACGACCAGGCCGGATACTGCCGTCAGAACGGATGCCGCTAGGGCCATAGCGTCCAAACCTCCCAAATCAAGTACCGGCTGGGCCCCTTTTGCCATTCGGAAAATGGTCTACAAGGAAACCTGGTGGGAGATGATGACCCCCGTTATTTTGACGGCCAACTCAATCCCTTTTTGCTGCTGTTGCCGCTGATTGCACTTTGGCCGCTGCAATCCATTCCCGCAGATGTGAGGGCAGAAAAGAAGATGTTCGTGTTTTTTGCCGCCCTATTTATTTTATACGCATTTTTTCAAACGGACATGCGCATTCGCTATATCGCCCCGGCCATTGCGCCACTGGTAATTTTAACCATATTCGGACTCCACCGGATCCATCAGTTCCTGATCCGGCAAGGTCCCCGCCAAATTCAAGCAGGTCGACCCATGCAGCTATATCAGCGGCCGGCTGGACCGCGATGCGTATATTACCCGCTATCGCCCGGAATATCCGGTGATCGCCTATGCCAATGATCATCTGGCCGCCGATGCCAAATTGTTGGGCCTTTTCATGGGCAACCGTCGCTACTATAGTGACCGCGATCTTGTCTTCGGTCGCAATCTGTTTCTGAAAATTGTTCGAAATGCCGATGCTTTCACACCTATTCGCGACGCATTGAAACAGCAGGGATTCTCCCACCTGCTGATCCGCTTTGATCTGTTCAACAACTGGGCGGATAGACAATTCAGTGCCGAAGAGAAAAAGCGGCTCAAGGACTTTTTTGCCAGGGATGTCAAGCAGGTCGTATCGAGCGGGGGCTTCGGACTGTTTGAATTGTTGGCTATCCCCAAGGCTTATTGAAAATCCGGGTTACGCTTTTGCAGCGGTGCCTTGCGCAGCGAGATTGTGATTATCTGGATTTAACGAGGGTCCAGTCGGCATAGCCCCTGGTAATGGCACGCATCCGGCTCTGGGGTGATGGGTCCACTTTAAGCGCGGCGAACGCGCGATCATAGTCACCTTTCACGGCATAAAGGATCGCCAGGGTTCGCAATGCCCCTAAATCATGGGGATTGGCTGCCAGCAGTGTGCGATAGTGGTTGACGGCGCGGTTGATTTTGTCCGCTGTGTCATGGGCGGCTATCAGCTCATGGTAGTCCGGCTGAGATGCCGGTGCCTGCGCGTCCGCCTGCAGTTTCAGGGCTTCCGTGAAATGATAAACAGCCCGTTCAAATTGGTTTTGCGTCACCCGAACATTGGCCAGGTAAAAATGGGCGGAGGGCAATTGGGGGCGGATTTCGATGGCTTTCGTCAACTGAAGCGCGGCTTCATCGAATTTTCCCTGCCTTGCCAGAACACGTCCCAAATCATTTCGAAGGGTTGCCTTGGTGGGTTTAAATTCAACCGCTTTTAAAAAATGGCTGGCGGCTTTGCCCCATTGGCTTTGACCGGCCCAGGCCTGGCCCAGGCCGTAGTGGGCATAATAGTTTTTTTCAGTTACCCGGAGGGCGTGCCCAAAGAGGGTAAGGCTGTTGGTCCAAATGCGGACCTGCCCATGGGTGGCCAGCATCAGACCGGCCAGGGTGGCAAGGGCCGCGGTTGCCAATACAGCTCTTTTCCGGGGCAGTCCGGCCAAAATTTCCGGCAGACCCCAGGCGATGATAATGGACAGACCGATTAATGGGATGTACATATAGCGGTCGGCCAGGGCGAAATCGCCTATTTTTATCAGGCCGATCACCGGTACCAGCGTTCCCAGGTACCACAACCAGCCGACAATGACAAAAGGATAGCGCCGGGCCCATTTAAACGCCAATGCGGTTAGAATCGCCAGCAGGCAGGCAGCGCCGGCAACTTGTAAGACCGGGAGATGGTCGGGAAAAGGATAAAAGACGGCCAGATTGCGCGGCCAGATCGTTTTAAATATATAATCGGCGTATGACCATACCGCATTGGCGATTCTGTCTGCCAGGGGGTACTGGTCGGAAGGATCGGTGCCGCCGCCGGCTTTCTGAACCCCAAAAGCGATCAGGCTGAATACCGCCGCCAGGATAAACAAAGGGATCTTTTCACGGATCAAACGAAGCGCTGAAGAGAGTGAAACTGACGGCGATTGTGCCGGATCAAATCTGCCAAGGGGCCAGTAATCGAGCAAAAGCAGCACGAAGGGCAGGGTGACCAGCATGGGTTTGGCCATTAAGCCGAGGATTAAGCCCAGACATACCGCTAGATATTTCTGCCAGCCGGGGCGCTCTGCATAAGAGATGTAGGCATAGGTGGTCAGCATCCAGAAAAGGGCACTCAGCACGTCTTTGCGCTCGGCAACCCACGCCACGGATTCCACGTGCAAGGGGTGCAACCCAAACAAGGCGGCCACAAGGGCGCTCTGCCATGGGGTGCCCGTCATCCGGATGAAGATAAGATACACCACAATGGTATTGAAAATATGCAGCAGTAAGTTCGTGAACAGATAACCGGCCGGCTGGATACCGAATAGTTGGGTATCCAGCATATAAGACAGCCAGGTCAGGGGGTGCCAGAATTCAGCCCGGGTGGTTGTGAAAGCCCATTTGATGCTCTGGGGGGTGAGCCCGGCCTGGACATGGGGATTGTGGGCAACATAAACCGGATCGTCTATATTGACAAATTGATGGCTGAAGACAGCCCCATATACCAGAATCGACGCCAGGGCCAAAACCAGGCAAACAATCAGATCAAATCTAGAGGATCGCTTCATCAATAATTATCCGGGTTGCCCAAGGGTAATGAATCGGAAATGGGTCATTTCCGGAAGCTATCAGTTAATTATCAGTAAATTAGCTGTTTATGTCAAACTAATTGAATCGGCAGGACCAAGCTTCTTGCGGCCCACCCTATATCAGGCGCCACTCGGCCGCAACTGATCAAGTGATATAACTAACTAATATTAATAATAAAATTTAATTTAAGGCGCCCGGAGCACTTGACAGTCAGCTCTTTTTTTTCATATAATTTAAAGACGAATCATAATGAGAAAAAAATATTCAATTGATCGCCATGGACTTGCGCTTTGCTTGTTCCTTGTCTTTGTGACCGTGGCCCTGTACGGGCCGGTCGGTACATTTGAATTCGACAATTACGACACGGCCAACTATGTTTATGAGAACAGCCGCGTAAAAGCCGGCTTGACAGCCGCGAACCTTCGCTGGGCCTTCACCACCACATACGTCAGCAACTGGCATCCCGTCACCTGGATTTCGCATATGCTCGACGTTCAGCTCTTCGGTCTGAATCCCGGAGCCCACCACTGGACCAATGTTGTGTTGCATCTGGCCAATTCGCTGCTGCTGTTTGGCGTTTTGCGGCTGATGACCGGGAGTCTCTGGCGCAGCGGTGCGGTGGCCGCACTGTTTGCCATCCACCCTCTGCATGTGCAGTCGGTTGCCTGGATTGCCGAACGCAAAGACCTGTTGAGTACCTTTTTTGGCCTGCTGGCAATCTGGCGCTATATCCGCTATGTGCAGTCGCCGAACGCGGGCCGTTTTGGGTCGGTTTTTCTGTTTTTTATCTTGAGTTTGATGGCCAAGCCGATGATGGTAACCCTGCCGTTCGTGCTCATCTTGCTTGACTATTGGCCCCTGGCACGCATGCGGTTTGCATCCAGGTCCGAACCCAATCAACTGTCGCAGCGATGGGCCTTTAACTCAGCTTTGCTGCTCGAGAAAATTCCGTTGCTGATCGTCTCGGCGGCATCCTGCCTGGTAACGGTTTACGCCCAGCAAACGGGCGGGGCCGTGGGCTCGCTGGTAGCCTATCCGTTTTATGTCAGGTTGGCAAATGCACTGGTTTCCTATGTGAGCTATATCGGTAAGATGATATGGCCGGCTAACCTGGCGGTGTTTTATCCCCATCCCGGCGCACCCCCGGTGTGGCAGGTGATCATGGCCGGCATGCTGGTGGGGGGCATTACCTGGGTGGCAATCCGGTTCGCAAAATCAAAACCATGGTTCATTGTTGGCTGGTTATGGTATTTAGGAACCCTGGTGCCGGTGATCGGTTTGGTGCAGGTCGGCGCCCAGGCGATGGCCGATCGATACACCTATTTGCCCTTGATCGGATTATTTATTGTTTTAAGCTGGGGGATTCCGCATCTTTTAAGTCCGTTTCGTTATAAAAAATTGGCGCAGATAGCCCTGGCTGCCTTTGTTGGCGTCATCTTGATGATCATCTCATGGGGCCAGGTTGCAACCTGGCAATCCGGCCAAACCTTGTTTGAGCGGGCCCTTGCCGTGACGGAGAACAATTATGTCGCCCAGAACAACCTTGGCCACTATCAGCTGCAAGAGGGCCGGTTAACGGATGCCATCCACCACTTTAAAAAAGCGGTGGAAATCAATCCGAAATTCGAGGTGGCCCATTTGAACATGGGGGTGGCCCTTTCCCGGCAGGGGCAAACGGATCAAGCCATCCGCTGGTATACCCGTGCCTTGCGGCTAAACCCTGATTATGCAATGGCGTACAATAATTTGGGCAATGCCCTGTACCGTCAGGGAGCGTATCGTCAGGCGATTGCCAATTATCTGCAGGCCATCCAGAAAGATCCTGATTACGCCGATGCCTATAACGGGATAGGCGCCGCCCTGATTGGTCTGGGAGAAATCGGAAAGGCCGTCGCTTTCTTTAAAAAAGCCCTTGAGATCAATCCGAGCTACACGGATGCGCAAAACAACCTGAATAATACGCTCGCAGCCATCAAACAACATCATGAAACCGGTGAACCCAGATAAAATTTCCGACCGGACCGGACAGGGATTGCAAAACGCCCCCCTGCCAATGAGGGCTCTGGACCGAATACCCTTGACAGGTAGCTCGATTTTTTCTTATAATTTCAAATATTAATCATATGTTCGGTAGTTTGTTGCCGACGCCATTGGGATCGTCAAAAGAGGCAAATAATTATAATGAGTGAGACCACCGTTTCCGTCATCATCCCGGCCTATAATGAAGGCCGCACCATTGCAGATATCGTCAAACAGATCAGATCGCTATACCCGGATTTTGAAGTGATCGTCGTCAATGACGGCTCAACCGACGATACGGTCAGCGAGGCTCAACAGGCCGGCGCCACGGTCTACAGTCATCCCTACAACATCGGCAACGGGGCGGCCATCAAAAGCGGCATTCGGTTTGCCACCGGGCAACTGCTGGTGTTCATGGACGGTGACGGCCAGCATGATCCCGAATATATCGGGCGATTGCTGGCGCATTTCCCCGAATACGATATGGTTGTCGGCGCTCGCTCTGCCAGTGACCAGGCGTCCTTCGGCCGCGCCCTTGGCAATAAAGCCTACAACTGGTTTGCTTCCTATGTTGCCAAGTTCTCCATTAAGGACCTAACGTCGGGATTTCGGGCGGTGAAATCACAAGTAGCGCGCAACTTTCTGTATTTGCTGCCAAATACCTACTCCTACCCGACCACCCTGACCCTTGGCACGCTGCGAAGCGGGATGAGTGTCAAGTACGTGCCCGTCAAAATCAACAAGCGAACAGCGGGTGCCAGCAACATCCGAATGGTACGGGACGGTGTCAGGTTTTTTATGATTATTACCCGCATCTGCACCCTTTATTCCCCCATGCGGGTATTTCTCCCGGTCAGCTTCGTGCTCTTTTCACTGGGCCTGCTGAACTATCTCTATACCTTTATCATGCGCAACCGCTTTACGAATATGAGCGTCTTTTTATTCGTATCGGCCATCATCATCTTCATGATGAGCCTGATATCCGAACAGATTTGCCAGATGCGATTCGAAAGAAGGGGCGCGGATCGACCTGTTGCCAAACCGGAAGCCGCCAAGACGGATGTGCACCCGTTATAATTTCCACCATAAACCAAACAATGGTCTCCGGAATCGAATATGTACAAGGATAAACAAGTTATTGTCGTGATGCCGGCCTACAATGCCGCCCAAACCCTGCGCCGGACCTATGAGGAAGTCATTCAGCAGGATTATGTGGATCAGGTGATTGTGGTTGATGACGACAGCCGGGATGAGACGGTGGCTATCGCCGAAAGCCTGACCCAGGCATCCGTTTGCATCCATGATCAAAACCGGGGTTACGGCGCCAATCAGAAAACCTGCTATCGGCTGGCGCTCGAGGCCAACGGCGATATCATCATCATGGTGCATCCTGACTACCAGTACACCCCAAAGCTAATTCCGGCGATGGTGTCCATGATTGGCAACGGCCTGTATGAGTGCGTGCTCGGCTCCAGGATCCTCGGCGGTTACGCTTTGAAAGGTGGCATGCCGGTCTGGAAATATGTGGCCAACCGGTTTCTGACCGGCTTTGAGAATCTGTTGATGGGCGCCAAACTGTCCGAATATCATACCGGCTACCGGGCCTTTTCGCGCAACCTGCTGGAAACCATTCCCTATGACACCAATTCCGATGACTTTGTCTTCGACAATCAGATGCTGGCTCAAATCCTGTGGCACGGTTATACGATTGCTGAAGTCAGCTGTCCGACCAAGTATTTTGCCGAGGCCTCGTCGATCAATCTCCGGCGATCCGTGCAATATGGATTCGGATGCCTTTTTACCGCGCTCCAATTCTTCCTGGCTAAGAAGCAGCTTGTCAGGCTCAAGCGGTTTCCCGACGATTCATGAGCGTTAACACCGTTCCAAAAACCTTCCTGAATGTCCGTGTCGAGCTGTGGGTCTGTCTGTTGCTGATCCTGTGCACCCTTCTGGTTTATCATCAAGCCGCAGGCTTTGATTTTCAAAATTATGACACCGCCACCTATGTCTACCAAAACCGTCACGTCAAGGCCGGTCTGAGCATGGCGGGTGTCCGGTGGGCCTTTACCGCCGTTCACGCCAGCAACTGGCATCCCTTAACATGGCTTTCGCATATGCTGGATGTCGAGCTGTATGGACTGGTCCCCGGCCGGCATCACCTGACCAACGTATTGTTGCATGTCGTCAACGGTCTGCTGTTATTTTTGATCCTGAGGCGCATGACCGGGAAGCTGTGGCAGAGCAGTCTGGTGGCCGCCATGTTCGCGCTTCACCCGATTCATATCCAGTCGGTTGCCTGGGTGGCCGAACGCAAGGATCTGCTGAGCGCCTTTTTCGGCTTTTGGTCCATTGGGGCGTATCTTCACTATGTGCGCCATTCAGGCATTATCCGATATTTAATGGTGCTGGTGCTGTTTAGCCTGAGCCTGTTGTCCAAACCCATGCTGGTGACCTTACCGTTCGTACTGCTTTTGCTGGATTACTGGCCGCTGCACCGGTTTAAACTCCCTGGAGCAAAAAGGCACCCGGCCAGCGAATCGCAGTTATCGTTCCGTCCAATTCTGATCATCGAAAAAATACCGCTGCTGATGGCATCGGCGGGCTCCTGTGCGGTGACTGTTTTCGCCCAACAGACGGGGGGAGCGGTTACCACCCTGGAAGCATTTCCACTGACGGTACGGATCGCCAATGCGCTGGTGTCCTATCTGGGCTATATCGGCAAGATGATCTGGCCGAGCAAACTGGCGATTTTATATCCCCATCCCGGTATGCCGCCCCTGTGGCAGCCGGTGGTATGCGGCATCGTGTTGTTGATTGCCAGCTATGCGGCCGTCCGGCTAATCAAATCACGCCCCTGGTTCTTTGTGGGCTGGTTCTGGTATCTGGGAACCCTGGTTCCTGTTATCGGGCTGGTGCAGGTGGGGGGGCAGGCCATGGCCGATCGCTATGCCTATATCCCCTTTATCGGGTTGTATATTCTGGTGGCCTGGTGGCTTGAGGCGCTGGTGGCACGATGGCCGTCTGCAAAACTTCTAAAGGTTTTGCCGCACCTGTTGATCATGGGGGCCTTGATGCTGGTTACATCCCATGAGCTAAAATTCTGGCAAAACAGCGGCACCCTGTTCAAACGTGCTCTCGAGGTGACCCGGGGCAACTACGTCGCCCACAATAGCCTCGGGGTGTATCTGGCCGACCATGGCAGGGAGGACGACGCCATCGCCCAGTTTAACAAGGTCCTTGAAATCAACCCCGGCAGCCATCGGTCCCATTACAATATCGGTCTGGCCCTGGTGGCTAAAGAGAAATTTGAACAGGCCATTCCCCATTTCAAGCGGGCGTTGGAATTAAATCCTGACTCTGCTGCCAGCCGGGTGAAGTTGGGGTATGCCTTCTATCGCTTGGGTCAGTTGGAGCAGGCGGCCGAAAATTATAAACTGGCCCTGCAGATAGATTCGGAAAATGCCGAAGCCTATAACTATCTGGGGCTGATAATGGTCCGCCGGCGCAACATCAAAAAAGCACTGGCATTTTTTCGTCAGGCGCTCAGGACCGATCCGGACTATGCGGAGGCACGACACAATATGGACAAAACCCAAGCGACATTTGACATCAAGGGGGATTGAGAGGGCAGGGGGCTCGAACAAATGGGTTCAATGAAATTCAGGTGTCGGATCACCCGGCGATTTTCTCTTTATAGCACTTCAAGGCTGCCAGAATGGTTTTATCCATATCGTAATAGGCGTACGAGCCCAGCCGCCCCCCAATGATCACGCGTTGGTCTTTCCGGGCAAGCTCTTGATATTTTTTAAAAATTTTTTGGTTGCGATCGGAATTAACGGGGTAATAAGGGTTCTTGGGATCGCTGCCGGCACTTTCGTAGAATAAGACGGTCCGGTTTGGGGTATAATCCCTTTCCGGATGCAAATGCCGGAATTCATGAATCCGCGTAAAGGGCGTATCCGGATCCGCATAATTCATGACCGCCGTTCCCTGATAGTCTTCCACCTCAGCGGTTTGGCGCTTGAAATGGACCGTGCGCCATTGCAGCCGTCCATGCACGTAATCGAAATACCGATCGATGGGCCCCGTATAGATGATGCGCTCCTTGATCTCAAACTGATGCCGGCAATCGAAAAAATCGCAATTTAACCGGACATCGATATTGGGTGACTGCAGCATATTATCGAAAATCCGGGTATAGCCCTCCAGTGGAATCCCCTGCCAGCGGCAGTCCACAAAATAGTCATCACAGTAATTGTATCTGACCGGTATGCGTTGGATAATGCTGGGGGGCAGGTCTTTGGGGTCCGTGTGCCATTGTTTGATGGTGTAATTCTTGATGAAGGCCTCGTAGAGGGGTCGCCCGATCAGGGAAATCGCCTTTTGCTCAAGGTTTTCGGGGGTCTTGACGGCGTCCCGATCGATTTGTGTTTGAAGGAATTCTCTGGCTTCAACCGGGGTTAAATTAAGATTGTAAAAGGCGTTTATGGTCTTCAGGTTTATCGGCATCTGATAAACCTTGTCTTGGTAGGTCGTCAGCACCTGATGGGTATATCCGTTGAATTCGGTAAACCGGGAAATATATTCCCAGACTTCCGCGGAGGAGGTGTGGAATATATGGGTTCCGTATTTGTGGACTTCGATGCCGGTTTGATGGTCGAATTCGGAATAGCAATTGCCGGCGATGTGGGGGCGCTGATCAATTACCAGAACGCTGGCACCCAGATCATTGGCGATTCGCTCAGCGATGACGCTGCCAAAAAAGCCCGCGCCCACAACAAGATAGTCGTATGTCATTGCCATATCTAAACCGTTTGACTCAATTCTGGCCGGCACGCATCGGATTGCTGATAACCGGACAGCACCAGATGAGTTGCCACAATGATTTGACCGCTGAATTCCAGAGTTTTAGGTTTCGAAGGGAATTCACGCCGGTCTGACGGCTGACATGGCGCACCGGATGCTCATAGATCGGTACGCCGTTTTTCGCAAGAACCCCGGAGATGATGATGTTGGGTGCAAAGGTATCGGCCGGGATCTGTCTGATGATTTGATCGAGCAGATCGGCACGCATCAATCGATAGGGGGTGTTGACATCGGAAACGCCCTGGCCGTAGCGCAGGCGCACCGCCAGGCGGGATCCCAGGGTGATCAATTTGCGGCTGGCGTTTTGTTGGCGACCGGTTCGGGTCCCGAACAGCGCCGCAAATTCATTCCGTCTCACCCAGAGATCGCGGAAATAGTCAGCGCTGATCTCATCATCGCTGTCGCATTGAAACACCCATTCGGCGGCTTGAACCGCCCGGTGATACCCCATCAGGATGGATGGGCCGTGGCCGCTGTTTGGTTTATTGATGATATGGATCTGCCGGTCTTCCCTGAAGTGCGCCAAAGCCTCGGCAGTGCCGTCCAGGGAGCCGTCATTGATCACGATCAGCTCAAATCGGATATCCAGGGTGGCGAGAAGCCTGCGCCAGGAATCTATCACGCCGGCAATACAGGCTTCCTCGTTATAAACCGGCATTACCATGGCTAATTCGTTTGACATAGGGTTCACCTGATCGACATAACTTGAACTTGAAGCTATATCAAAAGGCCCACCGTTTTTAAATCAAAGCGGCGGGTCATCCAGCTAGGCCGGGAATGTATTTTGAGATGGCGTCATAAATATTGAATTAACTTAACGGCGTTTTTTTAAATATGTAATAGGAATCGATTTTTTTGACCAATTGATAATCCTGCTTCAGCAGACCATAAAAAATGTTTTTTTTCAGCTTGCCGTATCTTTCGTTGTAGACAAAAACCTCCGGCGGGGATTGATTGATGTCCCTGACAACCCGCTTGATTTTTCTGGTTCGTTCAGCCCTGGAGCCGCTCAACAAAGGGTAAATGTAGGTGATGCCGGAAACCGCATTGCGTTTGCTGTAATAATAGATACCGGTTTCTGCGCCCCACTCATAGATCGCATCACCGGGTGCGGTCATTCTTTTGACCTCATCGGCCACCTCAAAGGATCTGGTGAACAGTTTGCCATACTTTTTGTGCGATATCTGATAAGGCGTCATCGTCAAATATTGTGCTTGAAAATATCCCAGATATACCAGCGACAAAATGATTAGGCCCCCCACCACCGACCGTCCGTAGGGCCAGCCGGATGGGTCGAACTTCAGCCGCAAATCATAACAAAGCAAGGCCGGCAACATACAATAGACCGGCAGCAAAAGCTGGTAGTAATGGGGGTATCCGTAACCGGGGCTGGCGACTTCGAAGCAGAGGCCGAAAAACAGCAAGATGAAAAAAGTGCGTTTGAAGGGACCGTACTGTTGGCGACTGGCGCCAAACCAGATCAGAGCCAGCAGCACCAGGATCCAAATTTCCGTAAGGCTCCGGCTAAACAATTTTTCAGGAGACGAAAAAAAGCGCCAGACATTGCGGGAGATGCTGCCGGCATAATGTTGGTTGAATTCGAAGACCGCTTCCCACAAACCGGCGAATCGTCCCTGCAGACCGAAATAGGCAAATACCCCCAGCCACAGGATCACGGACGGTGCCAGCAGGCCGGCAAAAAATCCGATGATTTTCTTATAGCCGGACCGGTCATATTTTTTAGCGAAGTCATAGCAATAGTAAAGACAGATAAAAAATACCGGAAATACAATGATGGTCTTGCAGACGGCCGCCATGGCCAAAAAGATGCCTGCCAGAAGGGGAAATTTAAAATTGCGGCCGTCCCAATGACCAAGGGCCCACAGTGCCATCAGGGTAAAGGCATTTAAAAAAAGCTCCACATTGGGTTGATTGCCCTGCAGCGCCACCGAATTCGAGGCCAGAACCCAGAAGGCAGCGCCCAGCAGCGCTGTGGGTGTATCGGCCATGCGCGCCAAAAAGAGGTAGAGAAAAATAGCGCTCAGAATCGTAAACACAATTCCCAGCGCCACAATCGAATGCTGGTCGTATCCGCCAACCATCTCGGCCAGCATATAAAGGAGAAATATGCCGGGGGGTTTGTGATCCCACAGGTCGGTATAAAGCTCATTTCCGTCGATCAGGCTGTGCGCAATGTACGCATAGGTGGTTAGATCCCTTTCCAGGGGCTCTGCGAGGCCATGCCATTTGACCAGAACCACCCATCCGCTGAGCATGATCAAAACGGATATCGTAAAAATGCGTGATCGTGTCATTGTTCCGGTTTTCATGAGTGTTTCTGATGAGTTACTGCAAGTATTATACCATATTGTCGCCATTTGCGCATTAAAAAGGCGGCCAATATGGCGGCCCACGGCGATCGGACGGTCACTTTAGCCATGGGGCAGGTCAGACGCTTCATATTGCACGGCCGCGCGGTTTGACCTCAAGATTTTCTTTTGGGAACCGATAATTATCTTAACCCATAACGGCCAATTCTATTGGTCAAATACTCCCTCAATTCAAGCTGATTTTTGACATTTCATTTTGGATATGATATGAGTAGAATAGCTACTCAAAAAAGGGGAAACAGCCATGGACAATCTATTTGCGGGACTTATATCCTCGAAAACGAGAATCAAGCTTTTGGTCCGGTTTTTTTTCAATCCCCAGACCCAGTCCTATCTAAGGGAGCTTGCCAAGGAATTCAATGTCTCCAGCAATGCGGTCCGGGAAGAGCTCAACCAGCTTACCAAAACCAAACTGCTGAAGTCACAAAAAAGCGGCCGGCAGGTCTTTTATGCGGCCAATACCAAGCACCCGCTCTTTTCAGACCTTAAATCCATGGTTGGCAAGGTGATGGGCATCGATCAGGTTATTGACGGAATCGTCAATCGGCTGGGCGATCTGGAAAAGGCTTATTTAATAGATGATTACGCTGAAGGCAAAGACACCGGGATTATCGACCTGATGCTTGTCGGCGATATCGACCAGTACCATTTAAACGATCTCAGCCGCAAGACCGAGCGCTATATCAA
>WOR8_10005038_pt1 | contig 12775 bp, 10 predicted proteins | sample DeeMarSeWOR38_10_FD_19890 | JGI IMG/M metagenome (IMG submission 19890) | reverse complement strand
CTTTCTTTTCAAAAACAACTGCTTCTGTTGTAACAAGCAATGAAGCAACGGAAGCTGCATTTTCCAATGCGGTTCTTGTAACTTTTGTAGGATCAATTACACCGGCTTTAATAAGGTTTTCATATTTCTCCGTCTGTGCGTTAAATCCAAAATCATCTTTACCTTCCTTAACTTTCTGCAGGACAACAGATCCTTCTAATCCAGCGTTATTAACAATCATCTTCAGCGGTTCTTCTAAAGCTTTCTGTACAATTTGAATACCAACTGTTTGATCCTGGTTGTCACCTTTTAACTTATTAAGAACATCAACTGCTCTAACCAGTGCAACACCACCACCCGCTACAATCCCTTCTTCAACTGCAGCACGGGTAGCATGTAATGCATCTTCAACTCTTGCTTTCTTTTCTTTCATCTCAACTTCTGTTGAGGCACCGATTTTTAATACGGCAACACCGCCTGAAAGCTTAGCCAATCGTTCCTGCAACTTTTCTTTATCATAATCGGATGTCGTTTTATCGATCTGAGCCTTAATTTCGTTTATTCTTTTCTTTATATCATCAGTTTTTCCAGCACCTTCAACTATAGTTGTATTATCTTTATCAATCACAACTTTTTTTGCGGTTCCTAAATAAGATACAGTTGCATTTTCCAGTTTAAATCCTCTTTCTTCAGAGATTACAGTTCCGCCTGTAAGCACCGCAATGTCTTCCAACATAGCTTTTCTTCTATCGCCAAATCCAGGAGCCTTAACCGCAGCAACTTTTAATGTGCCGCGAATTTTATTTACCACAAGTGTAGCCAACGCTTCACCTTCCAGGTCCTCTGCAATTATCAGCATTGCTTTACCCTGCTGTGCAACTTTTTCAAGTATTGGAAGGAGATCCTTCATTGCAGAGATTTTTTTATCGTGAATAAGAATCATCGGATCTTCCAGAACGGCTTCCATTGACTCTGTATCGGTTACGAAATAGGGAGAAAGATAGCCACGATCGAACTGCATACCTTCAACTACTTCTAAAGAAGTTTCAGTTCCTTTGGCTTCTTCAACGGTTATTACACCATCTTTTCCAACTTTTTCCATTGCATCAGATATTAACTCGCCGATTGACTTATCATTATTCGCAGAAATTGCCCCAACCTGTGCAATTTCATTTTTACCCTCAACATCTCTACTCACAGATTTAAGATAATCTACCACTTTCCCAACAGCGAGATCGATTCCTCTTTTTAAATCCATTGGATTTGCACCAGCGGTAACGTTCTTCAAACCTTCTCTGTAAATTGCCTGTGCAAGCACGGTTGCAGTAGTGGTTCCATCACCAGCAACGTCACTGGTTTTGGAAGCAACTTCGCGTACCATCTGTGCACCCATATTTTCAACGTTATCTTCGAGTTCAATTTCTTTTGCAACGGTAACACCATCTTTAGTTACAGTAGGTGCACCAAACTTTTTCTCTAAAATTACATTGCGTCCTTTTGGTCCCAGTGTTACTTTTACAGCATCAGCAAGTTTATCGACACCGGTCTTCAGACCGCTGCGTGCCTTGCTGTTAAATTCAATTAATTTTGCCATAGTTTATTTTCCTTAATTTTTATTTTCAATATCTTATTTACTTATGGAATTATCGCGAAAATATCGCTCTCGCGCATTATCAGATATTCAGTTCCATCTATTGTAACTTCGGTGCCGCTGTATTTACCATATAAAACTTTGTCACCGACTTTTACGGTCATCTTTACTAGTTCGCCATTATCAGCAACTTTGCCGGGTCCTGTTGCAACTATAGTACCCTCAACAGGTTTTTCTTTTGCTGTATCCGGAAGAATTATACCCCCTTTGGTCGTTTCTTCAGCTTCAGCGGCTTGTACTACAACCCTGTCAGCAAGTGGATTGAGCTTTAATTTAGCCATATTTTACTCCTTATTTTATTAATTTTGTTATTAGCACTCTAAAAAAGCGAGTGCTAAAATAGTATTATATCAACAATTTGTCAAGGGGAGAAAGCTTAGAATTTCGAATATTTTCAAAGGATTTTTGTGAATTGTGACCTGCCAGACATATATTTGCGGGAATAATAATTGAATTATTGAATTATTTTATCCGGGTAAATCGTGGAACTAAAAAAAGAGCTGAAGAATCTATTGAATATTGTTAGAGAACTTGATAAAAAGGTGGTTACCATATTTCTATCAGTTGCCGTGCTGCAGACTATTTCATTCTACATCACTTCCAGAAGATTTTTCAGAGTCAATTTCTTTCTGCAGCTGCAGTCAGATCCCAATGTATTTTTAATCGAATATATTTATTGGTTTGTGGGTGATTTCATAACCTTCTTTCTGCTTGCTATCCTGATCATAAAATTTTTCCTTAAAGAAAGTATAAAAGACTATGGTTTAAGATGGGGAGAGCACAAAATTGGATTGTCTATTTCGTTCATATTTTTAGCTGTTATGCTTCCATTGATCTGGTTTTTTTCTGCAACACCGGAATTTGTTGAAAAGTATCCGCACTTACTTTCGGCAAGATCTAATTGGGGAGAGTTCTCGATTTATGAAATGGGAATGATCATTTACTTGTTTAGCTGGGAATTTATCTGGCGCGGGTTTATGCTTTTCGGTCTTAAGGAAAAATTTGGTTACTACGCAGTTCTCATTCAAATGATTCCTTTCGTAATTTTGCATAATGGAAAACCAATTGCAGAAACTTTAGGAGCTATTGCGGGTGGTATTGCTCTTGGAATTTTAGCATTTCGTACAAATTCTTTCTTTTATGGCGTGATTACCCACATAGGTGTAATGTTTTCAATAGATTTTATATGTACTTTACGATTTAGAGCAAATGATTATGGTATTGGAGTGGATTCATTTTTAAATTTGATTAGTGAAATCTTTTAAGGAGTAAAAATGAGATTTGCATTAAACGTTGATCATATAGCAACAGTAAGAAATGCGAGGGGCGAAGATCAACCCGATCCTGTAACCGCAGCACTTTTTGCGGAACAGGCTGGAGCAGATGGAATTGTATTTCATTTAAGAGAGGACCGGCGTCATATAAATGAAAGGGATGTGCGCCTGCTTCGTGAGCTTGTTACCACTAAGTTAGATTTTGAAATGGCTGCGACTGAAGAAATAATAAAAATTGCTTGCGATGTTGGTCCCGAATTGGCAACTCTCGTTCCTGAGAAAAGGCAGGAGCTTACTACTGAGGGCGGACTCAATGTAATTGATAACGTCTCATTAATCCGTGATACCATAAAGGATCTTCATAAATCAAATATTGATGTTTCAATTTTTACTGAACCAGACATTGCTCAGATTGATGCCTCAGCAGAATTGGAAGCAGATTTTATTGAAATTCACACGGGTGTATTTGCAAATGCCCTTTCCGAAGAAGAACAATTCGATGAATTGGAAAGAATTCGAGGGGCTGCGAAACACATCAAAAAACTCGGCCTGGGAGTGAACGCAGGACATGGCTTAAATTACCAGAATATGAAAATTTTCAGAGAGCTTACGGATATTGATGAAGTCAGCATTGGACATGCAGTAATCGCACATGCTGTTTTCGTCGGAATAAAAGAAGCCGTTCGTGAAATGATTCGGATAATAAAAGGGTAATTACAAAATTAGAGTTAAGATTCTTTAAAGTGAACCAGCGCCGGTTTACCTAAAGGATAAACTTCAAATCCTATCTCAAATAATTTTGAATGATCGAGAAGATTTCTTCCATCAAAAATAAAAGCCGGTTTCTCCATTTCTTTGTAGATTTTCCCGTAGTCCAAAGTTTTATAAATATCCCACTCAGTCATCAATGCTATTGCATGTGCACCCTTAGCAGCCTTGTATGGATCCTCTTCATATTCTATATCGCTGCCGTATTCTTTTAAATCTTTCATCGCATTTTTAATGGCCTTAGGATCGGAAACTACAACGTGTGCTTTCTCTTTCATTAACTTTTGTGTCACATATAAAGCGGCAGTTTCTCTTGTATCACTTGTATTTGCTTTAAAAGCAAAACCAAATAATGCAATTCTTTTTTTAGCCATAGTATTGAACATAGCTTTATTCATCGTTTGAACGAATCTTGAGTTTTGATACTCATTAATTTTCACGATCGATTCCCAATAGTCAGCTACTTCGTATAGTCCAAAGGTTTCACAGAGATAGACTAAGTTCAAAATATCTTTTTTAAAGCAGGAGCCACCAAAACCAACACTAGCATTTAAAAATTTATCACCTATTCTTGTGTCTTTGCCGATTGCGTTTGCTACTTCTTCAACATCCGCATCAACTTTTTCGCATAAAGCAGAAATGCTGTTAATTGAAGAAATTCTCTGAGCTAAGAATGAATTAGCTACAAGTTTAGAAAGCTCAGAGCTCATTAAATTACTAGTAATAAGATGATCCCTGGGAATCCAGTTTGCATAAATATCAACAATTTCATTTCGTGCTTTTATTCCGCTGTCGGTCTCTTTTGATCCTATTAAAACTCTATCAGGCTTTTCCAGGTCCTTAATAGCCGTCCCCTCAGCAAGAAATTCGGGATTGGAAACAACCTCAAATTTCAATCCTTTATCATTCAGACTTAAAATTCTTTCCATTGCGATTGCTGTTTTAACCGGGAGTGTACTTCTTTCAACGATTATTTTATCTGAATCGGAAACACGTAAAATATCTCTTGCTGTTTTTTCCCAGTACTGCAAGTCTGCACTTTTTCCAGCGCCCTCCCCAAAGGTTTTTGTAGGAGTATTAACCGAAATAAAAATAATATCGGCTTCTTTAATTCCTTTATCAATATCAGTAGAGAAAAAAAGGTTTTTCCCCCTTGCAGATTTTACCAGCTCAAGCAGACCGGGTTCGTAAATTGGAAGATCATCAGTTTGCCAAGCATTTATTTTTTCCTGTACTACATCTACAACAGTTACTTTGTATTGCGGACATTTGTGAGCAATCATTGCCATCGTTGGTCCACCAACGTATCCCGCGCCGATGCATAATAAATTCTTTTCAAATTTTTTATCTGCCATTAGTAATCTCCGTAAAAAATTCTGTTTTTATTTAATAAAAAATCTCATAATGGGTCTTGTTTCCGAGCGGCGTTCAACTTCTTTAAAACCCGCTTTCAAAAATGCAGAAGCTAAACCTGTCCATGCAAATACATCCGCAGTTTTACCTGACCTGGGTTCAATAGGATAGCCCTCAATAATCTTGCCTTTCTTTATTTTAACGTATTTTTTTACTGCATTTAGAAGCTCAACAGTTAAACCTTTTCCGCGGTAATTTTTATTTATATAAAAGCAAACAACGGACCAAACCGGCTTGTCGTCTATTCGTTTTAAAACCCTGGAATTTTCGAGGATAGGAAAATCTTCTCTCGGTGCTACTGAACACCAGCCAACTGGTTGTTTGTTCACATAAGCCAAAATTCCCGGGACAATCCCTTTAGTAATTAAATTTTTCATTTTTCTTTTTGTACCTGCTCCTCTTAGATTATCGTATTCTTTCCTTCGCATTCTCCAGTACATGCACCAGCAGCCGGCGCAGGCACCTTTTTCTCCAAACAGTCTTTCAAAGTCATTCCATTTCTTTTTTGTGACAGGATAAAAAGAATATTCAGATCCGGTTTTTTTTTCTTCCGATTTGTACAAGCTCTGAGTAAATATTTAAAACAACACCTAATGTAAACATTACCTTCGAATACTAAAAAGCCGGGCAAAATTTACCCGGCTTTATCAAACAACCAGGGGTAATTGATTATTGTCTTATTAATTCAACTTCCATTGATTTGAATTCCTGACCTTCAAAATCCATATACATTTCAACTATTTGATGATTATCATCAATTCTTTTAAAAATCTGTTTGAAGCTCATATCCTTTTTTGTCATAGGATCAATCATAGATCCGTTCATAATTATAGATTTTGTATGTTCATCGTATTTTCCCTTCGCTACAGCTGTACCTGTGCCCATGTTATCAATCCAGATTGAAGTAAATTCTTTCGTTGCATTATCGTATCCTAAAAGATTTATGCCTTCCATTGGCATTCCCATCACTTCACCCGTGTGATAAGATTTCTGATATCTGCCTCCCAATATCATTTCAAATTTTGCGGACCCTTCTGATTCCATTGGCTCACCAGCAGGATCCATCCACCATCTTGATATTGTTTTCCAATCACCATTGGATTTAGCCAGCATCTCGTGCATATCTGCAGGCGTCATATATTCCATCCATGCATTCATTTGCTCATTTTGGCTCATCTCATCTTGAGCAAATATATATGATGTTGTTGTTACCAATAGTAAAGCAAAAATAAAAGTTCCGGTTAGTTTAGTCATATAAACTCCATAAATTTTATTCTTTAAGTTAATTTGATTCTCTAATTAAAAAAATACCTTGCGCCTAATGCAGCATTAATTCTAAAATCGGTTTTGGGTGCAAGATTGAGGATGGGAACGACTTCTAAGAATATATCAACCGGTGTATTATTAAACATATAAGCTAATCCAAGAGGCACCCGTACACCGACCTGTGTTTTGTCTGCGGTTTTTATTCTTCCACCAATTCCATAGTAAAATGGAAGTCTACCTTCGGAAAATCTAATTAAATTGAAATTATGAAATATATAATCAGCATGAATATGAAAAGCTCCTCCATCAATGAAAGACCATGCCAGTGCAGCATCAAAAGCTGTTGTGCTGCTTGTCCAGTACTTAAAGCTAATCCCGGTTGGTTCACCAACTATAATACCCAAACCGATGTTTTTATCTTGAGCCTTCATAGTGTTTAAAATAAATGCAAACATTAATAGACATAATACAATTGATAATTTTCTCAATTAAACCTCCGTTTAATTCAATTATAAAATATTATTTGTAAATGAAAGTTATTAATACATCATACAATTAAAAATCCTTAGTTTCTTGCCCCTGCTCTCTTTAGAATTTTTTCTATCTCATCGTAACCTTCCATTTTAGCAAGGAAAAGCGGCGTTGAACCCTCTGCTGATGCCTTATTGACGTTTGCACCATAACGGATAAGATATAAGACAAGCTCACTATCTCCGTTCATTACCGCATAATGAAGAGCCGACCATCCGCTTGCAGTGCTTCCCGAAAGAGTTGCATTGATGTTAGCACCATTTTCACGAAGCAGATCACACAATGCAAGTGGTATTTTACCTGATAGTACCCCAAAAACTGATTGTAAAAATGGTGTCATCCCATCTTTGGCTCTGGTATTTACATCTGCACCTCTCGAGATTAATATTTTTGTACTTTCAATCGAGTTGCTTGCTGCCCATATAAGAGGTGTTTTACCGTTATTATCAGAAACAGTTACATCAGCACCGTTTAAAGTTAAATATTCAACCATATCTTCATAACCGAAGTAACTGCTAGCGAGCATTAATACGGTCGAACCGGTGGATAGCTGCTTTACATTTATATCTATTCCCTGATTCAATAAATTCTGAATTCCATTTGTATCTTTTTCAATTACTTTATCAGCTAACAACTCAAATTGTTGAGTATACCCCATAGTAATAAATGACAAAATTGTGATTAATAAGCTTATAGGCTTTTTCATCTTAGTTCCCAATTTAATTATTCATTTTTATCAAAACTAACTTATATATAAAATATAATAAATCTCAGAATAGATTTAATTATTTTAGCAATATCATCTTCTTTATTTGGGAAGAGCTGCTGCTGGTCAGTCTATACATATATACTCCATCGGGCTTGTCTTTTGCATCCCATGTTGCTTTATAGTTTCCCGCAGACAGATATTCATTTATCAATAAGCCTACCTGCTCACCAAGTGGATTATAGACTTTAAGCTCCACAAAACCGCTTTCGGGAACGCTGAACTCAATCGTTGTAGTAGGATTAAATGGATTAGGATAGTTTTGTTTAAGAATAAATGTTCCCTGACTGGAGTTTATATATTCCAATTCAACACTGTTTGGATCAGGTTCAGTTTTTAAAAGCCAGATTTCATAATTATTTGTGCCAGCCGAATAGAAATCTCCACAAAGAATATATCCGCCGTCACTAGTCGGTTCCATTGATCTTGCAATATCCCAATTAGGGCCGCCCAATGTTCTTGTCCACAAAGAATCACCCGATGAATCAGTTTTTATGAGCCATATATCCCTGTTAAATAAATCAATACCCAGGCTGCCTGCAATCAAAAAGCCACCATCTTCAGTCTGCTGTACCGAAAGCGCCCCATCACTCAAATCACCACCGAAAGTCTTTGTCCAAAGAGTATCACCTTTAAAATCCGTTCTTATAAGCCATATATCGTTGTAATTGTTTGCATGACCAAATGATCTGGTCGATCCTACAATAATAAAACCATTATCATCAGTTTGCTTTACATCGCTGGCATGATCTGTATCTGTTCCACCGTAAGTTTTTGTCCAAAGAGTATCACCTTTAAAATCTGTTCTTATCAGCCAGGCGTCATAGTTACCTGCACCAAAAGAGTTAGTACTTGCAGAAATAATAAATCCACCATCATTTGTCTGTTGGATAGTACTCGAAAGATCGTTCCCAGATCCACCAAATGTTTCTGTCCACAAAGTATCACCGTATTCATCAGTATTCACAATCCATATGTCTTCCTCTCCCGCGCCGGATTCTTTTGTGTAACCAACAAAAACCAGATTTCCACTAAACAATACCAGTCCTGACTGAATAAAATAATGTCTGTTCTCACCGATAAGTTTTGTCCAGCTTGTATCACCGGACTGATTTGTCTTAATGAGCCAGGCTTTCCAATAAACAGGATCGAAGGAATCTGTTTCACCAAAGATTATATAATCGCCATTACCTGTTTGATGAACACAGCTGCTGTTTTCATCATTCACACCTCCAAAAGTTTTTGTCCAGACTGTGTCCCCGGATGAATTGGTTTTTACAAGCCAGATATCGTTTAATCCCGTGCCAAAAGATTTTGTCCAGCCCGTTAATATATATCCGCCGTCAGAAGTTTGTTCGGCAAAATGTCCAAAATCATCATCGGCACCGCCAATTATTGTTGTCCAAGACGTATCAATTGGTTGTGAATATAAAAGCTGAGAAAAAGTAGAAATTATACAAAGAAGAGTTATTACAAAAGGTTGGTACTCCCTGAACATTTTCAACCTCCTTAGTTTTAAATTTAGAAGGATTTATTTTATTTCGATTTTACTGCTGAAGGAACCTTACATTTATAATGTCATAAAATTAATTATTTAAGTAAGATGATTCAATTAACAACCAATTATTATTGCGAACCGGCAAATGATAGGAGTAATATGCTAATCGAAAATTTCCGAATTATTTTTTAAGCAAAGATGATCAAAAATAAAAAGCGTTAATAAGATATGCTGATTATTTCTGCTTTTATAATCTAAATTTTATTGATTTTAACATACTATTGAATTCTCATAAAATAATGCCATATTTGTGCCTCATTTTAAAAATATTTTTAAGGTAACAATTGCACCAGATTAGAAACATAGCAATAATAGCGCACGTAGATCATGGAAAAACAACATTAGTTGATCAACTTCTTAAACAGAGTAAAGTTTTCAGGCAGAACCAGGCTGTTCAGGAAAGATTCCTCGATTCAAATGATCTTGAAAGGGAAAGGGGGATTACAATTCTTTCAAAAAACATAAGTATTCCCTACAATGGTATAAAAATAAATATTATTGATACACCCGGACACGCTGATTTTGGTGGCGAGGTCGAGAGAGTTCTGAAAATGGCTGATGGAGTTTTACTTCTTGTAGATTCTTTTGAAGGACCAATGCCGCAAACAAGATTTGTCCTTGAAAAAGCCCTGCATCTGCATTTAAAACCAATTGTTGTGATAAATAAAATTGACAGATCGGATAACAGGCCTGCAGAAGTTCTAAATGAAATTTACGATCTGTTCATCGATCTAAACGCAGATGATGAACAGCTCGAATTCCCTGTAGTTTATGCAAGTGGAAGAGATGGCTGGGCGGTGAATGATATGGAAGATCAAAGAAAAGATTTAGTTCCTTTGCTGGATGCCATAGTAGATAAAATTCCATCGCCTAAAGTTGATCCCAACGAAGTCACGACAACGCAAATGCAGGTTACCTCACTCGATTACAACGATTATGTGGGGAGAATAGGAATCGGCAGAGTTTTTCGTGGCACGCTTAGAAGAAATGATTCATTAAGTATAATTAAAAGAGATGGAAAAGTTCATCCGATTAATATAAAACAACTTTTTGTCTTTAAAGGACTGGAACGCACAGAAGTTGAAGAAGTAATCCACGGTGATATTTGTGCACTAGTTGGTGTGGAGGATATTGATATTGGAGATACAATTGCAGATAGCGAAAATCCGGAACCATTGCCCATCATTTCTATTGATGAACCAACTATAAGCATGAACTTTACCGTTAACACTTCACCCTTATATGGTAAAGAGGGAAAGTATGTAACTTCACGTCATCTTAGGGACAGATTATTTGAAGAACTTCAGCATAATGTCGCAATGCGAATAGAAGAAACAGGCTCGCCTGATACCTATAAGGTTTCTGGGAGAGGAATTTTACATCTGTCTATATTTATGGAAAATATGAGACGTGAAGGTTATGAGTTTGCTGTCGGTCCACCTAAAGTGATCTATAAAGAAATTCACAGTAAAAAAGCCGAGCCGATTGAATTGCTGGTCCTTGATGTTCCAAACCACTATACAGGAAAAGTTATTGAAATTGTTGGACAACGAAAAGGTGAAATGGTTAAGATGGAACAGAAAGGAGGTCTGACGACTCTTGAATTCCACATTCCTTCACGTGGATTAATGGGTCTAAGAAATCGTATTTTAACCGTTACATCAGGTGAGGGAACTATGCATCACCGCTTTTACCAATATGAATACTTTAAAGGCTCAATAGTACAACGGCAAAACGGAGTACTTGTTTCCATGCACGATGGTGCCTCGACTGCCTATGCAATTGATTCACTTCAGGATAGAGGAAAATTTTTCATTGAACCTGGAGATATTGTTTATCGGGGACAGATTGTTGGTGAGTACAATAAAGATAACGATATTGAAGTCCATGTTCAGCGTGGGAAAAAGTTAACAAATATGAGAGCTTCAGGAGCAGATAAAGCAGTAAAGATTGCCCCTGCTTTAAAATTTACTCTGGAAGAAGCACTTGAGTACATTAAAGACGATGAGCTTGTTGAAATTACACCCAAATCACTCAGGATGAGAAAACTGTATCTCGATCCGAATGAGCGGAAAAGATATAAAACAAAGAAAGTATAGCTTATACTTTTATGCAGCTATAAAAATATTTTTCATAGGCAGCTTAGAATATTAATTCTTCCGCCACTCAGGAAATCTACCAGGCGTGTATGGCGCACCGTATTTTTCCAATTCATCCTCAACTTTCTTAACATCTTCATCGATCGATTTCAGACTCTGCAGTATTGCATCAAGCCTGCTTGCTGCTGTATCGTAAGATTTGATAAAAGTATTAGTCGGGGCTGCGGTTGTATTCCACAAGGCACCTGTAATCAGATCAACTCTCCCCTTAATCGACGTTGGCGCTGCGCCTTCATATCTTGCTCTAAGCTGATCGCCATTTAACTCACGATTAAAGTCATTTAAGTCTGATTCTATATTTATAATTTTGAAGTATACGTCTTCCGGTACTTCGGCAGACTCAAATAATGCTTTCTTTAAATATTTTAGTTTACCTTCAAGTTCTGTAATGAGTGCATCCGCACCTGTGATTACACGGGTAAGCTCAGCTACTTTTTTGTTGAATCTATCGAGCGCAGGCCTATCGTCTGCCGGTAAAGTAACGATATTTAAAGGTTCACAAATAAACTCTTTTTGGGATACTAATTCTGTAAATTTGCCACCCTCAAATTTTGAAAGAGAAACAAAATATTTTCCCGGAACTACCATATATCCTTTATCAGGTTCTATCCAGGGAACAGAATCGTCAAAAGGTTCCATCGAAACCGGTATGAAAGGAGTGTATCGGAAGTCCCATACAATTCTGTTTATACCTTTCTTAGCCTCAGTTTTGATTTTGCGAATCACGTTTCCGGCTTCATCATTTATTGTAAAAAGAAGATAAGATTCAGGCTCTTCCTGTTCACTTTTTAGAGTATTGTATGATGGATATTCAATTTCTTCTCCCCTTTCCTGTTGTTTCTTTTCTTCCTCTCTTCTTTTTTCTTTCAGGGTCTTAAGTTCTTCTTTTAAATAATAAGTAAATACTGCACCCACCTCAGGATTTGGAGCCGAGTAGAAGCTAGCTCCCTGGAATGCTGTCCCTCTGAATCCAAATGGATTAGAGGGGATAAACATTAGTGCTTCTTTAATAGGGAATATTTCAGCATCTTTCTTTAATGTTTCTGTTGAGAGGTAGCGTAAAGGTGTATAGTCATCAAGAATGTAAACTCCTCTTCCAAAAGTGGAAACAACAAGATCATTTTCTCTTCTTTGAATTTCAAGATCCATAACACAGGCAGGGGGGATTCCAATATTCAATGGCACCCACTCCTTTCCACCATCATTTGAAAAATAAACTCCGAAAAGAGTTCCCAGAAACAAAAGATTTGTATCAACGTGGTCCTCTGCTATCGAATATGTGCTGCCGTTTTCATTTAAATTGCCGTTAAGAGAAAACCAGCTTTTGCCACCATCAGTTGTTTTATAGAGATAAGGTTTATAATCACCACCGAAATAATTATTGCAGGCTGCATATGCAACTAGCTTGTC
>WOR8_10005037_pt1 | contig 12776 bp, 16 predicted proteins | sample DeeMarSeWOR38_10_FD_19890 | JGI IMG/M metagenome (IMG submission 19890) | reverse complement strand
GCCCCGGTACTCCACACGGAGCCCACCACCATCGACCTCACAACCGGCACCGTGAACCCCAGAAAACTCCCCCAGGGCACACAGCACATCACCGTCAAGCCCCCGTAAACCCGCATTCACATGAACATTAGAACCCGTAAAACGAAGACCAACCCCCTTCACATGGAGAAAAACCCCGGGAACCCTTATCCTAAGCCAGCCGCATACGTAAAAAACCCTTATCCCCCGCCACCGTCACGCCTACTCGGCGTTGGCGTGCCTCGCCCTCAGATCGATCTCATGGATCCCCAGCCGCTGCATCAAAGCCGCGATCACCGAGTCCAGGAACACCATCACCGACAGCTCGAACATCGTCCCCAACGGAGCGTTATCATACACACCACTGATCTGCCTCCCCTCGTAGTCGGTGATCTGATCAATCTTCGTCCGCCCCTTCACCAGCACCACCTCATCAGCCGCCACCCCCAGAGGAGAGTCCATGTGCGACGTCACCGCCACCACCCTCGAACCCACGGACTTCGCAACCTCGGCCTGGGCCACCACCGTCGTCGTCGTCCCCGACCCCGAGATCACCACCACGAGATCGTCAGCCGTCAGCGCGGGGGTGATGGTCTCACCGCTCACGTAGACGCTGAAGCCCAGATGCATCAGCCGCAGGGCAAACGCCCGCCCCACGAACCCGCTGCGCCCCGTCCCCAAGAGCAGTATCTTGTGCTCCCTAGAGGCCATAATCACCTCGATCATCCTATCAACCTCGGCCTCATCGATGGACTGGATCACCCCCCCGATTCCGGCGAGGATCCAGGACGAGACCTCCTTCACGAAGCTCATGGTTCTGAACGTAAGGGAACGCTATTGGTATTTTATTATTGCTGGTGACGCTGTACCGAAGCCAACCTGGAGGAGTTCAGCATTATACATACCAGTATTTACTTCGTGAACAAAACATATATAAACCACATGAGGAGAAAGGCGCAATTGACCTTCTCACACCGAAAAACGTGGCGAGAAGACAATTATTTAATTTCTGAAAAGTAAAAGAATAATAAAATTAAATATATTACGCGGAATCTAGGGTTGAACGGCGACCCGACAGATCTCGTTATCCCCTTTCAGGATGTTGTCAATCGCGATCTCGGCTATGGCAGAGCTATGCTCAGCGATGATCTTCAGGTCCCACGCGATCTCACTCACAGACGCCGCCACATCTGGGCTGCTGCCGTTCTGGAACCTCTTCAGTAGCCCAGCTTCCTCGTTGGCCACGGTCTCATAGAGATCAACGGCGTCGCTGGCCACAGTGAGATTCCTATCGAAGACGCTCTTCACCGCCTTGTCGAACATCGTGAAGGCGATCATCCCTATCTGTGTGAGGCGCTCGATGAGATCGTCATCGGACTCCTGTCTCTTCGGCTGGAGCCCGATAATACTCTCTGCGATGTTGTTTACCCTGTCACCTATCATCTCGAGGTACCATGCGATGATGCTGTGCTGGACGATATCCATCGGATCCGAGATACCGATACTCTCCGAGATGACTCTGGACTGCTGGGCCGAGGCAAGTAGGCGGGCGAGGAGCCAGTAGATCGTGTCAGCCTCATACTCCCGTGTTATTGCGTCCTTCGCCAACTCCATATCGCCATCGATTAGGCTGTCGAGGACCTCCTTGAACATGATGGACGTTATGACGAAGAGTCGACGAACGACAGTCTCCAATGGGAAGGTGCTAGGATTTATTGAGCACTGTAGAAGGAGGTGCCTGTCCGACTCCTCGATGATACCTATCCCAAGGAGCCGCTGCGTCACCTCCCTTATGCTCTCAATCTGCTCCCGCATCAGCCTACGCTCGGACTCAACCTTGATGATGTTGCGTCCAAGCACGTAGTTACCTACTATAACCCTCGCCAGCACCTTCGTGTTATCGCATTTATCAACGTCAACGACGTAGATAGTGTTGTCCTCGACCTTACCTTGCTCAGTGGTCAGCCTTAGAGCACCGTCACTCTCCTCAGAGATGAAAATCAAGTCCCCCTTGTCTACGCCAGCCTTCTTAGCCCAGTTCATGGGTAGCGAGACCGAAAGGGTGGAGTATCCGACTTTCTGTACCTTGCGTGGCTCCATTTCTACACCCGGTATATACTAAATCCCGTCATAATAAAAACTGTATATATTAAAGGTTTCCTAGACACTATAGAACATACTGTAATTATATTATAACTCTGTAGGAAAGCAACGGCTCGAAAGGCGGCAGGTACAGCTTCATATAGATTAAAGCAGCGAGAATGACAAGCGAGATCACTAGTACTGCATAATCACGGCTATCCATCACCAGCTCAAACAGGTTCGTCCGATCCCTCGTCGCCCCGAAGGCCCTTGACTCCATCGCCTCAGCCAGATCCAGGCTCCTCCTGATAGAGTTGATGATGAGGGGGAGTAAGATCGGGATGTACTTCCTGATCTTGTTCAGGAAGCTGCCCTTGTCAAGCTCCAGCCCCCTCGATCTCTGAGCATCCATGATCGACTGGGCCTCGTCGGCAAGTACGGGTACAAACCTGATCGCTGTGATGAAAGCGAAGTTGAACTCGTAGGGGATCCGAGCCTTCTCCAAGGCCAGGCTTAGCTTGTCCGGGGACGTGGTGAGGAAGAACAGAGAGAAGGATGTGATCAGGTTCAGGAACCGTATCGTGAGGGCGAGAGCGGTCTCAACGTTCTCCGTGTTGAGGCTCCGCCCCTGGAAGAAGTAGTAGGAGATGAGATTGGTCGAGAATATTATAAGGGCCAGGAAGACGCTCCCCTTCAGGCTCTTGGTCCACTCCTGCTGGATCTTCGCGATGAAGACGAGGGGGATCTGCACCAGGAATATGACCAACAGGGGTAGGAGGTCCAAGAAGAGGATCGCGGATGTGAATATCACCATCGTCATCAGGAACTTGACCCGGGGGTCCAGCCTGTGTATGATGGAATCACCCCTTGTGAACCTCAAGCCCTCAAGCAGGCTCATGGGGACTCCTCCAAGAACTGACTGAGGACATCGACGGCCTCATCGACGTCGAGCACGTCAACCGGAAGCCCGTATTCCGAGAGCTCTCGGAAGACCTTGGCTATCTCAGGCGGTGCGACCGACGCTTGAGCCATCGCCTCGACGTCGGTCATGATCTTCTTGATGGGACCGTCAGCTATGATCTTCCCATTGGCCATGAGGACTATCCTGGGCTTGCAGTCTGCGACGAACTCCACGTCATGGGTGACTATGATCGTGGTCTTGCCTTGGGTTCTCAGCTGCATCAGGAAGTGCCTGAGCCGTTCCTTCTGAGCGTAGTCCTGCCCAATTGTCGGCTCATCAAGGACCACTATCTCGGGATCCCAAGCAAGGACTGAGCTGAGGGCGACCCGCTTTCTCTCTCCTCCGCTGAGGATGAATGGGCTGGACTTCCTGTAGCGCTCAAGATCCAAGAGGTTGAGGGCCCAGTCCACCCTCTTCTCTATGACCTCACTCTCGAAACCGAAGTTCCTGAGGGCGAAACTGATCTCCTCCTCAACGTTCTCCGAGAAGAGCTGATCATCGGGGTTCTGGAAGACGAGCCCCACCCTCCTCGAAAGGTTGGCGACGCTCATGTCAGCGATGTCCGAACCCTCAATGGTTATGCGCCCCTCCTGTGGACGGAGAAGACCGTTCAGATGCTTAACGAGGGTGGTCTTTCCCGCTCCGTTCTCCCCCATTATTGCCACGAACTCCCCCTTATGGATCGTCAGCGATACGTCGTCCAAAGCCTTGTCCACGCCCGGATAGCTGAATGAGACACCCTCTACATCGATGATTGGATTGACATACTGCTCTCCTGCATACAGGTCTAGATCAGGATCTACCGCTTTCCTGCCTCGGTCCACCCTCTTCATGCGGCTCTGAAGCTGTTCCACGAGCATTTTCGGGGAGAGGGGCGTCTTGTCAAAACGTATGCCTCTGCTCCTCATCCTATCGTTCAGTTCGATGACCCTGGGTATGCCAACGCCTGCGAGGCGCGTTGCCTCGTCCGTGAATATCTCCTCGGGGGAGCCCTGGTTGGAGATCCGGCCATCGGAGAATATGATGACCCGGTCTGCGTACTGCGTGGCCAGATCAACACGATGCTCTATGAGGAGAATGGTCATCTCATACTCCCGGTTCAGAGTGTCCAAGACCCGGAATATTCGCTCAGCCCCCAGGGGATCGAGGAACGAGGTGGGCTCATCGAGCACGAGTATCTTGGGCTTCATAGCCAGGATGGATGCGATCGCGAGTCGCTGTTTCTGCCCCCCCGACATCTCATGGGTGGCCCGATCCTTGATGTGGTCAATACCAGTTGTCTTCAGGGCCCAGCTTATCTCCTCCAGCATCTTCTCCTTGGGTACGCCCTGGTTCTCCAGGCCAAACGCGACGTCCTTCTCGACCGTCAGGGCGAAGATCTGGTTGTCCGGATTCTGGAAGATGAGCCCCACGTGCTGTGCCAACTTGTATGTGGGATGCTCCCTGATGTCGAAGCCGGATACGGTCACCTCACCCTCCATCTCCCCATTGTAGAAGTGGGGGATGAGGCCGTTGAGGGTCCTGCAGAAGGTGGTCTTTCCGCATCCGCTTGGCCCGGTGAGGAGTATGAACTCTCCCTTATCGATGGTGAGGTCTATACCCTTCAACGCTTCTGATGTAGCGTTTGGGTAGGAATAGTGGAGATCCCTCACCTCGATAATGCCCAAGGATTCCTCCTCTTTTGACCTATGAGTCCGTTAAAAAGGATATCTACGCATATATTAGTTAGCTCTATAGTATTTCATCAATCTAAGCTAGATTCCTTTTCAAGAAGCGCTGTAAGAAGGACTAGGACCTCCCTAATGAACTCCTTTGGGTCCCCCTCGCCATTGTAACCTGCGGCGGTGGGGTGTCCGCTTCCAGCCCCTGAGAATTTCTCTCCCAGAGGCATCGCCAGGTCCCTACCTAGGTGTATGTGGGACTCGTCGTGAAATTCCTCAGATGACCTGAAACTTGCCTTCAGAGCCTTTTTATTCCTACCCACCACAATGGCGACGTCTCCTCCGAGGCCTATCAGGGCACGGGCTGCAGAGGATTGAAACGAGCTGAGCGTGGATGTAATTACTGTCCAGCCTCCTACAGTGTGGAGATTCATCCTTTGAGCCGCCTTCAGCCTGGCGATGTTCTCAGATCGACCCCGTTTAGACGCGAGCAAACCGAGCATCTCCTCCATGGAGCCGTCGATCTGGAGGAGCTCAGACACGGATTGGATTGTTCTTGTGCTAGCTAGACGGAGATGTCTGGAATCGAATAATATTCCCAACATCAACGCCCTTGCAGTTGTCGACGATGGGGTGAAGCCATATTTTTTATAGACGGCATACACGATCTCGCAAGTCGAGGATGCCCCCTCATCAACGATATGGAGGGATGCGGTCTTGGAGACATCAGGATGAGGCGAGTGGTGGTCAATAAACACCTTCGGAATCTCAGCTGATGCCACCAGATCGCCCCAAGCCTCAAGCTGCCTCAGCGTCGCAGTGTCAGGGATGAGCAGGAGCTCATAGTCGTCAATCGAGGCCTCATCGAGGACCGTTACGCCCAGTTCCTCCAAGATCCTCTTCGAGAGCAGCGTGGCTCCCCCCGGCAGATAGATGTCAGCTGAGGCGGACGGCTTCAAAAGAGTGACTAACTGCTGTAAGGCGTAAGCTGATCCTATCGCGTCGGGATCAGCGTTGTGATGGGTAAGAATGAGTGCATGTCCGGGTATCAGCCTCTTCAAAGCCTTGTATTGGGAGTCTGCGACGACCAACCTGTATATGAATTAACACGGTCTAGGGATAAAGATAGGGGGCATGTTTGAGGGGCTACCTTTTAAATCAGAATACACCCCTTAAACAGGATTTGAGGATGTCGGAGAATATTTTTATTAATGAAGTCAACCCCTTGAAGAAGACACGCCCATCGGTCATATTCGCTTTCTCTGGGCCCGGCTTCATAGGCAACACAGCCCTCATGTACATCGTACGCAACAAGAACTTCGAGCTTAAGGCTGAGGTAAGATCGAAGCTGCTGCCTCCGACCATACTACTCATGGAAGGGAAGCCCATTCACCCGTTCAGGGTGTATAGTGACGGCAAGGACGAGCTGCTGGTGGTGGTCAGCGAGGCGCTGGTGACGCCCGAGAGCTCTTGGGATATCGGTGCCAAGCTCATGGAGTGGCTGCTGGAGAAGGGTGCCAAGGACTTCGTCTGTATCGAGGCGATGCCTATGCCTCAGCAGTTGAAGGAGAATCCCGTCTTCGGCTTCAGCATACCTGATAGGGAGATAGTGAAATTCGGCGCAAGACCTCTGACCGAAGGAGGGGTCTCGGGGCTCAACGCTGTCCTTATGGAGGAGGCTATGAGACAGGAGCTGCCTTGGACCACCCTCTTGATTCCGACCTCCCTTGTGTCGTCCATCGACTACGCGGGGGCCACATCGTTGATCGGCGTCCTGAACAAGATGTTTAAACTGGGGGTGGACGTCTCGCCCCTCAAGAGAAGCATGGAGATGAGAGACGAGATATCCCAGAAAGCCGGTGCTGAGGAGAAGCGGGGTCTCCTGAGCTCACTTCGGAGAAGGGGTTAGAACCTAGACCTAAGGGCTTGAGCCCATCTGCTGGTTTATGTCCTTCTGGAGGTTCTCCTGGAGCTGCGTCAGCCTCTCCCGGGTGTTGGTCTCCTGCTTCGCCAGGACCTTGGACCTCATGTCTAGGAACTCCTTTCTTTCCTTGAGCTCCTTCACGACACTGTCTTTATCCCTCTCAACCAGGACCGCACCAGCCGACTTGTAGACCTTTGCGTCGGATAGAGTCTCCTCCAGCGTTTTCAGCGCCCGGTCGGACTCAGTGAGCTCAAGTTCGAGTCGTTGCTTCTGGACGACGAGCTGCTGGAGCATGTTCTGAAGCTGCTGCATCCGGCCTAGCTTCTCCTGGATGTCAGGTGGAAGCTGACTCAGGTTTGACATATCAATCTCCCTTTAACAATACGAGCCTAGGTTTATAGTTATTGATGGAACGTCTACTCCGTTAACAGGGTAGTAATCTGAGGGGTGTGCCTCAGCTAACCGAATCAACGACGTTGACGATCGCCTCGACCCAGCGGAGGTAGCTGTTGAACGCAGCCCGTAGGGCGGTAACGTCTGAAGCCTCCATTGAGATCATCAGCTTCTCCTTCTCCGCCTTGATTTCGACGTTCGAACGCTGAGATATCGGGTGTTCTGCCTCGGGGATCAGAGACTCTTCTATAATTGCAGCTACCTCGGGGGATAGCTGTAACGAGACCTCTGCGCTTATCATCGTTGAGATGCTCCTAGGCTCCACTGAGTGTCAGTTAAGATATGTAAAAAAGTGGATTATATTAACGTATACGCGTCGAGGCTTGGCCCGTCTTCGTTGAGGGGATGTATGCTCCCCCGGCGAACCTGTACCCGCATTTGTTGCATCCCCAGACGCCTACGCTCTCCCTCTTTACTTTCCTGCTTGAGCATCTGGGGCATCTGTGGTTGGCCCTCATGCCCAAGGTGAGCCTTGTCCAGTTCTTGCGTACGGACATGCCACCCCGGGTCCTGAGCCGGAGGCCAAAGGTCTTCTTCTTGGGCATCAGTCAGTCTCCTAGATGTTCTTTCTCAGTTCTTCGGTTTTTTCAGCTGCGATCTGTACGGCTGTCTTGAGCTCGTCCCTGGTGAAGCCTACCGAGCCCGTCTTCTGTATCGTGCAGACGTTGCCCTTCTCGTCGAGGGTGACGGTTATCCTTGCGTCCATGACCTCCTCCTCGTCCACGGATGGGTCAACCAGTAGACTGTCGCCGATCTTCACTATTGAGACGGCGAGGGGCTCCTTCTGTAGCTTGACGGCCTTCGTCTTCTTTGTCAGTTTTGCGACCTCGTCCTTGACTGTGTAGACGGGCATCTTCGCGGTCTTCAGTGCAGCGATCGCGGCCAGCGCTGAGCAGTCTATGAGGTTTCCGTCGTAGCTGAGCACGTAGATGTCCACGTGGACCATTATGACCGACTTTCCCTTCACAAGGCAGAGCTTTTTCATGTCGAGTATCTCGGCGGACCTCAGTCCCCTGTCGACCACCCTGGCGAGCTCTATAGACCTCTCGTCTGGCGGGCCTGGCTCGAATGTTGCGTGTGCTATGGGCGTGAACTCGGCGTTGGTCATTAGCACTCCCTTGTCTGGGGTGTCCTCGAATGGGAAGCCCTTCCCGAACTTGACCCCTACCAGGACCCTTGTCTTCCCCAGGTAAGCCTCTGCGGACCCCTCGACCTTCTCGAGGACCCCGGTCTCAACCTTGACCTCACGGTAGTCCAGCAGGTCACGTCCGTCCATGCGCTTCCCTGAAGCGACGACCTCGGTGATCTTGTTCCTCTTGAGCCGTGATGCTATTCCGACGTTCCTTGACATACTAGTTCGCCTCCGCTTCCTCGAGGCCGTACTTCTTCTTCAGCGCCTCGCGCTGGACCTCGTAGACCTGCTTGCAGCCCTCGATTGCCATGTCGACGCAGCCGTTGAAGTCTTCCTGGGACAGGATGCCGTCCATCTGTAGCAGGGTCACTTGTTCCGTTTTGGGCATGTAGGCCAATGGGACGTCGGCGTCGCCTTCCTTGTCCTCGTAGTCTCCGAGGTCCAGGACCAGCTGGCCGTCTATCTTCCCAGCGGCGCACGATGCCACCAGGTCACGCACGGGTATTCCCGCGTCGACCAGGGCGACTGAGGCCGCGTTGATGCATGCGGTCCTCGTTCCGCCGTCCGCCTCCAGGATCTCCGCGTACACGTCGATGACGGATCGTGGATATCTTTCTAGGAAGACGGCTGGCTCGAGGGCGTACCTCATGACCATGCTTATCTCGTTGTCTCTTCGTGAGGGTGCGGGGGACCGTCTTGGGTCCACCGAGAAGGGTGCCATGTGGTACCTGCATCTCAGGGTGGCCATGTTCGGCTTGGAGAAACGTTTTGGGTGCATCTCCCTTGGTCCGAATACGCCTACCAGGATCTTGTTCCGTCCCATCTCTATGTAGGCTGACCCGTCCGCGTGGGGGAGGACTCCGCTCTCTATCTTGAGTGGTCGGAGCTCGTCTGGCTTCCTCCCGTCATATCTCTTCTTCGTTCTCTTACTTTTCTTGCTCATTTAATCTCCTCCTTTAACTCTTTCAGGTACTCCTGCACCCGTGTGGTGAGGCCCGAGATGTGAGCTTCCCGCTCGATCTTCTCGATGACCTTTACTACGATCATCTCGTTCTCCCGGTTCCTCCCCTGGATGAGGATCCTTCCGTTCTGCCCGATGACCACGTTACATCCTGTCGCTTTCAGGATCATGTTCACCATCGAGCCCTTCTTTCCTATGAGCCTTGGTATCTTCGAGGGGGTTATGCGAAAGATAAATCCTTCTTTAACCTTCCCAAGGCCCGGTCCTAGGATCGAGAGTATGGGTGTCCTCCGTCGGTCCATGTCGACTATCTTGGCGATGATCGTCTCGCCGACGTCTAGGATCTCTGGCATGACTATGTCGGATCTGAAGGGGGCGTCTATTGCGTCCTGGACGTTCAGGTATGCGTTCTCGGACGTCCCTATGTCCACGAGCCAGCGTCCGAGGTCTATGTCTATGACCTCCCCGATGACCAGGTCACCCGATAGGGGGTTGAACCCGGCCTCGAGGGAGATGACCGACACCATCCCTCGGTTGTAGTTGACCAGCCCTATCCTCGATGCGCTGACGTTTCCGTTGCTGCGGAATGTGTTGTCGCCTGTCCTGATCCTTCCTTCGAAGAGGACGTCTCCTGGGATCACCAGGTCCCTGTTCTCAAACTTTGCTGACATTGTCGTTCTCCTTTCATTTCATTATCTTCGTCTGGAGGTTGCCCTGGGTGGCCTTCCCGAGGCGGTCTAGTAGCTCCCCCTGCATCGCTGCTGAGATGGAGATCACGGCGATCCATGAGCCGTCCGCGGCCCACTCGTCCCGTTTGATGTCTCCCAGGTTCTTGGCTATGCCGTACGACTTTGACGAGTACTCGGCAGGTATCTTGATGGCGATCTCTATGGTCTCCATCCTCATGGGGAGTAGGGGCCTGAGGGCGTCTACTATGTCCTTGACCTGCTCCTCGGCGTCGGTGAATGCGTCGATGGATACCTTGGCCTCCGCCATGGCGTTCTCTATTCTCAGGGGGGGATGTGGTAGCTTTGTAGATGGGTCCACGTATGTGCGGGAGATGATGCTGATAATCTGCTTGAGCTTCTGCTCGGTCATCTCCTTCCTCTGCTGTGCGGTGAGCTGGAGGGTGCCCTTCTCGAACATGATCTCGGCCACCTCCAGGGGGTCTGATGTTCCGAATGCCTCCTCGAGTTTCGTGCTGGAGGCCTTCTCGCCCTTGTTTGCGTCTGTGAATACCGTGTCAACCATGAGGACGTTCGTTAGGTCGGTCAGCTCTCCCCGCTTGTAGAGGAGTCCCTTGTCTGGGTCTACAAGAATCTCGAATCTCTCGCCTGAATGCGAGTATCTGACCCGTGTGTATCTGTCACTCATGCTTGGAGCCTTCTACTTGAGGTGTTTCTCTACCTCATCCTCTGTGAGTCTTCTGAAGGCTCTCGTCTCCTTGGGTATCACTGCGACCTTACAGTTCTTGGAGGTTAATTCGCCCTCCGATGCGAGTTTGACTGTATCGACGGCGAGGGAGATGGCCTCGTCCAGCGTCAGGTCGGGCCTGAACTTCTCCTCGAGGAGCTTGTTCGCCTCTTCGCTCTTCCTTCCCACGGCTGTCGCCTTGTATCCCCTGTATGATCCGCTGGGGTCAGCCGTGAACACTCTGCTCCCTGTTCCGTCTACACCGGCTATGATCATGCTTACCCCGAAGGGTCTTGCTCCGGCGTGCTGGGTGTATACTTGGGCTTGGTCGCCCATCCTCCTTGTGAGGATCTCTATGTCTACCGGCTCGTCGTATAGGAGACGGTTGCTCTGGCAGAAGACTCTGGACTGGCTGATTAGTACCCGTGCGTCGGAGCTTAGCCCGGCTATTGCTGTGGCGACGTGCTCGTCGAGCTGGAATATCTTCTCGAAGTACTTGGGGTCTTCGAGTCTGCTGAGGGGGGTCTCGTTGGCCGCTAGGACCACTCCCTCCGGCGAGGTGACGCCTACTATTGGGGCTCCTCTCTTCACTAGCTCTAGTGCGTACTCGACCTGGTAGAGGCGCCCTTCGGGTGAAAATATGGTTATGGCGCGGTCGTAAGCTCTGGGCATAAACAAATTCCAGTCCTCCTTTTATCCTCTCAGACGTTGGTTTCGTGAGTTTACCTCATGGATATTATTTAAAGGATGCTAATAGGGTTTTTCTGTTTTTATTGTTGGTTTGTCTTTGTGGGCGGTCGGGTTTTTTGGGGTTTTTTCGCGTGACGGTGGCGGGGGTTGAGGGTTTGATAGTTTGTGCGCTCCGAGTGACCCCCCCTCCCCTCTTCTCTTGGAGGCGTTTTGGGGTCTCTTTCACGGGAAGGAGGCTCTGAACCGCTCAGGTGGAGTATTTTTCTGTACTTTTTCGTATCTTTCGCTGCGGGTTTTTTCGGGGGCTCCCTCATTTTAGCCCCAACTCTTATCCAATCTTGGATCATTACTGAACACGAGTTGTATGTCGCCTAACGAGATCAGGCTGAGGCGTACTGGGGAGTGGACCTACGAGGTGCCCTTGGACCACGGGGCCATGGAGGGCATCACCGTTGACAACTGGCGGGAAAAGGGTTTCAGCAACACGAGGCTGCTGGCCGCCGCCGCGCTGATCTGCTTCTCCAGCTCCATGGAGTACGAGCTTGACGCCCTGGCGCCGGGCGCCCGCTACGGGGACCTGGAGTCGTCTGTGAGGTGGAGGCGGGGTAAGGACGAGAACGGGCGGAACGTCATCGAGTCCATGGAGATAGACGTGAAGGTGGACGTGCCCGAGGAGTACCGCTCGGAGTTCGCCGACGTGGTCAGGGAGCACACGGAGCATGCCTGCACCATTGTCAGGAGCCTCAGGAGGGGGATCCAGGTAAAGGTCAACATCTCAGAGGACTGACCGGTTTAACCCCATACTCTTTTCTTTACTTCCACCTAAGCCTATTCAGTGAGTTGAATGGTCGATTATCAGGCAGTCTCGATCGTACTGACGGGTATCGGCTTGATGATAGCCCTGACATACTACGCCCTCCAGATTAGGAACCAGAACAGGACGAGGACGGCCCAGCTGCTGATGCAGGTGTACAGCAGGCTGGATACCCCCGAGAAGGTTCGAGCCCTCCAGGAGGTCTTCCTCTGGGAGTTTAAGGACTTCGATGAGTGGAGGGAGAAGTACTGGAACCCGGAGGACTACAACAAGCTGGGGACCCTCGTCCTGTTCTTTGGGGGGGCTGGCACTCTGGTGAAGACGGGAGACCTGCCCATAGATAAAGTGAATGAACTCATGGGAGGTCTCGTGGTCCTGATGTGGGAGAAATTTGTCCCTATAAAAGATGAGATCAGGGAGTTCTGGAACATGCCTGTCTGGGCTAGCTCAACAGAGTATCTGTACGATGAGATCATCAAGCACAGAGCCAGGAGTAGGTAGCAGTTGCCCTCATGTCACCAATCGTTTATGTAAATATGATTATTAATGCCCTCAGCATTATCCGATATCGGTGATTCCATGACGGCGTTCTCCCAGAAAGAGCTGGAATATCTCAAGGAACAGTTGTTGGGCAGGTTAGCCACGGTCTCAAGGAAACAGATCCCTC
>WOR8_10009509_pt1 | contig 12778 bp, 14 predicted proteins | sample DeeMarSeWOR38_10_FD_19890 | JGI IMG/M metagenome (IMG submission 19890) | reverse complement strand
GTCTTCAGAGATACGAAACAGGACGCGTATGGACACATGAAGCTGGGCGGCATTGGCGATCTGGTTTCGGAAAGGTTGAGAGAACTCTCCCCTGAGTTCAACAACGGCAAAACGATCAACGTCGTGAATCAAAGACTGGGCTATCTGGTGCGCTGCGGCGATCCGGATGCCATCGACTCGATCGTGCCCATGGCCTACGGCAACCTGGCCCTGGATCTGATACTGGCCGGCATCCACGGCCGGCTGGTCGTTCTGAAGAATGGGCGCTACGACAACGTGCCGATTGACGTGGTCACCAGTTCTAAGAAGATGGTCAATGTGCAGGAGCATTACAACACCGAGCGATTGCGTCCCCATTATCGGCGCTTTGAGATGAAACCCCTGTTCATCATGACCAGCGAGGCGGGCTGAGTTCATCAGGTAATCTAGCACTCTGGCTGCCGACTTGTTGGGCTAAGCTGCAAAGGTGCACTTCAGCTCAGGTCTGATTGCTGCTGCGTATCACGTGGGTGTTCCACGTGTTGGGTGGCTGCCTAATTCGTGGCCATGTCTCATTCATCGGTCCAGTCGGTTGGTGGGATCAGTACCACGTGCAACTCGCGCGGGCCGTGGACGCCCATGGTGACGGTCTGCTCGATGTCGGCAGTGCGGCTGGGCCCACTGATGAAGACCAGATTACTGGCCTGGCGCACCACGCCGGGATGGGCGGCCAGGAATGCGGCCATAGTCGGGTACAGGCTGGTTACCGGCAGCAGGGCAACGTGTACCGGCGGCAACAGAGAGGCCAGCCGGCCCCGGCCCGGACCGCTCGGCAGGGCCAGCGACCCGGTGTCGGCCAGGCCGGCCAGCGCACCGGTGACGCCGACCGCTCCGCGGTCCAGTTCCGCCAAGCGCGCATCGCGTGCTGCCGCATCCTCGGGGAGCATCGTATCCAGGACTTGCACGCCGGCCGCTGCCAGCGCTCCCCAGGTATCGGCCAGAGGCAGATGTTCCTCGTCCCAGGCCAGGACTGCATGGGCCTCACACGACTCGACGATGCCCAAGAGGATGTTCATGGCTTCGGTCCGGTGGGTGGGGTGATATACCTGGGCTGATAGGGCCTGGGCTTCGCTAACAAAGGACCGGCGCAGACTCTCAAGATCGGTCGGGGCTGCTGCCCCGGCCTCCAGAGCTGGAGGTGGGCCAGGCGGCTCGTAGCTGGCCTCAGGCAATAGTGCCTGCGCCAGTCCAGCCCGAATTGCGCTCAGTACCGCTTCCTTGCCATCATCCATGGTAGAGTCTCTCTGCTTCCTCTGCCCCCGCGTGGGGTCAACTTATCAACCCGTTGTCCGGTTAGCTCGTCGTTCCTGGCCCCTGGCCACGCTTGATACGCTCTCGCTCGTGCCATTGCTGGCTAAACGTCTTGCTGGCGAAGACGGGGAAATCGCGATGATCGGTCCAGGCTGATAGGGGTGGGGGCAGTCGCCTGATCCAGCCGCTCCGGGCCAGAAGGCGCGAGCCCCAGCTCGCCAGCCGGGATGCCAGCCGAAAACGGGCCGGGTTGGCAGCCGCTGTGCGGTAGGCGTACACCCCCCAGCGCAGCCAGCGCGGTGAACCCTCGGCGCGCACCCCCGCGTCGCGCAGAGCCAACAGCAATTTGGGCAGGTCAATGCGCATGGGACACACTTCGCGGCAGGCGCCACACAGGCTGCTGGCGTGGGGCAGGTCGCTCCACTCCTCACCCCCATATAGGGCCGGGTTCAGCACCGAGCCTATCGGTCCGGGATAGACAGCTCCGTAGGCATGGCCACCAATATGCTGGTAGACCGGGCAGGCCGCCAGGCAGGCGCCACACCGGATGCAGTACAGCACCTCGGCCAGGTCGCCGCCCAGGACGCGCGAGCGCCCGTTGTCCACCAACACCACGTGTAGTTCGTCGGGGCCATCCGGCTCGCCCGCGGTCTCGGCGCCCGCCGGGGGGCGGCGCGGGCCGGTCAGCAGGTTGGTGTAGACGGTCAGCTTCTGACCAGTCGCGCTGCGGGCCAGTAGCTGCAACATAACGCTTAAATCATCCAGGCTTGGCACCAGCCGCTCGATGCCCATAAGCGCCACGTGCAGCCGGGGGAGGGTAGTTGCCAGCCGGCCGTTGCCCTCGTTGGTCACCAGGCACAGGGTACCCGTCTCAGCCACGCCAAAGTTCACCCCGCTGATCCCCATGTCGGCACTGAGGAAGACACGCCGCAGCTCGTCGCGGGCATAAGCGGTCATCTCCTCCGGGGCGTAGGTGAGGGGCATGCCCAGTTTTTCGTGTAGTAATTGACCTACTTGTTCCTTCGATTTGTGAACCGCCGGTGCCACAATGTGCGAGGGTCTTTCGCCCGCTAACTGGATGATGTATTCGCCCAGATCACTCTCGACGACCCGGATCCCGGCCGCTTCCAGGGCGTGGTTGAGTCCAATCTCCTCAGTGACCATCGATTTGACCTTGACAGCTAGCTTGACATAATGCGAAAGCGCCAGGTCGCATACAATGCGGTTGGCCTCGACTGCGTCGCGCGCCCAATGGACCTGCCCGCCAGTGGCTTCGACCGCCTCGGCGAATTGGGTCAGATAGTCGTCCAGGCGGCTCAGCGTGTGGGCACGCACCCGGCGTGCGTGGTCGCGCAGGGCGTCCGCGTTGGGCAGCGCACCCATAGCCCTGCTCCGGCCGCTGTTGAAATGTTCAACCGCCCGCTCGAGGGCGGACTGGAGCGCGGGGTCGGCCAGGGCTTGCGCTGTGCGGTCCTGAAAGGGGATAGACGGGGTCGTCATGGTAGTTCTCTTAAAGCCTTCCGGTTACTTGCTATGTCCTCGCAAAACTTGGGCGATATGCAATGCCTGGACTGATGACCCACGTCGGTGCAGCCCGCCCCCTATGTGCAGCAGACAGCTGGGGTCGCAGGCGACGACTGCATCCGAACCGGTGTCCTCGACATTGTCCAGCTTGCGGGTCAGCATCGCGCCGGAAATATCGCCCATTTTGACGGCGAACAGGCCACCGAAGCCGCAGCATTCCTCGGCTCCCGGTAAATCGACCAGTTCTGCATCTCGTACCTGTGCCAGCAGGTTCAACGGCTGGTGTGCCACTCCTTTGCCGCGCAGTGTGTGGCACGAGGCGTGGAAGGTCAGCCGGCCGGGAAAGCTGGTGCCTAGATCGGTCTGGCCCAGCACATCGACCAGGAACTCGCTGAATTCGTAGATACGACCGGCGAGCGCCTCGGCGCGCGGCCCATACACCGGGTCGGCGGCGAATATCTCCGGGTAATGGTGCTGGATCATGTCGGCGCAGGAGCCAGACGGGATGACCACCGGCGCGTCGTATGTGCTCAGCACATCGATAGTGCGACGCGCCATGGCCCGCGCGTCGTCCCAGAAGCCGCCATTGAAGGCCGGCTGACCACAGCAGGTCAACCCCTCGGGGACTGTCATCGTGACACCCAAGCGCTCCAGCACTTCGGCGACTGCCAGCCCGATGTCGGGACTGAGCGTCTCGACGATACAGGTTACAAACAGTTGAACACGTTTATCGCTCACGAATGTCCTCTCTTGTGCGCCGCGACCGGTCCATCCCTGCGGGGGTCACCGCTGTCGTTTTGCAGGCTGACCCCCTTTCCTTCTGCTACAATCCCCGTTGCAGAGCCCACGTGTAACCTATTGATAAGAGAACAGGTATTGCCTTGGCCGTTTACGACGCTTGGACAAACCCAACCAGAAGGGGGGACAGGCAGCCCATAGGGTGGAGGTAGCCACGCTGGTATTAAGTCACGACGGCGTCGGAGTGCGCCTCGGATTCGCCGGTTCGTCGCTGGCGCCGACCTTGCCGCCACCACAGCACCCCGCCCACCAGGCCGGTAGCGTAGATGATCAATTGCTTGAGCAGCGACACGGTGAAGGCCAGGCTGGCCGGTATGCCCACCAGCCCATAGAAGAAGGGATAGACGGCCTGGGTGACGCCCAGGCCACCGATGGAGATCGGGAACGCCAGCACAAAGGCGATGATGGGGTTGAAGATGAAGATGTAGATCAGGGGTATCCCACCACCTAGCGATTGCACAATGAAATAGTCAGTGAAACTGGTCAACACCATGGTCAGCAGCGCAACGAAGAAGGCCAGTGCCAATGCGCCATAGCTGTGACGATAGGCGTTCAGGGCCTCCGACAGGCGGTTATAAATTAGGGCGAAGGGTGTCAGGGGTTTCAAGACAAAAAGCCGCCCAATCAGTGCCCGCACCCGCCGGCTGAGAATCACGGCGAACCCGATGACGATGATCATCAACCCCATGACGGCTGCCACTTCAACCTGCTGCAAGTTGTCCTGGCCCATCACATAGATGGCCACCAGGGTCGCGACCACGGCCGAGCTCATAAAGGCCATCAGTCCCACAATGCGGTCTACCACCACGCTCACGGCTGCCTCAGGCGCTTGCTCAGTGTAGCGAGCCAGGCCGTAGCCGCGCATGACGTCGCCACCTACATTGGCGGGCAGAAAGTTGTTAAAGAAGAAGCCGACGTAGGTATAGCCGAGTACTGCCCGGAAGGGGGCTTGGATCCCCTGGGCGCGCAACAGGATGTACCATTTGAGCCCGGCGTTTGTCATCGCGGCCAAGAAGCACAGGCCGGCGGGCACCAAGTGCCAATAATTGGCTGACTTCAAGGCCTCGCCGACTTGGTTCAGGTCCATGCGGATGAAGAGATAGGCAATCAACCCCAGGCTAACCGCAATCTTGAGTAGTGTGCTAAGCCGATCTTTCAACGTGTCGTTTCCTCGTTTTCCCCAGCGTCGAAGGGGCATGTGGTTAACGGGTTAATAAGTCAATAAGGCATCAGTGACGTATTACTCGCCACTCGTTGCTCAATACCTCATTCACTCATCGTCTAATCTTTTCGGGCCGGGGAGTGTGGGGATGTGATGTGTATGCCGCGTGGGTCGATTGGACGTTTGACTTCTTTGGTTGTCCAGGCGATGTCCCATACCACATGCTTTCGCTTGCGGACTCGATAGTCCCACCAACCCAAAACACGTGAAACAGCTTCGATGGTGCCCAGGGCAAACAGGATCCAGATCAGGCGTATAGCGCCCCAGATTTCGCCCAATGCCAATCGAAGCACCCGTCCGCTGTCCAGGCTCGAGACTCGGTAGCCATATTTCTCTTTCAGATACAGGTGACCGGCGTAGTTTCGGCGGCGCTGCTTGATGAAATCGCTGACCGTCTCGGGCCCCATGTTGAAGACCACCGCATCGGGTGCGTAGCGCACTTGCAGGCCTCGCCGGACGACTAGCGCCTCGACAAACGCCTCATCCATAGCCACGTCAGGCGGAATGCGGTCGACAACCTTGCGAAAGGCAATCAGTTCGCCCAGGCGAGGGATCTCCAGGCAGAGCTGATGTTCCATCTTCAGGCGTAGATGACTCAGGTAACCGATGATATGTTCGGGGGTGTTGACCGGGACCTTGTGAGCGCCGGTCATGCCCACGGCGGGGTCCGCGAACATACGTACCATGTTTTCGATGGCGTCTTCGTGGGGCAACGTGTCGCCGCTTTCCAGGACGCAGATTTTCTCCTTGGCGTTGGCCAGGAAGACATTGATGGCCGAGGTCTTGCCTTCTCGTTTCTCTTGCACAAAAAGCTGGACGCGTGGGTCCTGGGCTGCCTGTTCGCGGACGATGTCTTCTGTCCGATCCGTGCAACCCGAGGCGACGACGATGATTTCGCTGATCTCTACCTGGTGCACACGTTGATTGCGGATGGCCTCAAGCAACTGACCGATGTTTGCTTCTTCATTGTGAGCCGTGATTCCGACGCTGCAGCGGATGGGGTCCTCGGTTTTCTCCACAGGCGCTCCAATCTATCCAATCAATGCTGTGCTTGTTAGGGGGCTTAGTATCTCGTTCAATTTGGAGATGTGTCATCTCCGGATGTAAAGCGGCCAGCGAGCCGTACAAAGCCAAAACCCAGAAGGCTTCCGGCTGCCATGCCCAAGGCGATCAGGAAGTATTGCGGCCAGAAGTCCCTTTTTGACAGACCCAGGCTCATCAAAATAGCAGGTATGATGGTCAGTACACCCACTGTGAAGGCCAGAAGCACGCTCTGCTCAGCCGTGAGTTTGGCATGCGCCAGCCGATGAGTGCAAAGATGGCCACACCAACGGTCATCAAGATTATCTGGGTAGCCCAGTATCGCCACCCCAGGAGGCCATTGGCCCAGTCCAAGACGGTGATGACGATGACCATGGCGACGTAGAACATAATAAAGGCGCTCCACGACGCTGACGGCTTGTGTGACGCCACTGACCACTCCTTTCTCTGTCGACGCCTGCCAAGTCTTCAAAAAAGCCTGAACCCGCGAATCAGGACTGCAATGGAGGGGTATGCGCGAACACGTGCCAGTATACCACATTCGAAGGTGCTTGTCACATTTTTTCCGGTCTATGAGAATACCCGGTATGTGTCCCTCTTGCCCACATCAGCTCAATGCTGGATGGTCGCCCGACAGAATGGGTGGCGTGGATTAAGCCTCGAAGTTCCAGTGCGTCTCTCGCCAGTCGCGCTCTCAGGAACGACCCAGGGGCTGGCGCCCACACGGGCGGTGTGTGTCTCGCCAGCGGAGTAGCCGCGGAATCCTGATGTTGGACGAGGCTCTGACCAAACGGCGGCCGTCTGCGGACAGAGAGGGTAGAGGATGGCTCACTGACTTTTCGGTCAATAGACGGTGCAGTCGCCGGGCGATGGTCAGCACCGCTTCGGGGCGAGCCAAGGCAGCGGCATTGGCCGCCATCTGTGTCAGAGTGCCATTGTTGGGTTGCAGCCATTCCTGGAGGAGGAACAGGATCTTGACCGGGTCTGGAGCATAGGCCCCCGCTTGATGCTCCAGCACATAGCGCACGTTGCCTGCCTCCTGACCAGGTATGAAGTCAAAAATAATCACCGGCAGGCCGGCGATGAAAGCCTCGCTGAGCGTGCCAGGCCCAGCTTTGGTGATAAGCACGTCGCTGGCGCCCATCAGTTCTGGCATATTGGTGGTATAGCCGTAGGTTCGGGTCGGGATCTCCCAGCCTGTCGCATCTAGCTGTTGCTTCAGGGCCGTGTTGCGTCCGGCGACGATAATCAACTGGGAGTTAGGCACACCAGTCGCAATGGTACGAGCTGTCTCGAAGACTGGTCCCATCCCTTCCCCACCACCAACGATCAGCAAAGTTGGGCGGTTGAGGCTAATCCCCAATTTATCGCGCAGGTAGAGCTTTTCTCCGACAGCCGCTGCAAATTTCAGTCCCACTGGCTGGCCTACCACCTCCACTCGGTCAGGTGGTATTCCGTAGCGCAGGGCACGCTGCAGAGCAGTCTCGGTCGGCACCATGCAGTAATCCGCCTGCGGACAGAACCAGCTGGGATGGGCGGTCACCATGTCAGTCACAACAGTGGCGTAGGGCACATCAGTCTTGAGTGCTTGGCGCAACACGCGCAGGGGAATGTGATTGATTATAGGATGGACACTGACGACCAGGTCAGGTGCTTCGTTGCAGAACAACTTGATGGCTGAACCGCGAACGAGGGGTGTCAACACCCGCGAGATGACCTGGGGCGGCCACGTTTTATCGTCGCTGCGCCATAGCGCATTCCAAAGCCATAGGCCATCGCTGACCAGCCACGGGTAGGTATCGGGTATCTGGTTAAGCGGCCAGGGCACGTGACTTCTCCAGGCGTCGACGATTCGCACCCGGATCTCATCCCCATACAGGTGTGCTATCGCCTCGGCGATGGCTTCGGCGGAGGCGCGGTGACCGCCGCCGGTGTCTGACATCAAAATCAGGATCTTCTTTGGCATGCCCGTTGTGTCTGCTAAATGACGAAGGACCAACGGCGAATGTCCTGGTTATTTGTCCTTCGTCATTCATCGTCATTCGTCGTCGCGCGTTGAACTATCACCTTGACCCGTTTGGCAAACTGGCTGCGCGGCATAAGAACCTTGCGTCCGCAGGTGAGACAGCGTGCCCCAATGTCGGTGCCCAATCGAACTACGCGCCACTCGTACCCACCGCAAGGGTGTGGCTTGCGCATGCGAACCACGTCGTCCAGACGGATGTCGGTCGGGTCAATCACCGCAGCTGCTGCTCCCATTTCCTTGAGTAGAGAAGGCCTGAAGAAACCGCCGCATTATAGCATGTGCGGTCTCTGAGAGCTACTTGCTCCGGGCGTTTTGAAACTGCCAGCGTTTCGAGTTTTTGACATGGATTGTCTGGGCGCTGATACACCCAGGACACGAGAGGTGTGGTTTCGGTTTTCTTGCGACCTATGGTATAATCCATTTGTGCAGCCCCGGCTGTGGCATCGTGTCGGGGCTTTTTCGATAGACAGACGGAATTGTAGGTCAGGAGTAAACGTGATGGATTTGTTACGGGTTGTGATTGGTGTTCTCTTAGGGGTAGTGCAGCTAGTTCTTCTGGCCCGTGTTGCCACCTTCTTTTTGCCCAGACTTGGTGTACATATCGATCCATACCACCCGATCGTCCGCTTCATCAATCAGATTACAGACCCTATTCTACGTCCTATCCAGCGATACGGGAGGATGGGGACGATCGCCAGCGCCATCCTCGCCATTTTGCTGATCATCCTTATTCAGACGTTTGCACTTACACGCCCATTCAGCCAAACGGTTGCATTTGCGATTGCATTGGTGATCGCCTTTTCGGTGCACGAGTTTGCCCATGCCTGGACCGCCCTGCAGTTAGGTGACCCCACCGCGAAGAATGCGGGGAGATTGACCTTGGACCCTCGCAAACACCTGGACGTGCTGGGGAGCCTCATGGTGCTGGCGGTAGGCTTTGGTTGGGCCAAACCCGTTCCCGTTGACCCTTATAATCTGCGCAATGGCCCAAAGGCGGGCATGGCCGTGGTGGCAGCCGCGGGGCCATTGTCGAATCTGGTGTTGGCCATCATCGCCGCCGTCTTTCTCAACCTGGGGGTGATTGAGACCTATTACACCTCCAATATTCTGCCGAGTCCGCAGCTGATTGTCAGCACCTTTGTCTGGCTGAACGTGGCATTGCTTGTCTTTAATCTCCTGCCGATTGCCCCGCTCGATGGGTTTAGGGTTGTGGCCGGTCTGCTACCCTATCCCGCTTCCGAGGCCTTCAGAAGACTGGAGCCCATCGGTCCCGTGCTTTTGATTTTTCTGGTTTTATGGGTGCCGGCATTGATTCGGGGTCCGACTAATCTGGTGGTTGGTCTATTGATCTGATGATGAGCGCGTTTCTCCAGAGAGCCTATTACCGGTCGTCCCAGTTCTTCAAGGCGGTCGGTGCCCGGGTGACCGATGAAGACCGGGCCCTGGTCGGGTCGGTGCTGACCACTCCAGCGCAGCGGGCGCTTTTCGATGGCATGTCGGGTGCAGACCAACGCCATGCGCTGGCTTTGCTGCGGACATTGCGCGCTGAGGGGCACGACCATCCAGCCTTAACGCAGGCGGCGCTGCTCCACGACGTGGCCAAGAGTGATGTCGGGGTGACTGTTTTTCATCGGGCGGCTGTGGTGTTGTTACAGGCGCTGCGGCCAGCGTGGCTGACGTGGCTGACGCGGGATGCCGAGGGAAGTGCCTGGCGGCGTCCCTTTGCGCGTTACGTGGCGCATGCAGCCATTGGGGCCGACTGGGCTGAGGCGGCGGGGTGCGACCCACTGGCTGTCTCAATCATACGACGGCACCAGTCGCCCCCGCCGCCGTCGACCGATACGTTGGAGGATGAGCTGCTGAGGCTGTTGCAGACAGCTGATGATCAAAACTAGGAGAAAGCTGTGGCAGAACAAAGAGTTCAAATCACCATTGTTGGCACGGGTAGTATTGGCACTTCGATCGGGTTGGCGCTGCGCCAGTCGGAAGAGCCTCTGGTTATTGTGGGTCACGACAAGGATCCGGGCCACGCAGGCACAGCCAAGAAGTTGAAGGCCGTTGACAAAACCAATTGGAATCTCATCGGCGCCTGTGAGGCCGCCGACGTCGTCATCCTGGCCATCCCCATGCCCGCCATTGAGGATACACTGAAGGCCCTGGCCCCGCACCTCAAGAAGGGCTGCGTGGTTACCGACACGGCAAGTTTGAAGGAGCAGGTGGTCCGCTGGGCCGAGGAGCTGTTGCCTGAGACAGTGAATTTCGTGGGCGGCAACCCCGTGGTGATCTCGGCCGGGGCGGGGCCGGATGCGGCCGACTCGGATCTTTTCCGTAATAGCCTGTACTGCATCACGCCGGCCTCCAACGTTCATCCCGACGCGGTTAGTTTGGTCTCTGGATTGGTTGCATTGTTGGGTGGGCAGCCCTATTATCTGGACCCAGCCGAACACGATGGGCTGATGGCCGGGGTGGAGCATTTGCCCCAGGCGTTGGCGCTTGCTCTGGCCCAAGGCACTATGGAAGGTGCTTCTTGGCGCGAGATGTGCAAGCTGGCGGGGGGCAGTTTTGAGCGAATCGTCGCCCTCGTTGGAGAAGATCCGGATGCATTCAGCAGCGTGCTGCTGGCCAATCGCACCAATCTGGTGCGCTGGCTGGATTCATACGCCGTCGCGGTGAAAGAAGTCCGTGAATTGATTGCCCAGGGCGAGCACGAGGCGCTGGCTCAAACTGTTGACAAGGCAGTGGTTGCGCGGCGCGAATGGCATCAGGACCGGCAAGCTGGATTCACGGAGATCAGGCCGGCTGAGGTTGAGCGCCCTGGCTTCTTGCGCCAGATGTTCCTCGGGGGAGGGCGCCGCCGTTCGTGACGTATGTGTACATTCTTGAATGCGCCGACGGCAGCTATTACACGGGTTGGACCACAGACCTGGAGCAGCGCGTGGCTGCTCATAACGCCGGGCGAGGTGGTCGCTACACCCGATCGCGTCGCCCGGTCAAGCTGGTCTATTGGGAGGAGCATCCTGACCGGCGTAGTGCACAGCGGCGCGAATTGGCCCTCAAGCGGCTGGCACGGGTGCGCAAATCTGCCTTGATTTCAGACTTCAAGCACCAGGATCTTGGGAATCACGAATCCCCGGCCCCTTGATCTGGTGACTCTTGTGAGAGCTTGTCTGCACTTGTAAAACATAGTACAATGGCTCGGTGCTAACAAGTTCGCAGAGGTGCTGCGCATTGACCAATAGCTTGAGGAGCGAGCGCGACGTGGTGGATGGAGCTTCGCAGCCAGCGTATGATGTATTGATGCTGGCTCCTACCATGTTTTTCGCCGACTACGGGTGCCGCTTACCCCAATGGGAATGACGTGGCTGGCCTGGATGTGCGGCGCTGTTGGGGTGTCCCCTTCAATTATCGCGTGATCGTGGGCTCGTCGCGCCACAAGCTTTATCTGGATGTGATGCTTGCCATCAAGGCGCTGGGTCACGTGCTGCGCCATCGCCCCCACGTCCTCCACGCCCATCTGCACGAGGGCGGATTGCTGGGCTTGTTTTTGAGCAAGCTCACCGGTGCGCCGCTGGTCTTTGACTTCCAGGGCAGTCTGACCAGCGAGATGGTTGACCACCATTTTCTCAGCCAAGGTAGCTGGGCTTATACACCCCTCCTATGGTTGGAGACCCGCATTAATCGTGCTGCGTCAGTCTTGTTGACCAGCTCCCAGCACGCAGCCGATCTACTCCAGCGGGAGTTTGGGGTGCCTGAGGGGCGGATTTATCCTACGCCCGATTGTGTCAACGCTGATACCTTTTCACCGACAGTGCTGTCGGGTCAGGAAAGAGAAGAGCTCAAACACAAACTCGGGGTGCCGCTTGGCAAGCAGGTGATTGTATACCTTGGGTTGCTGGCCGAATACCAGGGTACGGGGCTTCTTCTGGAAGCTGTGGGGCAACTTAAGCAAGAGCGGGACGATTTTCACCTGTTGTTGATGGGCTACCCAAGTGTGGAGTACTACCGGAGCCGTGCCGCTGACTTGGGTGTCAGCGATTTCGTCACTTTCACCGGTAGGATCCCTTACCAGGATGCGCCACGCCACTTGGCGTTGGGTGACCTGGCCGTGGCGCCCAAAATCTCGGCCACCGAGGGAAGCGGCAAGATTCTCAATTACATGAGCATGGCCCTTCCGACGGCCGCTTTCGACACCCCAGTAAGCCGCGAGTATCTGGGAGACTGGGGACAATATGCGACAGAGCGCACCCCCCCAGCGCTGGCGGGCACCTTGCAAAGAATGCTGGACATGCCCCTTCCCGAGCGGGTCGCCCTGGGTCAGCGGCTGCGCGAGCGAGCCCAGGCTCTCTTCTCGTGGGAACGGGTAGGGGAGCAGTTGGTGGCTGTTTATCGGGCTCTGGTTGAGGGCAAACCTTTGCCGCGCCTGATGGTCGAGCGCCCGTCTGCGCCGGTCCGGCACGAATTGGTGGCGGACTCCTGATGAGTCACGCTTGTCAAGCCGACACTTGGATTGTATGTCTCTTCGATTGTGATCTTCCCGGTGTGAGTGGCTTTGTCTTTGTCAAGAGGGAATTTTCCGATGTTGCAGTTGACAGGGCTTCTACTCATTGCCTACCTTCTTGGATCAAATGCGAGCACGACTTCGGATCGCTCGCATCAAGGCCATTGGCTCCTGTGAGCCCAGGAGCAGCGTAACCAGGCCGTAGATTACGCCTCCTAGTATTATGCTGATGGCGCTGATCAGCCATGGGGACGCGGTGCCGAGTGCCATCGATGTCCCTGCCAGGCCGACTAGCATCGCCAGACAGCCCAGGCCCATACGCCACAACGCCCTCACCAACTGCCTCCCTTCCAGACCGCCTAGCTGCTTGCTGATCAGG
>WOR8_10005035_pt1 | contig 12779 bp, 9 predicted proteins | sample DeeMarSeWOR38_10_FD_19890 | JGI IMG/M metagenome (IMG submission 19890) | reverse complement strand
TCGAGGGTTTGGGCGGTATCATACCTGACCAATCCGGCCCCGGATATAAACACTTTATCATCAAGCCGGGCGTACTGACAAATCAATCTCTTGATTGGGTCAAAACAAAGTTCGATTCACCGTATGGTGCGATCCGGAGCGATTGGCGGATTAAAGATGGAACGCTCGTACTAAACGTTGCCGTCCCGCCCAATACGATGGCCACGGTTTATCTGCCGACTTCTAAACCGCAATCAATCAAAGAAGGAAATGTCCCCCTGTCAAAAGCTCAAGGAGTTAGGCACCTGCGTTACGAAAAAGGCCGTGCCGTACTCGAGGTTCAACCCGGCAATTATACATTCGAGGCAAACCTGTGATGCAATATCAATATACAATAATCTTTATTCAAAGGAGACATCATGATTAACAGAATTGTTATTCTAATAGCACTTTTTGCTGTCACGTTAGGAGTCGGAATTTGTTTTGGAGATGTTGATGTCGTATCCGAGCCTTATCTGCTCGATACGGGGCTTCTGTCACGCTCAATCTCGTTCGAGAATCCAACCGGCGCGCCGGCCGAAGGCGGTAAAGCGGCCAGTAAGCTCGGCGCTGGCAGAAAAGGCTCGCCAGCGATTACGCTCAACGCTGGACAGGATGTGCAGCTTTGCGACATCAAGGGCCCGGGCACGATCCGGCATATTTGGATGACCACCAGCAACAGTCCTCTCAACCTGCGGAGCCTCGTGCTGCGCGCATGGTGGGATGGCCAGGCACACTCAAGCATTGAATGCCCTATCAGCGATTTTATGGGCTTTGCGCACGGCAAAGTCATGCCGTACCACTCAGCGGTGCATTCATTGGGCAGAAATGCCGGCATGAATATCTGGCTGCCCATGCCGTTCACCAAACGCGCGAAGATCACGCTTACCAACGAAGGCGATAAAAACGTGCCGTTGTTCTATCAGATTGACTATACGATTAAAGATAAGCACCCAAATGATGTCGGCCGGCTGCATGTGCTGTTCCGTAGGGAAAATCCAACGACTTTAAAAGAGGACTTTGTCATGCTCCCGCAGCGAAAAAATAAAGGCCGATTTATTGGAGCATTAATCGGTATTCGCAATCTGACGCCCGGGCAATGGTGGGGTGAAGGCGAGATAAAGATTTTCATGGACGGCGACAAAGATTTTCCCACCATTTGCGGCACGGGAAGCGAGGATTATGTGGGCCTATCCTACGGGATACAGCAGACGCCGTATCTCTATAACGGCTGCAATCTGGACGAGAACAGTTTTATCTCGATGTATCGCTGGCATCTTCCCGACCCGATTTCGTGGCAAAAGGAGTGCCGGATTACAATCCAGCAGATAGCATGGAAGAACGGCCTTGCCGAGACGCAGGACGACTGGTCGAGCGCAACGTTCTGGTATGAGCCGGTGCCCAGCGCAGCGCTGCCGGAGATGCCTGATGTCACGCTTCGAACGGTGAATATCTGGCCTGATAAGACAGGCGTTGTAAAACTCTTTAACGGCAAGGACCTGACCGGCTGGGAAACGAGCGGCGACGCAAAATGGGTCGTAGAGAATGGAATGCTCGTTGGAACGCAGGGCCAGAACAATGCCCCGGGCGATTTGTTCACAAAGGAAACCTATAAAGACTTCGTGGCAACCGTTACATACAGGACCGAGTGGCCATGCAACAGCGGCCTGTGGTTCCGTTTCCAGTCGCCGAAGAAGGCATATCAGGCTGACGTTCTCGAATACAAGAATCCAGTAGCATGGTCAGGAACGCTTTATTGTCCCGGCAAGATGTTCCTCGCAATTAATGAGGATCCAAAACTCGTGAACCGGGATGACTGGAACACGATAATAGTGCGGGCCAAGGGCGATCATATACAGGTATGGCTTAACGGCCGCAAGACAGCCGATGTGCACGATGACACTACCGATTCTGGCAAAATAGGCTTCCAGGTACACCCCGGCGATCAATTCGGGCCGATGAAGATTATCGTACGAGAATTAACGCTCCGGCCGCTTTAAGTTCTCAGCCCGAAGATTCCGCTGTGGCTTCATCCTGGATATACTCTTTCGGCTTGTACCAGCGTGCCAAAGGTATGAAAAGTACGCTTGTCACCAACATAGCGATTACGAAGAACCAGTAGTAGCTGGCTCCCGGTAACTTGCTTGTGCCGTCTTCGTTCTTAATGACGTCATTAACCACTGCTGCAAACATGTTTCCAAGCGAGATAGCAAGGAGTTCTATCGACTGGATCAATGACTTAATTTTCTTGGGAGCCTGAGTATAAGCGAATTCGAGCGCTGTGATAGAAACCATGATCTCTGCACTCGTCAAAAAGATGTACGCAACGAATTGCCACCCTATCGACGGTTGATTACCAATTTCGAGCTGGGTCTCGATCCATACGGGAACAAGGAAACTCCCGGCTGTCAGGAACATTCCGATTCCAACTTTCCGCAACGGTGTCATGGTCCATATCTTACCTAGAGCTGGGTAGATTATATATGTGAACAAGGGGATCAGAATCATGATGAGGACCGGATTTGCTGCTTGCATTTGAGCCGGCACCCAATCCTTTCCAAGCCAATTAAGATTCATTTTCCCGGCCTGAAGGACCCAGGCCGATTCCGACTGATAGAACAGAGCGAAGAACATGGATATAAACACAAAAACCGGCAAAAGTCTGCGTAACGCGCTAATTCCATCCTTGTCGAGCATTTCACGCCAACCCGTTTTGCCTGCCGGTGGGATGTGTACAAGCTTGTAACGACCCACCCAATAGGAAAACATCGCCAGAAACATGAATGCTCCCGGAATTCCGAATCCGACTGCCGGGCCGTGCTTTTCGAGCAGCTCAGGACACTTGTACATAGAAACAGCGGCACCAAGATTAACTGAGAAGTAGAACCAGCCATAGAACTTCGTTATCAAGTGCCTATTGGATGACCCGAACTGATCTCCCACATTGGCCGACAGGCATGGTTTGATCGTTCCCGATGCTATTGCTATTAATATCAGTCCTGCCATTAATCCGAGCCTGGTGTGGTCTAAAACAAGGATGGCGAACCCCGCACAATAGACCAGCGAGAACCAGATGATGGTCTTGTACTTACCCATCCATACATCGGATATTATCGCCCCAATAATCGGCATAAAATAAACCGCGGCTGTAAAATAGTGAAACCATGCCTTAGCTGGTTCGTCTGCCATAACATCCAGAGCGCCATTTGCTCCTATCAGATGCCTTGTCATGAATACCACCAGTATGGAACTCATGCCGTAAAAAGCAAAGCGTTCAGTTGCTTCGGTTGTGAGAATGTAAGGAATGCCAACGGGCATTTTCTTCGATGGAACCGGTGCAGTACGGTATTTGTTTTTAGCCATAATGACGTATAATACATGTATTACCTTCCGAATTCAAATAAGAAATGCAGGAACGTGAAAAAATACAAAAGGATGACATCCAGAACCTGCTTGAATTCTAAAGTCAGACATGATAACATCCTGCGTCAACAGATGTGTTTGTGGTTAATATCAAAACAACATTAGATTTGGAGCATGGAGCAATGAAAACATTATCAATCCTTATTATAACATTAACGACAGGCATTTTCCTTTTCGGTTGCGCTCCCGGAGCCAAACAACATGAACCCAAAGGATTCATTACATCACATGTGGAAATAGTAAAACCGCTGGCTAAAGAGCAGAGTCTTGCCTGGTGGAGCGCGGCAACTACAGGCCAATCAGAGGATTACGAAAGAGCCAGCGAAACAACGCTGAAAATTCGCCAGATTTACAGTGATCCGGAGGAATTTGCATTAATTAAAAGCTGGAAAGAATCCGGACAGGTCAGAGGTATCCTGACCGCCCGGCAATTGGACGTGCTGTACAGAAGCTATCTTGGAAACCAGATAGAGCCTGAAATGCTTAAGGCAATCGTGGATTTAAGCACGGAAATTGAAGAGAAATTCAGTACTTTCCGAGGCAAAATTCGAGGTGAAAAGGTCACCGATAATAAAATTAAAGAAATCCTGAAAAGTCAGACGGATTCAGGTGAGAGAAAGTTGGCATGGGTGGCAAGTAAACAAGTCGGGGCGGCGGTTGCAGAAGACATTATCCGGCTGGTCAAATTGCGCAATAAGACCGCAGAAAATTTGGGCTTCGAGAATTATCATACAATGTCCCTCGCTATCGGCGAGCAGGACGTAGATGAGCTGGATAAAATCTTTGCCGAGCTTTATGAACTGACAAACGCGCCTTTTGCTGCACTGAAAGCCGATCTTGACAAGAAACTGGCGGCCAACTGCGATATCGAAGTCTCACAGCTTATGCCCTGGCACTATCACGATCCGTTCTTTCAGGAAACTCCTATGGTCTATGAACTGGATTTGGATGTGTACTATAAGGACAAGGATATCAAGAAACTGGCGTCCGTCTTTTTTGCAGGGATAGGACTCGACGTCGAGTCGGTGCTTGGCAAAAGCGACCTATATGAGCGTGAGGGCAAAAATCCACACGCCTTCTGCACGGACATTGACAGGGAAGGTGATGTACGGATTCTGTGTAATATTAAAAGCAATGAGTCATGGATGGAAACAACTCTGCATGAGCTTGGTCACGCAGTGTATGACAAATTTCACGATCCCGAGGTGCCGTATTTGCTGCGCGAGCCGGCGCATGCGTTTACCACCGAGGCCATAGCAATGTTCTTCGGCCGACTTAGTCGCAATCCGGCATGGATGCAGCAGATGCTGAATCTATCCGATGTGCAGCGCCGGGACATTGAAAAGGTCAGCGGCAAATACATGCAGCTTAAACAGCTAATCTTTGCCCGCTGGGCGATGGTTATGTACAACTTCGAGAAGGAACTTTATGCCAATCCCGACCAGGATTTGAATGCCTTGTGGTGGAAAATGGTCGAGAAATACCAGCTCGTCAAGAGACCGGAAGGCCGTAATACGCCCGACTGGGCAGCCAAGATACACTTCACCGTTGCCCCGTGCTACTATCACAACTATATGCTGGGTGAGTTGCTGGCCTCCCAACTGCATAATCATATAGCGCATAAGGTGCTAAAGCTCGAATCGGATAAGAATGTCAGTTATGTCAGTCAAAAAAAGGCTGGAGATTTTCTGCGCAAAAAAGTTTTCGAGGTTGGCGATGTTTATCACTGGAACGAGATGATCAGAAGGGCTACAGGTGAACCGTTGACAGCAAAATACTTCGTCAGACAGTTTGTTAATTGACGGCAGTAGTCTTGACAATTAATTTCTTATCTAAATGGAATAGGTGAGTTATGGATTTACAAGGACGGTCAATACCCGAAATTACAATCAAAGCGCTTGTTTTAGGTGTACTTCTTTCGATTATTCTGGCGGCGGCAAATGCGTATCTGGGATTATTTGCCGGGATGACAGTCTCGGCATCGATACCGGCTGCCGTTATCTCGATGGGCATATTGCGATTGTTTAAAAAGAGTAACATTCTGGAGAACAATATCGTCCAGACGGCGGCCTCGGCGGGAGAATCTTTGGCCGCCGGAGTCATATTTACACTGCCTGCCCTGGTTATAATGGGCCACTGGGATGGTTTCGGCGGAAAAAACTTCTGGTGGATTACCATTATCGCCGCGTTTGGCGGTTTGTTAGGTGTGCTGTTTACAATCCCCCTTCGACGCTCACTCATTGTCGAAGGCAAGCTAAAATTCCCCGAGGGTATCGCTACAGCGGAGGTTCTCGAAACGGGCCAGGAAGGCGGCAAAGGTGTCTGGATAATCGCTCAAGCGGCAATTGTGAGTGGATTGTTCAAGCTTGTGGCAAAAGGGATCGGCCTGTGGCCCGAAGCCATCGAGGGAGCTAGAGGCATAGGCCGGACGATTTTGTATGGCGGCTCAAACCTCAGCCCTGCGCTTCTTTCTGTCGGCTACATTGTAGGGCTTAACATCGCTGTGCTAATCTTCTTAGGCGGCGCCGCCAACTGGTACATCGCGATTCCTATCTGTGCTGCTTTTACCGATAGTGCAGCGGATGTCGGAGCCGTCGATAGGGCTTACACTATCTGGTCTACCCAGACGCGATATATCGGTGTCGGAGCCATGCTCATCGGCGGTCTGTGGACCATCTTTAAGTTGCGAAGTTCACTTTTGAGTGGAATTAAAAGTGGCCTGCAGGCTTATCGGCAGCTCACCATCGAAAAAGTCGAGATCGAACGAACCGACAAAGACATACCCATGAAATGGGTGCTTATGTTGATCGTAGGTTCAATTGTCCCACTTTTTCTTGTATACCAGGTTTTTGTCGCCGAGGTTTCAATCTCCTTACCGATGGCTGTTGTGATGCTCATCGCAGGTTTTCTGTTCTCCGCGGTGGCAGGCTACATGGCGGGCCTGGTCGGATCGTCCAACAATCCAATCTCCGGAATCACCATCGCCACAATCGTTGTCTCTTCCCTTCTACTGGTTGTGCTCATGGGTAAGGGCGCCGAAAGCGGTCCGCCGGCTGCGATTATTATCGGCAGTGTTGTCTGCTGCGCCGCAGCTATCGCCGGTGACAACATGCAGGACTTAAAGGCCGGTCAGATTGTTGGCGCCACACCCTGGAAGCAGCAGGTTATGCAGATAGTCGGTACGCTCTCCGGCGCGGTCGTCATGGCGCCAGTCCTTATGTTACTTTATAAGGCCTACGGTTTCAAAGGCATGCCCGACGCCGGCCCTGATGCTCTCATAGCAGTCCAGGCGAACCTGATGAGTTCCGTCGCAAAGGGCGTTTTCGAGGGCGGCTTGCCCTGGACATTAGCTTTTATCGGTATGGGTGTCGGAGCAGCGATTATCGCCATCGACGTCGTCCTGGAAGCGAGAAAAAGCACGTTCCGTATGCCGGTGCTCGCTGTGGCCATTGGGATATATCTGCCGCTGGAGCTGGCAGTACCGATCTTCGCCGGCGGCATCATCCACTGGGCAATTCAAGGTTTCCATAAACGATGGAATACACCTTCCGGGCAAATCGAGAAGTCTAACCGCAATGGCCTATTGTTCGCCTCCGGCCTGATCACGGGCGAAGCACTCATGGGAATTCTGCTGGCGGTTCCAATTGTTATTCTCAAACAATATTTCGAAACAGACTTACCGATAATCAAACATTTCTTTGGCAAAACAATGCCCTACGGCGGATGGCTCGGCGTCGTCCTTCTGATAGGCGTCGCCCTCTGGCTCTACAGAATTGCTCGCGGCAAGATAAACGACAGCTAAAGAAGGTCACCAATTAATTGAACAGCATTTTGAGCGCCATGCACAGGAATTAGTGGATAGTCTACATTTTTGCCAAGATTGGCAATTACCTTCTCGGCAAGAATCTCGGGGGTTGTTTGAGAATAGACCATTTTGATTCCGGCTTGATGTCTCGCCAATCTTTCTGCAACGTGAATTTGTTGCTCACAGTGGTTGGCCAGGGGAAAATATAGGAACGGCAGTCTTAGCGCGGTCAATTCAAGCGTTGCTGTGCCACCTCCCTGAACAATTACCAAATCACACGCCGCGAAATGCTCATAAAGAGCCGACACATATCCCTCGACTTTAAGCCCATCGGGAACCTGCACGGAATCGACAGACAAACGTGGACCACATACCAGAACCATGTGTAAATCGGGGATTTGCTTTCTGATCATTGGGAACGCCCGTCCGCAGAGTTCCAGCAGATCCTTGCCGATTGATGTGCCGCCGATTGAACAGACCACAAGCGGTTCTTTACCGTAGCCCAGCTTCTCCTTTACTCTGGTCTTGTCAGTGTACTGTTCCGGTTCAAACGGCAGAATGTGCCCTGTGAATTTATAAAATTTTTCGGCATGTTCCCGACGATTCGGCAGACGAGCACCAAGACTTTTATCGGGGACATCTTGAAGTTCACCAGCAAAAAGGGCCAAATTCTTTTGTTCTGAGAACAGCCTGCAATCCGTCCACGTCCATATCCTGTTCGAGACAGAAACCGCCAGCTTTTCAACGGGATTGCTGGTTACAGAATCCATGCCAAGAAAATCATAAATCATTACAAAAGGAACTTGTAATAAGATGCGTTTGATTGCTAAGGCGATAGCCAGTTCATAGGTCTCGTCACCAATCACGAGATCAAATTGTTCCTTTGCTGTTATCTGCTTAAATATTTTAACGTTACGAGTGAACTGCTTTCTGACATTAAATCCGTACTTCAGCACGTTCAATCCGAAGCCTTTGGCGACTTTTTCAGCAGACATGTTGACATCGGCATAAGTTTCGGTTTCAGGCAGGAGTCTTTCGCCGGCCTCTTTGAGTAGCAAGGTTGCCGGATGTGCAGCCAACCAGAATAACTCAACTTCAGGATACTGCTTGCGCAATTGCCTGGCAACTGCCAAGTCCCTGGTGACATGCCCTAATCCGATTGACCCACTGACATACAATATTTTCTTCGGCACACCCATGATTAATTTAGCCGAGTCTAATTAGTGCCTGATCATAACACAAGTCAAGGATTGATTGCTTCGGCTTTGAACCGGCGAATTTTATTGAGGCTTTCGCTGAACTGCTTTTGGGCTCTATCCAGGTATGCATTAACCTCATCGACATATCCATCGGCCGATGCCGACCAGACGCGGTTGAGATAGCGCTCCCCTGCCGCAAAAGCACTCATAATCTCACCGTACGCGGCAAGGCCGTAACGATGGGCAATGCTTTCGCGGGCATCCACAAACGTTTCAAGGTCGTCGATAAATAATTCATCAATTCTATGCCGCATATCGTACGTATTAATCGAGTGCTTTTCAGCATTGAGTTTATTGATATTGGCTGCGATTCTTTCGAGACTGCTATCGACAGTTTCGATCTTCGCGGCTACATGATGCTCAGCTTTGTTTCGGATTGCATGATCATTTCTGATAAAAACAATCCCGGCAATACCAAGTCCTAACGCAGGTATATACCATAACCATTCGACAGTATTTTCATCGACAACCGAAGCCAATGCCGCCGCGAGGAATCCAACCGTAACCATCAAAAAGCCAATCGTTTTCATAATATATCCTTATCCCCCCTTCATCCCTGCAATAATGTAGTATATTGCGAAACCGACTCCGACAATCCCTTCGCCAATGATTAATCCTGCTGCGATGGGAATACCAACCTGCTCGCTGAAGTGCCGTCCCTTAATTTTATCGCTTGCAATCCGCAGAATTGTACCGATGGTATATGTCAGAACAATACTGAACGGCAGATAGAATCCAAGGCCGACCTGGATTCCCAAACCACCTATACCCGTGGTGCTCAGCAGAGCACCAAGTCCCGCACCGGCCAAATATTTGAAGACAGGGACATTACCTTCGAGGATTCCCTTCATCATACTCGCCAGCACGGTCCCCTGCGGCGCCGGCAATTTTTCGCTGCCGAGACCGTACGCCTTATGAAGCACAAATAAAAGCCCTATCATCAGAACCGGCCCGAGCCATGTGGCAGCAAACTGTCCTATCTGCTGTTTTCTGGGAATAGCTCCGACCAGATAGCCGGTCTTCAAATCGAGCATCAGGTCTGTCGCCTGGGCCATTGCCATGCACGTGGCAGCACCGACCATGACTGAAGATATAATAGCGGCTTTGTCGCCCAAGCCTCTCGTTATTACGATGAGAATCGTCACGGCAATGAGCGTCATTCCGCTCATGGGCGACCAGTTCGTCCTGCCGATACACTCCGAGAGAATCACACCGGCCATCCATATCCAAATCGTGCCCAGCAAGGCCATGATCACTCCCCTGACGATACCCATTTCTTCAACCGATGAGACCGCAACAACGCCTAATACGATAACCGCCCCGATTATACCGATATAGAGCAGCCTTATCGGCATTTCATCTTTCGACATTGCGGCACCGGTCTTGGCCGCCGACTGCATGCTACGAATCGCACTTATAATCAATGGCAGCGCCAATGCAATACCGGTCAAAGCTCCGCCGACCAGCATGCCGATTCCGACAGGCCTGAACAGCGAAATCCTCAGATAACCCGGCATCGTCTGACCAAGCGATTCTAACTGCTCCGGCGACGGGAGCAAGCCCCTCTGCGCCAGAATCGGCGCCAAAACCCAATAACAGGCATAACCGCCGATGACAAAACACAATCCGCCCTTGCCTGCAATAAATGCAATCCCGATTGTAAGCAACGAAACGAACCAAACGCCATTCATGTAATCAGGCATACCAATGTACTGGCCCAAGGCCCAGTTTTCGAACCCAGTCAGATGGCTTATGAAGCTCACGGTTCCACTCAGAGCAACGCCAATCATAAGGAGTACTGCTTTGTGGACACCGGCGCCGGGTGACTTAAGGACGGTCGCGACCGCTACCCCGCCCGGATACGTCAGACGTTCGAAATCAATCATTTGCTTGCGAAGCGGAATGATAAATGCAATACCCAGAACACCGCCGGCAATACAGGAAAAGACCATCAGGTAGGGATTGAAATTCGTCTCACCCATGATAAATAACGCCGGTACAGAAAACATCACGCCCGCCGAAGCACCGTTTACACTGCTGGCAACCGTCTGGCTGATATTATTTTCGATAATACTATTTCGGCGAAGGATGCCCCTCAAGACACCGAAACCAAGAATCGCGGCCAGCTCCGAGCCTTCATGCGAAAATCCCAGGATAAGGCAGGCATAGCCCATGCTAATCGTGATGAGTACGCCGAGAATGTAGCCAACGATAAGAGCGGTCAACGTCAGCTCAGGATAAGGGCCTCTGCGGATAATTCTGTCTCGGCCTTCTTTACTTATTGTCACTGTTCACTCCTTTGAAGCAGAAGTAATATCATTCGTATGCAACAATAGAAGTTACATTATAGCCGGCAATTTTTTCCCTGCCCTGCAGGTCCGCAAGTTCTATAAGAAAAGCTATGCCCGCTACTGTCCCTCCTATTTTCTCGATGAGTTTACATGCCGCAGCCATTGTTCCGCCTGTCGCCAGTAGATCATCAACCATTAAAACCTTTCCCCCATTTTCTACGGCATCACTATGTACTTGTAAAGTATCCGTGCCGTACTCCAGATCGTAGGTTATGCTCTCCGTCTGCCAGGGCAGCTTGCCTTTTTTGCGTATCGGCACAAAGCCGGCGCCGAGTTTTTCCGCCACTGCGGAGCCAAATATAAAGCCCCTGGCCTCCACGGCAGCAACATATTCGATGCCAATATCCATAAAATCGGTACTCAGTGCTTCTATTGCTGCTGCAAAAGCCTTCGGATTTAGTAATAAAGGTGTGATGTCACGAAACAGAATCCCTTCTTTCGGCCAGTCGGGTATATTGCGGATACATCTTTTCAGGTCAACTCCTTCATTCTTCATTAGCTTACCTTCTCTGGTTTAAGTCAACGTTAAAATCGTCTAAACGAACAGACTTTTTATCTAAGACTATTTATTGTTAATATATTACAGAAGAAATGCAAGTTTATTTGAAAAGATATTTGATGCTATTCTTCGTTCATGTATTCATAAAGATTGGTAAGAGCATCCCGCCGAATCTGTCTGATTCTCTCCCGTGTGAGTCCCATTTTCTTGCCGATCTCCTTGAGCGACATCGGCTTTTTCCCATCGAGACCGTAATGTAACCGCAAAACATCCGCTTCTCTCGGGTCGATTTCGTTGAGTAACCTCAGAGCTTTCAGCTTTTCTTCGACGGCAATTAATGCATCTTCCGGCTTGGCACCGCTCGGATCCTCCAAAATCGCTTCGAGCATCTGGTCCTCATCCGTTTCATCGCTACTAATATTGGATTCCCCTGCAGAGCTCAGAACCTCGACGATACGATATATAACTTTTGCCTTCCGCAGCGGCACCTGCATAATTTCAGCCATCTCTTCGACTTTTGGTGTCCTTCCAAGTGTGCTTTCCAACTCCGAGACAGTATGCCGCCACTGGTTTATCAAGGCAACCATATAAGTGGGAATATGCACCGGCTGAACGTTTTCCAGCAATGCCCGCTTGATGCTTTGTTTAATCCACCATGCCGCATACGTGCTGAAGCGAACACCCCGCTCCGGGTCAAAATAATCGACGGCTCTTATAAGCCCAAGATTGCCTTCCTCAATCAAGTCACCAAGACTCATTCCCCGGTCGCCATATTTCTTCGCTATGTTGACGACCAGCCTGAGATTGCTTCGCACTAATTGCTCTCTGGCCCACTGGTCGTTTTCCTCAACAATCAGTTTGCCCAAAGCATGCTCCTGTTCCATTGTCAGCAATGATGCAGCGTCTATCTCTTTGAGATATTCTTTTATAGTAATGTCAAATGCGATAGCTCACTCCAGCCCAGCCGAAAAGTCTCTCGACTCCAGCCATCAGGGCAATTCGGATCTTTACCTCACCTCTTGAGTTATAGGACGATTGCCTCCCTGTCGGAGATAAATCTATATGAGGTATCGGTCAAATAGTCCAGTGGGTTAACTCGGTTAGAAAATTTTCCTTCTCTCAGATACCTTCACAATGGATTTTATTTGCTAAGAACTCGATTGTAACGGAGAAAAAAAAGGGCCTATATCAAATTAAATCGATATAGGCCCTGAGGTAAAACAAATCCGTAGCTTCAATTGCTACATATAATCGGAGCTTAAGGCTGTGGCTCTGGTTCCGGAGCCGGTTTCGTCAGCCGGATATCATCGATATACATCTTACCTTTACCACCGGGGACTGTCATGTTACCCTTGGTTCCAAGACCAATGGCAATCCTGTCTACGTCAGTTAGGACTGTGCCCTGGTCGGCAAAAGCCTGAAGC
>WOR8_10006257_pt1 | contig 12780 bp, 10 predicted proteins | sample DeeMarSeWOR38_10_FD_19890 | JGI IMG/M metagenome (IMG submission 19890) | reverse complement strand
TGGCCTCTTTATCCCGCGGTATCAGGAGCCAGATTTCCTCACCGGCTTTAACAAAATCATCAAAGAGGTCATTTGTAAACCCGGCGCTGTTGAGGCTGACGCGGATGCGACGATTTAAAAATCCGTTATCCAGTCGATAACTGAAAATGCTGCCGGCGGTCTGTCCGTACAATTGCCCCGATCTTTCTTTCTGAGGTTCACGATTTATTAGCATGCTAACCGGGCTGCCGCTGACAACCCGCTGGCCGGAAATGGGTTCCTGCTCCACGATGATATTACGGGGCCTGCCTTTCTGATAGGCTGAATTGAGCTGGCCAATGGTTAGACTCACCTTTTCAATTGATTGCAATGCATCCTCAAGGGATAAGCCGGCAAGATCAGGCATTTTGAATGCGCCGGGCCGCGCGCCCTTGCTCACCAGAAGATCGATGCAAGCGCCCCTGGCGATAACAGCACCCGCAGCGGGAACCTGTGCGATGATGCCATCCTTTTCTAATTCCGTATGATAAGTGCGGGACAGCTCACCCTGGCACATATCGTTTTCTTCCAGAATGATATTGGCTTGCTGAATCGAAAGTGCAATCAAATTGGGCATAGCTACGGTTTTGGGGCCTTTGGATATGATAATTTTAACATCGCGGCCTTTCTTGATTTCAGAGCCCGGCTGCGGTTCCTGAAAGACTACATGGTTTTTGGGAATATCGGTTGTGTATTCCGATCCCTTTACTTTGGTGTTGAGCTCCAACTCGGTCAGCAGTTCAAGGGCATATACAACATCTTTGCCCTCAAGCTCCGGAACAATAACCGTATCTTCGCTTTTGATGATCAGCGTAAGGGTGAGATAGGCACTGATTCCGGCCACCACCACAACTGCAAACGCCACACCGCCTATTTTGGCAATTTTTGCAATCACTTTATTCTTTTCAGACGCACGAAATAAAATCCATCCATGTGGTTGAGAAGCGGAAGGGTTTTAAACCCGGTTTCGGGCTCAACCAGTGAATGTAAGGTTTCAGGTAACTTGCCCAGACGCTTATCTATAACAAATTCCGGCTGTTTTTTCAAAAAGGCTGAAATAACGTCTTCGTTTTCTTCAGGTTCAATACTGCAGACCGCGTAAACCAGAATGCCGTTGGGTTTAACCAGGGGGGCCAGATTTTCGAGAAATCGTTTTTGAAGGCCGGCATGACGCTTGAGATCCGCCTGGCTTGATTTCCATTTGATGTCCGGATTGCGCCGCAGCACACCCAACCCGGAGCAAGGGGCATCCAGCAGAATGCGGTCAAAGCCACCCTGCTGTTTTGTGTCCAGAGGTAAATTCAGATCATGGCAGGTTGTACGTACGATTGATATGCCCAGTCGCTGCATCTCTTCATCAAGCTGTTGAAGTTTCTTCTTATTTTTGTCCATGGCGGCAATCTTGCCTTTATTTTTCATCAATTGGGCCAGATGAGCGGTTTTACCGCCTAGCCCGGCGCAGGCATCCAACACAGATTCTTCCGGCTGCGGATCTAGCAGCAGAGAGACCAGCTGGGCCGCTTCGTCCTGAACCTGAAACCAGCCATTTTTAAATGCAGGCAGGTCAGGTATCGAGCATTTCAGTTTGCTCAGTGTGATCCCGTCGGGGGCAACGGGTGCGGGCGAGATGTGCTCAAAATCGTCTTTCAGGGATCGCATCAGCTTTTGGCGTGTGGCTTTAAGGGTGTTGGTCCGGATGGTAATCGGCGGAATGGTGTTAAAAGTGTCAGACAGAGCTGTCAGGGTTTCCGGGTTATAACGATGCTGCCATCGTCGAGCAAGCCAGTCGGGCAATGAATGTTCAGTCGAAAAATATCCCACCGGATCGCTTTTCAGCGTTGGATAGACAACGTCGCCATAGTTAGCAGCGGCTTTACGCAGCAGCGCATTGACAAAACCGGCTGCGCGGGAAGCACCGATCTGCCGGCTGAGTTCGACCGAGGTGTTGACCGTCGCAGAATCCGGTATGCGATCCAGATAGATGATCTGAAACAGCCCCAGGCGCAGAATGTTTAAAACGCCGGGTTCAATTTTTTTTAGAGGGGTATTTGAAAAATGAGAAATGATATAGTCCAGTCGGCCGCGCCATCGCAGAACACCGTATATCAGAGCATTAAAGAGGGCTCGATCCCGCCTTGACAGGCCACCCGTAAGGGGAGTGATATCGTCCAGGATGCCGTCAAGGGTTTGGCGTTCCCGATCCAGTGTCATTAGCACCTTCAGCGCTGTGTTTCTGGCATCGACCATTTGAATATAAGACGATCAATTCGGGTAAGATCTATTTCAAGAGGGTTCCGGCCGGTAGCGGATAGCCCCGCAAAAACTCTGCAATGGGAAGCCGTTTTCCCGAAGGACCCTGAATCTCTATAACGGATAATGCCCCCTTTGTGGTGGCCACGCACAATTCATCCGGAAAGGTTTTGAGAATGGTTCCGGCCGCTTCGGTTGGATTTTCCGGTATCGGAGCAGCTTTTAATATTTTCAGGCGATTTTTATTGTGAAAGGTAAAAGCTCCCGGCCAGGGCGTCATGCCGCGAATAAAGGCAACCAGTTCGTCAGCCGGTTTTTGCCAGCGGATATGACCGTCCTGCTTCTTTAATAAAGGGGCATAGGTGGCTTTACGGTGATCCTGTGGAATCGGTTTTATACGATCAGCGGCATAGCCGTGTAGGGTTTTTGCAAGAAGTTCGGCACCGCGTAATGCCAGGCGGTCATGCAAAGTGGCCGCCGTATCTTCAGGGTAGATGGGTTCTTTTTGGCTGAGCAGAATATCGCCGGTGTCAACCCCCTCGTCCATCAACATGGTGGTGATACCGGTTTGCGACTCACCTTTAATTATGGCCCATTGGATCGGTGCCGGGCCGCGGTATTTTGGAAGTAACGAGGCGTGGATATTGATGGTGCCCAATCTGGGAAGCTGAAGAATATTTTCTGAAAGTATATGGCCGAAAGCAAGGACAACGAAAAAATCGGGCTGCAGCTGCCTGATCTGATGCCTGAATCGCTCATCTTTGAGAGTTGACGGTTGCAAAACTTCCAGGCCGAGTTCCAACGCCTTTATTTTAACCGGGGGCGCGACCCGTTTGCGGCCCCGTCCTTTGGGCCTGTCAGGCTGGGTTACAACCAGTGGAACATTATAACCATTCTGGATGAGTGTCTGCAGGGTCGGCACCGCAAAATCGGGTGTACCCATAAAAATAATCGTAAAAGGAGCTTTCACTTTGAACGCAATTTCTTTTTCATGCGGCGCGTATACATCTGTCGTTTTAGAGCGCTGACATGATCAATAAATAATTTGCCCTTTAAATGATCAATCTCATGTTGCAGTACAATTGCAAGCATGCCCTCGGCTTCCAATTTTACGGGGCGACCTTCGCGATCAACGCCTTCGACCAGAATCGAAGAATATCGTTTCACATCCGCTCTGAATTCAGGAACGCTCAGACAGCCTTCATTTTCAGAAAGAACTTCACCTTCCTGATCGACAATTCGAGGATTGATGAGGACTTGCAACGATCGGTCCTGATCCGAGGCAGAGATATCATAGATAAGAACGCTTTTATCCCATCCCACCTGGATAGCCGCCAGGCCGACGCCGGGTGCGTCATACATGGTGGATGACATTTGATCGATCATTTTTTGTACATCTCCATCGAGATTGTCCAGCTCGTTGGTGGGTTGGCGGAGTGTACGATCCGGATATGTAAGAATCTTAAGTATGGTCATGATTTACAATTTTTCTAAAGTGAGCGTTTCAAATTTTCAAAGGGTTAAATCATTATCGCACAAAGATCGGCATGGTTTCAACCTGTTTGCGATTCGGCTGTTTTTTTCTGATAGGAGACCTGCCAGATATTTACACTGGTGATAATGGCTGAGACAAACCCCACAATGATCACCGGGAATACTTGAACTCCATGATTGGCCAGCGTGAAACCGGCGGCTACATTTGCCGAGACCCCAAATAGCGACATGGCAAAAACACCTCCGGCCTCCCACACCCCCCAGAAACCGGGAACCGAGGGCAGGGCAATAAACAGGCAAATGATGACCATGACAGCAAACATTTCAGTATAAGATAAATGAAACCCCGGGCTGCCCAAGCTGAAGACATAATAAGAAAAGGCCGCAATGATCCACACGAGAAACGAGTAGCATGCACATATCATTATTTTTTTGGGATACCGTATTAACGTAAACCCCAAGGCAATGTTGTCAACAAATCGAATTAAGGTTGCGCATGCGTTGTCTTTGATTTTTGTTTTGGTCGCTTCAGTCGCAAAGAAGGCCAGAGCTGGAAGTGTCAGAATGATCCGATGTATGGCGCGGCGGATGAACGGAATGCTGATCCCAACAATCCCGATAATTAAAAGGATGCCCATCAGTGCAATTCGACTAAAAATGACTTCCAGCGTGGCGCGATTCAGCTTAAAATCGCCGAATACAATTTCCACTTCCGGATTAATATCAATAGCGGCAAGGGTAATTACCGCAAACACAACCAGAGCGCATACGTCAAATACACGTTCCGCAGCAACGGTGGCAATGCCGGTGGCAAAGGGTACCTTTTCGTTTCTTTGCAAAATGACCGGCCGTGCAAACTCCCCAAGTCTTCCCGGCAGGATGCAGTTAATCATGAAGCCGATCATCATGGGGTGAAAGGCCCGCCAGATTCCAATTTTGTGGCTCGATGCCAGAATAAATTGCCAGCGCAGTGCTCTGAAAAAAAAACTGACCAGAGCCAGGATAGCGGCCGGAAATGTCCAGAGGTAGTTGATGGACTTGAGGTAATGCAATAGGTCAGTGAGCGGGACATTGCGAAACGCAAAATAAAGTGCTGCCGCAGAAAGCACAATGCCGATCAACAGAGAAATGATTAAATGATTTTTCATATACCGGATGCGGATTAGAAGCAGTTTTGAAACCACTTCTCGGCGGAACGTTAAATACCGTATCTGCTCTGCCGCTAGGAGTTGTATGCTGCAAGTATTTTGTCAGCTGTTTTAATGTCCTGATTGATCTGTTCTATTAACTCGGAAATATCGGCAAATTTCTTTTCATCGCGGATACGCTCAATAAAATTGACCCGGATCTTTTTATCATAGATATTTTCGGCGAAATCTAACAGGTGGACTTCCACAGTGAATTCATTATCATCGAAGGTGGGGCTGTACCCGATATTGGCAACGCCTTTATAGATCCGATTGTTATATTCTACGGTTACAGCATATATCCCGGTTTTGGGACAGAGTTCATCCTGCAAGTTGATATTGGCAGTGGGGATTCCGAGAAGTTTGCCTCCCCGGTCACGGCCCCTAACCACCCGTCCCCGGATTTGATAATGGCGGCCGAGCATTTTGCGGGCCGGTTCGACGTTACCGGACATCACCAGTTCCCTGATTTTGGTGCTGCTGATGCGATCCGAAGCCTTTTGCGCTGCTTTGATCCAATCGGCGACAATGACTTCATAGCCCAGCTGGGTTGCAAACGATTTTAAAACTGCCAGATTGCCTTCACGGTTTTTGCCAAATGTATAATCTCCGCCGACAATAATCGCTTTCATACCGATTTTGTCAATCAGCAAATTTTTAATGAAATCTTCAGCCGATAGCAAAGCAAATTGCTTTGTAAAAGGGATGCAGATGAGTACTTGGATGCCGGAGCGCTCGATGAGTTCGGTCTTCTGTTCTTGCAGGGTGATCAGAGGCGGGTTGTTGTTTTTTTGTAATACCCGGGTGGGATGGGGGTCAAACGTCATCGCGATGGATGTGCCGTCAATGGCATCGGCCTTTTCAATGACTTCATGAAACAAGGCCTGATGTCCGATATGAACCCCATCAAAGTTGCCGATGGTGATAACCGCATTTTTAAACGGTTGTATAATATTTTCGAGACGATCGATAATTTTCATAAGCGGCGTACATCCAATAAATTTTACGTTCAATTAGGGTATGAACTTGACATGCATAGTAAAAAAAGATATTTAAAGCAACCCTTGAGCGCTGATTACATCCATTGCCGTTTGAGCGTGCCGAAGTGGCGGAACTGGTAGACGCGCTAGGTTCAGGGTCTAGTGTCTGTATGGACATGGGAGTTCGAGTCTCCCCTTCGGCACCACAAATAATAAACACAAAAAGCGCAGTTTCAATATTGCGCTTTTTTCTTGCGCAATCACCAGCCCTGGGATGCCTTCAAAGCGTAAGGGAGCCACGATCTATATAACACTGGGTGTAACGCCTCATTGAGCTTCTAAATTTTTGACGCTTCAAGCGGTGCTATTCGACGCCAGTGCGGAGCGAACCATATTGGCGAAGCTGACATTGCCCATGGTTAGCCATTTTACCCCCCGGTCGTTTTTGGGGTCCAGTTCTTTAATTATTGCCTTCTCAGAATAGCCTTTTTCAGCAAGCTCCCGGGCATGGCCGTAAAGATCCTCCATAAATTGCAATTTATTTTTGATTTTTTGCTTTCCGTTTTTGAGACAGGGATTGTGCGCGCAGAAAAGGGTGTCAAAATCCAGCTTCATTATCTTTTTTAGAGAAGTGATCTGAGCGCCAAAATCCTCATCAGATCGGAAAAATTTAATGCGTTCTGCCAGGTACAGATCTCCTGAAAACAACCAGCCGCATTGGTTTTCAAAAAATACAAAATGATCTTTGCTGTGTCCGGGCGTGTGAACCGGTGTAAACTTAAAGCGATTGGTTTCGACAACATCTGCCAGCGGAGTTGCAGTTACCGCGGGTGCTTTGCCCCACACCAGACGCTGATAGGGCAGAATGGGAAAGCCGAGTCTTAACTTTTCTGCTGCCAACGGATGGGCCATTAGCGGGATGGCATGCCGGCTGCTGATCATGGCGGCATTGCCGCTGTGGTCCTCGTGGTGATGGGTCAAAATGATGCGGCTAAGGCTTTTTTCGCCGAGCATCCCCATTACCACTTTGGCCATAAGATGCTGGGCGGTGTCGATTACCAACCCGTCGACCACATACATAAAAACCGACATCAGTGGCGAACCAATCGGGCTGTATCCCAGCTGGATCATTTCCACTTCGCCAAAAAAATCGCTTTTGATAACGTTCATGCCGTGTGAGATCGATAGAAGTGGTTTCAAAACCCCGTCTAAGGCTCAATGGCTGCGTTGCCCCGCTAGTGCGGGATTCGCATCTGATTTTATAGAGCAAGGTGCAGCACAGCCTCCGATAAATGCTCATCCGCCTCAGGCGGACTGCGCTTTCTCGATCGGCCTGCGCCTTGCCCTTGAACCTGATCTGAGGCTTTGAAACCACTTCTAATCACTTCCGGAATTCGAAATCTGCGCTTCTACCGCTTAATACGGATCCGGGTCATGGTCACCGGCTCCTGGGGTTTGTCACCGGGCCCTGTTTTGACAGATCCGATTTTGCTCACCACATCCAGGCCGGTTATCACTTTTCCGAAAACAGAATGCCGGTCGTCCAGGTGGGGTGTAGGCCCCAGGGTAATAAAAAACTGGCTGCCATTGGTGCCGGGTCCGGCATTGGCCATTGAAAGAATGCCTTCACTGTCATGCCGCAATGCGCTATCAAATTCATCTGCGAACTGATATCCCGGACCGCCGGTTCCGGTTCCCTGGGGGCAACCGCCCTGGATGACAAAGCCTTCAATCACCCGGTGAAAGGTCAGACCGTCATAAAAATTTCCTTCACGGTCGGTCTCCTGGCGGCCTTCTGCCAGGTTAATGAAATTCCAGACGGTTTCCGGACACTCTTTGGCGTAAAGTTCGGCTTCAAAATTTCCCAGATTGGTTTCAAATACGGCGATGGGTCGTTCGAGGTCTTCTTTGTAGTCATTTTTTTCGCTCATCAGTTTTTCCTCTCATACAATGGTTCCCATTAGGGCGTTGTCAATTTGATCGGTTAATTTAACTGTCACAAGTGTGTTTATTAGATGATCATCGGCGTTTATCAGAACAGGAATATAATTTGAAGAAACCCCTTTTAACCGGCCGGTTGCAGCATGCCGGGTTGATTCGACCAGAATCTCAACCGCTTTGCCGATAAAATTTCGATTAAATTGAAGCCGTTTGGCTTGTCCCAGGCGACGCATTTTTTCACATCTTTTCTTAATCACCTCCGGTGCCACTTTGTCAGGGTAGCGTGCAGCCGGTGTTCCGGGGCGTGCTGAAAATGGAAAGACATGCAGGTAGGTAATCGGCAATTCATTAATTAAGTCATAGGTGCTGTTAAAGGCCGCATCGGTTTCACCGGGGAAACCGATCAGGGTGTCAACACCGATAGCAGCATCCGGAATTTGATCGCGGACTTTTGTAATCCGTTGTCGGAAAATATCAACCGTATACGGTCGCTTCATTTTATTTAAGATGGAGTCATTGCCGCTTTGCAGCGGGATATGGAAATGGCGGCAAAAACGTTGTGAGTCGGCAACACGCTGGATAAGGTCGTCGGTCAATTCAAGGGGCTCGATGGAACTGAGTCGTACCCGCTGAATCAGTTTTGAGCGGTCAATGTCATCCAGCAATTCACAGAGAGAAGTTGCGGGAATCAGGTCACAACCGTAGCGGCCCAGATGGATGCCCGTAAGCACTATTTCCTGGTATCCAGCGACGGATAATGCCTTTATGCTTTTCAGCACATTGGCGGCAGGCAAGCTGCGGCTGGGTCCTCTGGCGTGCGGCACGATACAATAGGTACACAAGGCATCGCAACCGTCCTGTATTTTTAAAAAGGGACGGGTGCGGCTGCTGCAGACAGCAGTCGGTGACGGTTTTAACGGACCTGACTGCCGGATGTCGTTATTAATCGTGACCGTATGACCATCCGCTGAATTTCGGTCAGCTGCCAGGATTTCGCCGATGCGGTGCTTGTCGGCGTTGCCGATGATATAATCAATACCATTGATTTTCTCAAAGACTTTGGGCTCTGTCTGGGCATAACAGCCGGTCACCACAATCCGGGAGTTCGGATTGGCGCGGATGGCCTGGCGCACTGCCTGGCGCGATTGCATCGACGCTTTTTGGGTTACCGTGCAGGTGTTGATAATGGTTATCTCGGATGCATTGTTGTGGCTGGCCGGCGACCAATCGCAAGATTCCAATTGCCTGACAATGGCCTCGGATTCGGATTGATTCACCTTGCATCCCAGAGTGCTGATTTTAAACGTCGGCATTTTATTCATGATGAACGGGTATTTTTCGCTTTTATCGGAAACCACCATCGTTTTTCATAAGCATGTTAAATTAGGGCTATTTCGGAATTCTGTCAACTCCTGCGGGGCACCCCGCATCCCCGCATAATTCTGGATCCATTTTAGCGGATACGCTAAAAGGGGTTCAGGGTCCCCAGTCGATAAAGCTATATACTCAAATTATTGATTTTAGACTATTTTTTTCTTATTATTTGATATAATGGGTGGTGTCCCGGATTTATAGGGTTGCAGGGAAGGCGATGCGAGCCCGTTTCTCTGGTATTGCCCCAAGAACCGGCATCCATTTTAACAGCTGTTTTCAGGAACGATTTTAAGGATACCTGCATGCTCAGCCGTTTTGCATATCGCACCACCGGATTGGCCATAAAAACGATCACCAACCTATCCCGGGCTGAAATATCCTATCACGGTGAGAATAATATCCCTGCAGGGTCCAAAATTTTTGTTATTAACCATTTTACCCGCCTTGAAACTTTCCTGATGCCCTATCTGATTTTTCGGTTAACAAAAATTCCCGTCTGGTCGCTGGCCTCATACGAGCTGTTCAAAGGCGCCTTCGGGGCATACCTTGAAAAGGTTGGTGCCGTTTCCACAAAAAATCCGGACCGCGATCGATTGATCGTTAAAACGCTGCTCACGGGCGAGGCCAACTGGATCATTTTTCCGGAAGGTCGCATGGTCAAAAATAAAAAATTAATCGAAAAAGGGCGCTATATGATTTCGGCGGCCGGCGGCAAGCACCCACCACATACCGGAGCGGCCACTCTGGCCTTGAGGACTGAATTCTACCGCCAGCGTATACGCAGATTGACGGCCGAAAATTCTGATGAAGCCCGGCATCTGGCGGACCTGTTTCAAATCCAGGACCTTGGGCCCGTGATAGACGGTGAAACTCATATTGTGCCGGTAAACCTGACCTATTATCCAATTCGTGCTCGCGAAAATATCCTGAGTAATCTGGCCGTTCGGCTGGTTGAGGATTTGCCTGAGCGCATCATTGAAGAACTCATGACAGAAGGATCCATGCTGCTTTCAGGGGTGGATATTGATATCCGCTTCGGCAAACCCATGCAGGTATTTGAATGTTTACAATGCTCCCCCATTGATCTGGATATTTCAGCCAAGCGACGAATCCATTTTGACGACCCGATACCCTCGCGACCCCGACTGCGGATCGAAGCCTTAAAGTTGATGGAACGCTATATGGCAGCCATTTACAGTCTGACCACAGTCAACCACGATCACCTTTTTGCCTCGATGCTTCGTGCCATGCGCTCAAATAAAATTGATGAATCGGACTTAAGAAGACGGGTTTTTTGGGTCGCCACCCATATTCCGCAGAAAGCCGAAATTTGTCTGCACCGCAGTTTACAGGAAGATCAGGTGCATCTGCTGACCGATGACGGTTATCACAAAGTCAGAGATTTTATGGCTGTAGCCCTCGACAAAGGGATTATCAACCAAAAAGGCCGGATGCTGGTCAAAGATCCCTCGAAATTTTCTTCACCCTATGATTTTCATCGGGCACGGATTGATAATCCGATCGAGGTAATGGCAAATGCGATTGAGCCGTTGACGGATCTGCAACACGCGGTAAACCGGTTGGCCGCCCAACCCGGTTTCTGGATTAAACGAAAAGTTGCCAATTACTTGCAAAACCAAGCAGTTAACGAATTTAACAAAGACTATGAAGACTTTAAAGTGGCAGGAGAGACCAAACCGTTATCGGTGGGCATGCCATTTCTACTCAAAGGAAGGTCCAAGCATATGGGAGTTGTTCTTTCCCATGGCTACATGGCGGCGCCTTTAGAGGTCAGACAGTTGGCTGAATATCTAAACCGGCTGGGTTTCTGGGTCTATGTGCCTCGATTAAAGGGCCATGGAACCTCGCCGGAAGATCTGGCGACGCGTTCGTATCTGGATTGGAGGGCTTCAGTCGATCAAGGATACGCCATTATCAGCAATCTTTGTAAACATGTGGTTGCCGGCGGCTTTTCAACCGGAGCCGGCCTGGCGCTGGATCTTGCTGTTCGGGTAAAAGCGGTGTCCGGTGTTTTTGCTGTTTCGGAAAGAGCACGGCAGGTGGGGGCAAAAAAGGAATTCGTGGAAAACAAACCGGAAAATCCCCATATTAACTATTCACGAAACCCAATTTCAGGAGTAGTTGAAGTCGATCGGCTCATGGATAATTTGGAGCCACGATTAGCTGATTTAAATGTACCGGCACTGGTTGTCCAATCCCGTGGTGATCCGGTTGTGGATCCCAAGGGATCCCGCAAAATCTTTGAATTGATCGGATCGAGCGATAAGGAATACTTGCTGTTTAATTTTGATCGCCATGGAATTTTACTGGGTGAAGATGCCCAAAAAGTTCACAAAGCGATTGGTGAATTTATCAAAAGATTTTAATAAATTAAGATATAAAATTTAAAGCAAAATATAATATTGTGGTGCCCATTTTAAAATTTTAATCTTGTTCTTCTTCGCCCCTGAGTATTCTGTTCGCTGCTGGCAGATTTAGGGAAACTTCATTGTATTTACCCATCCATTCAGCAATATCTGTAGCCAAGCCGCGGGATTCGATAACTTGTTTTTTGGATGTGCATTCGTGTGCTCGCAGGTCTGAAAACGTCTTTTTATTCAATTTTTAAAGGTTTATCGCAGGATTTACCAGGTTGGCATTTTTTTATTCTGATCTATTTAACTATTTATTATTACATATAATATTTAAAGTGCCCAGTTTTGCACATCACTGAAATTTTGACATAAACTGTTATTTATATTACAATAATTAACAAATACGAACTGCATAAAAGGATCAAAATTATACTGATTTCATTCGAAAATTTTAAAGGCACAGCGGCCGTGATAAAAACGCTGATTTGGATCATCAGCATCATGTTTATGGCTGCGTGTACGAAAACCATCCCGGCAGTGAAAATTGCAGAAGAACCCATGGTGCAGGACTGTGCCTATTTGGCTACCTTATCGGAAACAGCAGATCCGGGAAGACGTTTAGATAATTATCGATCTCCGGAACACCAGGATGAAGTTTTGGAAAGAGCTGCTAATTTGGGGGCCACCCATATTGTTTGGGTATATGATTTTAGGATGGGTTCAGCTGCGGTTGCATATCGCTGCGACCATTGATTAGAAGTGGTTTCAAAACCCCATCTAAGGCCCAATGGCTGCGTTGCCCCGCTGGCGCGGGATTCGCATCTGATCTTATAATTTAGGGTGCAGCACAGGCCTCCGGTAAGTGCTCACATACCCATGTATGCTGCGCTTTCCCGATCGGCCTGACGCCTTGCCTTTGAACCTGATCTGAGTTTTTGAAACCACTTCTGGCAGCAAGGCCAGCAGCCAAATTCGACAGCCAATCAGAAGGCAACAGTTAACCGTTAACAAATGAGTTAAGATATTGAATATGGCTAAACGAAAAATGTATAACACCACCCTGGATGCTGATTTAATCAAGGAAATCAGAATCCTGGCCGCTCAACTGGAAAAACGACAAAATGATCTTCTCGAAGAAGCCATCCAGGACCTGCTCGAAAA
>WOR8_10005033_pt1 | contig 12780 bp, 13 predicted proteins | sample DeeMarSeWOR38_10_FD_19890 | JGI IMG/M metagenome (IMG submission 19890) | reverse complement strand
CGATATCAAGGCTCATATTTTCATCACGGACCACATCGCGCACGATATCGACCGGAAAGCCGTATGTATCATAGAGCTTGAAGATGACATCACCGGGTACCTGGGATTCGCCCCTGGCCTTGATCTCGGAAAGCGTATCATTCAACAGCCGCAGACCGGTGTCCAGGGTTTCAAGAAATCGAACCTCTTCATTTTCAATAATATTGGTGATAAAGGCCGCGGCCTCCGAGAGCTCCGGATAATCCGGTTTCATTATATCAAACACCACACCGGCGGTTTTATGCAGAAACGGTCGCTTGAGGCCGATGTTGCGACCGTAACGGATGGCCCGGCGTAAAATACGGCGTAGCACATATCCGCGGCCTTCATTGGCCGGCATAATACCGTCGCCGATCAGAAACGCCGCCGCCCGGCTGTGGTCTGCGATGACCTTCATGGCCACATCCGTTTCGCGGGATTCACCGAATCGCCTTTCAGCCAGACGTTCGGCTTCGGCGATGATGGGCCGGATGAGGTCTGTATCAAAATTGGTGGGCACGTCCTGAATGACCGAAACGATGCGTTCAAGCCCCATGCCGGTATCAATGCTGGGCTTGGGCAGCGGTGTCATTTTGCCGGATGCATCCCGATTAAATTGCATGAACACCAGATTCCAGATTTCCAGGTAGCGATCGCACTCGCAGCCCACCGCACAATCCGGTCGGTCGCATCCGTATTGCGCACCGCGGTCCAGCAAGATCTCAGAACAGGGACCGCACGGACCGGTATCGCCCATGGACCAAAAATTGTCCTTTTCCCCGAATCTGGCGATGCGCTCATCGGGCAGGCCGATGTTTTTGCTCCATAAATCATAGGCTTCGTCATCATCCAGGTAAATAGAACCATAGAGCTTGTCTTCCGGCAGCCCATAACCGTTGGTAAGCAAATCCCAGGCAAATTCAATGGCCCCTTCCTTAAAATAATCGCCGAAAGAAAAATTGCCCAGCATCTCAAAAAAGGTATGATGCCGCGCGGTATAGCCGACATTTTCGAGATCATTATGTTTACCCCCGGCGCGAACGCATTTCTGAGAAGTGGTTGCCCGGACATAATCTCTTTTGTCTTCACCCAGAAAGACACGTTTAAATTGCACCATACCGGCATTAATAAACAGCAAGGTCGGGTCATCATGGGGAACCAATGATGAACTGCGAACAATCCGGTGATTGTGTTTTTCAAAATAACGCAAAAAATGGTTGCGTATTTCATTTCCGGTCATGCATATCTCCACATTAGGCTTTTGCTTTTTTGGTTGCCTCGGCTTCGTCTTCTTTGGCGTCGCTGGCTTCCGCATCCGCAAGCCCCAGTGCCTTTCTGACTTGACCGTACATGGACTCAAAAAGATCAGGATTTTCCTTTAAAAATCGTTTAACGTTTTCACGACCCTGCCCGATGCGCTCCCCCGCATGCGAGTACCAGGAGCCGCTTTTTTCAATAATTCCGGTTTCAGCGCCCACATCAATTAAATCGCCGTATTTTGAAATGCCCTCGCCATAGACAATGTCGAATTCGGCATCGGTAAAGGGCGGTGCCATCTTGTTTTTAACCACCCGAACCCGGGTGCGGTTTCCGATGACCTCCTGTCCATCCTTGATGGCACCGATTCGCCGGATATCCAGTCGCACAGAAGAATAAAATTTAAGAGCGTTGCCGCCGGTGGTAGTCTCAGGGTTGCCGAACATCACACCGATTTTCATCCGAATCTGATTGATGAAAATAAGGGATGTCATGGTTTTACTGATCGTGCCGGTTAACTTTCGCATCGCCTGGGACATCAAACGGGCTTGCAGCCCCATATGGGAATCTCCCATTTCTCCTTCGATTTCAGCGCGCGGTACCAGCGCGGCCACCGAGTCAATCACAACAACATCAATGGCACCGCTTCTGACCAGCATGTCCGCAATTTCAAGTGCCTGCTCGCCGGTATCCGGCTGGGCCACGAGCAGATCATCACAATTAACGCCGAGCTTTTTCGCATATACGGTGTCAAGGGCATGCTCGGCATCTATAAACGCTGCGATACCATCTTTTTTCTGCGCTTCAGCAACCGCATGCAGGGCCAGGGTGGTTTTGCCGGACGCTTCCGGACCGTATATCTCAATTATTCTGCCCCGGGGCAAACCGCCAATTCCCAGTGCTTTGTCCAGGGCCAGCGAACCGGTAGATATAACCGGCACCTGAACAACCGGGCGGCTTCCCAGTTTCATGATGGAGCCCTTGCCGAATTGACGTTCGACCTGGGACATCGCCGTTTCCAATGCTTTTTCTTTATCCGCTGAAATCGTCATAAAGCCCTCCTCATGGCTTGATGTAACTTGCTATCAACAACACTTTGTCAAAATAATGTCGTCTCATTCCTAACCCGGTCAAGCCGGAAATAACAATTGAAGATTGAATACTGAATATTGAATATTCAATTTTAACGACCGCAACAATACCCCCATACGATTGCTCTGCCACAAAAAGGTACTAAAAATGAACTTGAGCAACCCTTGTATAAACGGCTCCGCTCGGGTGCAGCTCGCTTTTAAACAGGGTAATCTCGTTGGCCTCAAAAGCTTCGGATTCAAATGAATTAAATTTAGCGAGCGCCGCCTGCAAGCGATCGGCAGCAATTTTTCCTTTTACCCGGCCCAGTGTCAAATGGCCTTTGAATGGGCGCATTTCTGCGGGAAATCCCAAATCCGCCAGGTGCGCGTCTAACGTATGCTGTAAACTTTTCAGGTCGTCCAGCTGTCCGCCAAGGCCGACCCATATGACGCGCGGTCGCCGGGAATTCGGGAACACCCCCATTCCGCTGGCAATCAGGCGCAAGGCATTGCAGCCCTTGGCGGTCAGCGTCATGGCGTTCACAATTGCATCGGTGCGGTTTACTTCGATGTTGCCTAAAAATTTCAACGTCAGGTGAATGTTTTCCGGCCGTACCCATTTGACACGGAAACCATAAGACTTGAGCGTTTCCTGAGCTGCGCCGATAGCGGTGCGAACGGTCTCTGGCAGATCAATGGCGACAAAAGAACGAAAAGTTTCTGTCATCGTTAAATGGTAAATTGTTTGAGCCGTTAATTCGTCAAATGGTCAAATCATTTATTCTTCAAAGGGTTTCATCTATTTTTTACGATTTAACCAATCAACTATTTAACTATTTAACGAAATGTTTACTTCTATCCAGCTATTGTCAAAACCTACGATGCTGCATCCCGCAACTTTTTTATTGGATGGCCGCTGCAGAGGGTACCGCTTCGATCTTGGACGTAATATTATTCTGTATCCAGGCGGCATCCCACCACTCGATCGGATTAACAAAAGTATTGTGTACCAGCACACTGAAGTGCAGATGATCGCCACCCGCAAGCCCGGTACTGCCCGTGCGGCCAATAATATCGTCCTTTGCCACCTTCTGTCCTTTGGTCACGTCGCTGGCATTCAGGTGGGCGTACATGCTGAAGAGCCCGAATCCGTGATCGATGAGCACTGTAGTTCCGTATATCCCCAGGTCTCCGCTAAATTTGACGATTCCGCTATTGGCCGCCGGAACGGGTGCATGCTGGACCGAAGCCAGGTCGATGCCCAGATGTACCTGCCGGTCAATAACCTTACCCTCGTACTCATAAACACGATGATCGGCAAAGCCTGCCTGATTCGCCGATCCGGCCAGGCGTTTAAACGGCCCCTGCCAGTATTTGACCGTCGCAGTCGTTTGAACCAACTCTGTTAGTTTTTGATAATTCGCCTGGCGCATATCGCGATTGATTTTAATAAATTTTTCGATCAGCGAGCCGCTCGGCGATTCGGCAGCTACGGTCTTGAATTCGGGCATTTTCCGGCTTAAAAACCGGTCCGAAATGCGGATGTTGTCATTTTTAAAAACCTTTTTACGAATGTAATTGTTGATCCCGGCCTCTGCGCTATTGCCGGCTTGATCATAGGCTCTGACAGAAATCCGAGTTTCGGGGCCCTGTTGATACCCCAGTCCAATATAAGCCATCTGAATGCCGGCATCCTGATAATAACCGGCATGAGCAGGGAAAAAATTGTCACCCACCTGGACCCCGCTCGAATGCGTATCTTGAGAAGTACGGAAAATCACGAGACCGGAACCGCCCTGCGTCAAGTTGTGCACCGTGCTGATGACTTCGATTTGCGGAGGCTGCGTGTCGATGATTAGATTCTTTTCGACATAAATCCGATTTCCCTTCCACCAACCCCGCCATGAATAGTCCCAGACAGCCAAACGCAAAATGGCTTCACCATCTGAAAATTGGTAAGATGCAGGCTCAAAGGGGATTTCCAGAGTTTGGATTTTGGTCTTACCACCGCTGAGAAAACCGGCCGAAGGAAAGTCAGTGTCAACCAGGACCACCTCTTGACCGTCTTTGATCATGGCAACCCAAACTTTTCTCAAACCGCTTTGGAGGTCGCTCAGAGAGATGGAAAATTTCTGTGACTTTCCCAGGTAGGGCGATGCAAGCTCAAAACCAACTTCAGGTTTTTGGCCCTCGAAGCGAATCAACAGAAACCAAAAGACGGGCACCAAAATGATGATGCCGGCAATTATCAGCAATCCGCGCTTGTTACGTTTCGGTTTTTCTTTCAACTGGTTACACTCCAATCAGGTGCAATAATTAAACTAGAATTAATAACAGGTCAAAGTTGCAGAATCAAGGCCTCTTTTCGTTTCTTGACTTTTGGCATTGCACGAGCTAAATTTTTTGCCCATCAATTATGAAAAAAGTTTATAAAAAACCCAGAAAACTCAAAATGATATTGCTGGCAACCATCGTGATCGCTTTGGGCACCATAATCGCAATTTATATTCAATTTCGGTCGGATGCAAACCTTGTGCAACGGGAAATGGACTCAACAGAACCGGATGCCACGCTATCGGTGAATAAAATACAACAAACAGCTACGCGAGATGGCATAAAGGAATGGAGCCTCGAAGCCGGCTCGGGCCATTATCTGGATAAGACTCGGCAATTATTATTAAAGGATGTAAAGGTTACCTTTTTTCTCAAAGACAGGAGTGAGGTTATTCTGATCGCCGATCAGGGCACACTGCATACCGACACAAGCAATATCGAAGTTTCCGGCAATGTTGTCCTGAAAAACAACGAATACAGACTGTTGACTGAAAATTTGAACTACGTTCACGATCAACGTGTGTTGTATTCGAAGACCCCGGTAAGGATTTCCGGCGCATCGGCCGAGCTGGCGGCCGAGTCGTTATCTTTTGACCTTGATACCAAAAGACTCACGCTGGAAGGAGGGGTTGCAACCACTATTGATGAAGATTTTACCCTTTAGATTCGGCTATCGTTGCCGCTGGGATCTACGCTTAAAAGTTCTGATCATTGTGGCAACGGTTGTTTTCACATTTCAAATTGCTGCAGCAAGCGAACCCTCCGATGATCGTGTTCAGATTTCTAACAACAAAACCATTCGCATTACGGCCGACAAGATGATTGCTGAAATTGATGCTGCAGAAGTCGAATTTTTTGGAAATGTCAAGGCTCGGCAATCAACGACGGTGATTACCGCAAACCGCCTAAAAATTGTTTATGATCCATCAGCGTTTCGCAAAAAAGGCGAATCTCCCAAAACTGAAGCCATTCGCCAAATCATCGCCAGCGGCCGTGTCAAAATCGTATATGATAATATCGTTGCTCAGGGGGATTTAGCTGAATACACGATAAAATCAGATGTTTTAATCCTTACCGGAAAACCGTCCCGTGTGAACCGCGACGGTCATCTAATTTCCGGATCGAAATTCACCCTGCAGCGCTCCGAGGGGACGCTGACGGTTGAAGGCAAAGGGGGGGATAGAGTCAGGGCCATCTTCAACGCTGATTAATCGTAAACAAAATGATCGAAAAATCGGTATAATTTTGATCCGTTGTTATGCTTGCAATTTTCGTGCAACTCATCTAAAATGAGATAGTTGAATTGATCAGGTGCCGTGGCTGGTGGGTTGAAACAGCGGAAAACAGGTCGTAACGTCTGCATCAAAACGAACAAAATGACAACATTGTATCTTCAAAATCTGATGAAAAAATATGGCGGCCGCCAGGTTGTCAATTCGGTCAGCCTGAATATCGGAAGTGGCGATGTGGTCGGTTTGCTCGGCCCCAATGGAGCGGGTAAAACCACCACATTTTATATGACGGTGGGTCTGATCAAGCCGGATGGTGGTAATGTGCTGCTTGACGATGAAGATATAACTGATTACCCTATGCACATCCGATCTCGCAAAGGTGTCGGCTATCTGCCGCAGGAAACATCTATCTTCCGAAAGCTGTCTGTTAGACAAAATGTAATGGCGATTCTTGAGGTTCTACCGATTTTAAATTCTGACAGGGATAAGCGGGCTGATATGCTTCTTGAAGAACTGGGCATCACGCATCTAGCCGATCAAAGGGCCAGCCTGCTGTCGGGCGGTGAAAAAAGGCGGCTTGAAATTACACGATCACTTGCAATAAATCCCTCATTTATACTATTAGACGAACCATTTGCCGGTGTAGATCCCCTCGCAGTTAATGATATTAAAAATATAATCGAACACTTAAAGAGGCGCGGAATCGGAATCCTCATTTCCGATCACAATGTCAGAGATACGCTGGGAGTCTGTGACAGAGCTTATATTTTGTGCGACGGACAGGTGATCGAGTCCGGAAGTCCGCAGAAAATTGCCAACAGTGAAGCAGCATGCAGGGTATATCTAGGAGACGAGTTTAAATTATAAAATGGCACTTGAATTAAGACAACAGCTTAAACTGACGCAGCAGCTTATCATGACGCCCCAGCTGCAGATGGCCATCAAATTGCTGCAGCTTTCCCGCTTGGAGCTGCTCGATACCATCCGCCAGGAACTTGAAGAAAATCCAGCCCTTGAAGAAGTTCAGGAAAGCATATCAAACGACAACCTGCCGGAGCAGTCTGAAAAATCATCTGAAGACGCCTCCCAGACTGAAGAAGTCAGGATAGAGGAAAAAATTCATGACGACATCGATTGGAGTAATTATCTGGGGGAATACAATACTCCCGGGCGGGTAAATTTTGAGTCTGAAGATCGCGACGCACCGCGTTTTGAAGCTTTTATCGCACCCAAAAAATCACTGCGTGATCATCTGCTGTGGCAATTTCTGATGATCAAACCCGCTGCGGAAGAAGAAGCGATCGCCAGTCAAATCGTTGGCAACCTCAATGCAGACGGCTTTTTGGATAGCAGTGTTGAAGAAATCGCCGCAATGAGCAACGCGTCCATCGAGGCGGTTGAACGGACGCTGCTCCAAATGCAATCTTTTGATCCGATTGGTGTATGTGCTCGAAATCTAAGGGAGTGTTTGTTGATTCAGGCCAAACATTTCGGTTTCGAAAATACAATCGTTTGCGACATCATCAATAATCATCTTCATGATCTGGAAAAGAAAAATTACAAAGGTATCTGCAAAGCATTAAAAATTAGCATGGATGATGTGGTTTCGGCGGTCAACATCATCAAGGCATTCGAGCCAAAACCCGGCCGCCAGTTTAGCGAAGAAACACCGCAATATATCAATCCGGACATCTACGTTCATAAGCTGGAGGACGATTTTGTGATTATGCTCAATGATGACGGGATGCCCAAACTGCGGGTCAATTCATTTTATAAAAAAACCATCAGTCGCGGCAAAAAAATTTCCGGAGAGGCCGAAGATTACATTCAGGACAAAATGCGGTCGGCAGCCTGGTTGATAAAAAGCATCCATCAGCGCCAGAAGACAATTTATAAGGTTATGGAGAGCATCTTAAAGTTTCAACGGGATTTCTTTGAAAAGGGCATTGCCTATTTGAAACCGATGGTGCTCAGAGATGTGGCTCAGGATATCAGCATGCACGAATCCACTATTAGCCGTGTCACCACCAACAAATACGCTTACACCCCGCAGGGTATCTTTGAATTAAAATACTTTTTTAATAGCTCCATCAGGCGGTCGCATGGTGGTGATATTGCATCCGCCAGTGTTCAGGAAAAAATACGGCAAATCATTGCGGCTGAAGATCCTAAAAAGCCATACAGCGATGATAAAATTTCACAACTTTTAAAACAAGACCACGACATTCACATCGCACGTCGAACCGTCGCGAAATATCGTGAAATGCTCAAAGTGTTGCCATCGAACAAACGCAAACAAATTTAGGGGGGATTTCGTATGCAGACATCGGTAACATTTAAAAACCTCGATTCTTCCGACACCTTAAAATCGTATGTTCAAGATAAGCTCAATCGTTTTGATCGTTTACTCGATAATCCGGCCGAGGCCAGTGTGGTTTTATCCGTTGAAAAATTTCGACATATGGCTGAAATCAATATCGTCGGAGACCGTATGACGATAAACGGAAAAGAAGAAACCGCAGATATGTACTCGGCAATTGACATGGTCCTTGATAAATTGGAGAAACAGATAAAGAAAAGCAAGCAAAAAATCCGGGAACGCCGCAGCAATGCCAAGTCCTTAAACCAGAGTATGCTGGAGGAAGAAATCAAGGGCGCCGATGATGATTCGGAAAGCCACATTCGGATCAAACATATCGAATATAAACCCATGGATGTCGAAGAAGCGGCCCTGCAGCTGGACCTGCTCGATGACAATTTTTTAGTCTTTACCAATGCCAGATCAGATCAGGTCAACGTGCTGTATCGACGCAAAGACGGCCATTACGGGTTGATTCAACCAAGCAGCTAACCTCATCGCGGGTAGCGGGTTTTGATTGCCGCAACTGCTTAAAGGTGCTATAACGCGCTACCCGTTTCTCTTTTTATTTAAAATCCTAGTCCGCAAAGAAACAAACGCCTGAGGTAACATACGGGTAGGACGTATATGAAAATTTTAGATGTCATGCCAAAAGAAGCGATTTTGGATGATTTAAAATCGCAAAACAAAAAGGGGCTGCTTGAGGAACTGGTTGTCCCATTGGTCAGCAGTACCGGTCTGAATTCTGATGATCTGGTGCGCGTGCTCATGGAAAGAGAACGGCTCGGCAGCACTGGAATTGGCGGGGGTATCGGCATTCCGCATGGCAAAATAAAAGACCTTAAGTCACTGGTTCTGGGATTTGGTTTAAGCCGTAAAGGTATCGATTTTGAATCGATTGATGGAAAACCGACCCACATATTTTTTGTGCTGATCACGCCCGAGGATTCAACCGGGCTTCATCTGAAGCTTTTGGCTCGCATTTCGAGAATTTTAAAAAATGACCACTTCAAAGAGCGTCTGCTGCATGCAGTCGATCAAAACGAATTATATGAAATCATTAAAGAGGAGGATGAAGAGTTCTAAGCCGCAGCATTGATCCAGGCTTTCAATATCTTATAAATTATTGAGCATAAATGGTTTCTACGACGCCTGTGCTTTCATCACACTATTGGAATAATGGAATGATGGAATATTGGAAGGTTGGGTTTTAGAATAACCAGCTGCCAGACTGCTTATTTCTCTCACTTATAACGCCTTGAATTTTGCGATCTCCATTTTTCCAGCATTCCAGCATTCCAACATTCCAAAGGGAGCGTAGTGACCTAATTTTTGATTGTGAAACAACTAATTATCATTATCATAACCGGCCTATCAGGCTCGGGGAAAAGCACGGCGATGGCAGCATTTGAGGATGCTGGCTATTACTGTGTGGATAACATGCCGGTCGCCCTTCTGCCCAAATTTCTGGAATTGCCCATCGAAAGTGATACCGGAATTGCCGGCATCGCCCTGGCTATGGACCTGAGGGAAAAAAAATTTCTTTCAGAATATAGCGGCGTATTTGAATCGCTTAAAAAAGAAGGCTACACATTTGAAATTCTCTTTCTGGAAGCTGATGAAGATATTCTGGTGCAGCGTTACAGTGCCACCCGCAGACAGCATCCGCTTTCACAGCAGGGCAAAAGCCTCCTGGAAGGTATCCGCGCCGAAAAGAAACAATTGGCCGATTTACGCGCAGTTTCCGATAAAATCATTGACACCTCCAAATATACGGTCCATGAACTCAAAACCAGCATAATGGAAATTGCCCGCAAGACCAAGGGCAAGGTGTCAATGCGGATTCAGGTGGTTTCTTTTGGTTTTAAATACGGGGTCCCCCACGATGCCGATCTGATCATCGATGTGCGCTTTCTGGCAAATCCCTATTTCGTTTCAGACTTAAAACCGTTGGATGGCAATCATCCGAAGATAAAGAAATTTGTTTTAAGCCATCAGGAGACCCAGGCTTTTCTAAATAAGTATCTGGATTTGATTGACTATTTGATACCCCTGTATGAAAAGGAAGGCAAAGCATATTTAACGATCGGTGTCGGTTGCACGGGCGGACGACATCGCTCGGTGACCATAGCAGGTGCCATATTTGATCACCTTCGAAAGACAAAGGATCAAATTGAAATCGTTCACCGCGATATTCATCAATCGGCATAGCCTGAAGTAATTAAAAAAAGCAAATGAGCTAAAATGCCTAAAATTGATGAATTCTGAAATTTTAACAATAAACAATAAATGATAGAGCGTAACAGCACCCTGATTTTAGGCACTTTAAATTTTAGTTCATTTTAGGCATTCACTGAAGGAGAACCATGATCGGTATCGTCATCGTAACACACAGTCAATTGGGAGATGCGCTGATTGAAGCGGCTGAATTTATCATCGGCAACAGACCGGAGGCGCTGGTGTCGGTATCAATTGATCTAACCGAAAATGCTGAGGTGTTGCGAACCAGGATCAATCAAGGTATCAAAAAAGTTCAAAGCAAAGAGGGTGTTCTGATATTGACCGATATGTTTGGCGGAACCCCGTCCAATTTAAGCTATTCGTTCCTTGAAGAAGGGCGCATAGAGGTTATCTCCGGTGTCAATCTGCCCATTTTAATTCAGGCCGCCAATACACGCAGTAAAATGGACCTCAACACGCTGGCTGTCCATCTTGAGGAATTCGGCAAAAAGAGTATCTCTCTTGCAAGCAACATCCTAAAAGGGAATAAGCGGAGTTAGTTTATGCCGGATTGGCACCTGGAGGCGGTAACGCCCCGGGATTTGGATAAAATTGCTAACATCGACCGCAATGCCTTTACGAGATCCTGGAATCGAAAATCATTTTTGGAAGAGATCAATCGCACAGATGCATATGGCTTTGTCGCCCGAACACAGTTGCACAACGGCCGCATGGATATCATTGCTTATGTGTTTGTGCGCATCCTTTTGAAAGAGATGCATATAATGCGAATTGCAGTCGCAGCGGGTTATCAGGCCAGGGGGGTGGCCACGGCGTTGCTGCAGCAATGCTTTAAACTGGCTAAACAGCATCAGGTTAGTACAGTTTATATTGAAGTCCGTCCCAAAAATAAATCGGCAATTGCGCTGTATCGAAAATCAGGTTTTCAAATGCTGGGTACAAGACCCAATTACTATCCGGAAACCGGTGAAGATGCGCTGGTGATGGTGAAACTTTTAGGGGTGCAAGAATGACTGTAAAAATTGGTATTAATGGATTTGGCCGGATTGGACGCCTCGTGTTTCGAGCCGCTTGGAACCAACCTGAAGTCCAGGTCGTTGCCATCAACGACCTGGCCGATGCTGCCACTATGGCGCATCTGCTCAAATATGATTCCGTTCACGGTAGATTCGGTGCGGAAGTTACTGCCCGCGAAGACCGGTTGCGGATCGACGATAAATCCATCGCTATCCGATCCATCAAAGAGCCCGCCAAGATTGGCTGGGATGAATTGGGTGTTGATATTGTGGCGGAATGCACCGGGTTATTCCGGGATCGGGAAGGGGCTTCCGGACATCTGACGGCCGGTGCCCGCAAAGTAATTATATCCGCTCCGGCTGGCGATCCGGATATCACCGTTGTCATGGGCGTCAACTCAAATCAGTATGACCCGCGTCGGCATCATATCATTTCAAATGCCTCCTGCACGACTAACTGTCTGGCGCCGGTGGCTAAAGTGATACTGGAAAATTTCGGTTTAAAGAGCGGATTGATGACCACCATCCACGCCTACACCGGCGATCAGCGGCTGCTGGATTTTCCGCATAAGGATCTGCGGCGCGCGCGGGCAGCAGCGCTTTCGATGGTGCCCACCACAACCGGTGCGGCCAAAGCGGTATCGCTGGTGTTGCCGGAATTAGAAGGCAAGCTCAACGGTCTGGCCATCCGCGTTCCAACGCCCAATGTCTCTCTGGTGGACTTTGTGGCAACCGTTGAAAAACCAGATATAACCGTTTCGGAAATAAACTCAGCCCTGAAAACCGCATCACAGGAATCGCTGGCCGGTATTCTGGGATACAGCGAAGAGCCCCTGGTTTCAGTTGATTATAACGGATCTTCATTTTCGTCCGTCGTCGATGCCCCCACAACGTATGTCGTCGGCAATATGGTCAAAGTGCTCTCCTGGTACGACAATGAATCCGGTTACTCCCATCGGATGGTGGATCTGGCGGCGATGGTCGGCTCGCAGTTATAAAGTAAAATGGTGTCGATTGTAAGTGTTCATGTGTCAGATGTTAGCCCGGCAATGGGTGCTCAATCTGTTTGATTGGTTTGATTGGTTTAATTATAGTTCACTTGGTTGCATTAAGTCCAACCAATATAACCAATGAAACAAATAGAACTAATAAAACAGGTTTGTTACGGCAAACGTTAAACCATTGAACCTTGAATCTGTTGGAAAAAGGGAGCCGAAGATGGGAAATCGTAGACCACTGATTGCGGGAAA
>WOR8_10005031_pt1 | contig 12782 bp, 15 predicted proteins | sample DeeMarSeWOR38_10_FD_19890 | JGI IMG/M metagenome (IMG submission 19890) | reverse complement strand
GCGGGGCCACGGGAAGAGCAGCACACTGGAATCCACGAGCAGGCGCACAGGTATCTCCTGAAACTGTTGCAACAACCCGTATGATTGCCAAAAATGCGCGCGGAACCGTAAACACCTGCCGCCTTGTCCCTGCAGCGGAACCCGAACTATGCAGTTTCGCGATATTTCTGCTTAACCCTGATCCTGCCATTCTCCTCATAAAGAAGAGAACAGGTTCAACCGGACATCACTGACACCACATGCACTTTGAAGTCGCAGATATCGTTGTATCCCTGTGGCTGCTGCTCGCCTGGGGCACCCTGGTCGGCTTTGTCTTCTCGACGGTCGGTGCAGCCGGCGGGATTCTCGCCTCGGTGGGTATGATCTCCGTGTTCGGTATCGAGGACCCGAACCTGGTCAAGCCGATGGCGCAGGCACTGACGCTGGTCACCCCCCTGATCGCCGTGCCGCTGTATATGCGCCAGTGCCGGCTGGTCTACAGCCTCGCCTTTCTGTTCGGTGCAGGAGGTGTGCTGGGCGCCCTGGCCGGCAGTACCCTGTCGTTGGGGTTGCTGTCCAGCATGGAGGTCTTCAAACCGGTATTCGCCGTGCTGGTGTTCTTCATTGCCGCGCAGCTTGCCTGGCAATTGCTGCGCACCGGCACCGCATCCGCGGCACTGGCCAAGACCATGAGCGCTGCCGAGGCCTACGAGCAACACATGAAGGGCGGCGGCGAATCCTGCGACCGGGGTGTGATGTACCGGCGGTTTACACCGCTGCGCTTTTACTTCCGGTTCGGTGACGAGGATTTTGCCTTCAGCACCTGGCTGCCGTTTTTCGCCGGCATGGGCATCGCGGTGTTGTCCTCTGCACTTGGGGTCGGCGGCGGCTTCCTGCTGGTGCCGTTCATGAGCATCGTGATGCGCCTGCCCATGCACATCATCGCCGGCACCTCCGCGCTGGCGATCGCCATCCACTCCGTCACATCAATTGCCAACTACGTGCGGCTCGGCGTGGAACTCGATCTGCCGCTGCTGGGCTTCCTGGTCATCGGTGTTGTGGCCGGCTCGGTGCTAGGCCCCTACCTGAGCCGGTCCATACCGGAACGCGGCCTGCGCGCCCTGCTGTGCCTGGTGCTGTTCGTAATCGGTCTGCGCTATGCGAATGTATTCTGACCTCCCCCGGCGGGAATCCGTTCTCGTGTGGCGCGCTGTCGCCGCCCGGTGTTTGACGCTGTTGCATACCGGCGTAATCCGGTAATCCCCGGCGTCCGAACGGGCCGGGTGGCGGCTGATGCGCTCGGAGGAAGGCCCGGCCATGCAATCGATGTCCGGCGTTGAGTGATTCAGCCGGGGCATTGCACAGCCTGCAGATCCGGCCCGCACCACACCACCCTGCCGCCCGCCATCACCAGGGCGATGCGGCGGGTGTTGCGTATATCGATTCGCGGATCGGCATCCAGCAACACGAGGTCGGCCAGCATGCCCGGCCTCAGTTGCCCGAGTTCCCGGCTGCGACCCATGACCCGTGCACCACCCTGCGTGGCGGCGCGCAGCACCTCGGCCGGCGTGAGGCCCGCGTCCACCATCAGCTCGAGTTCGCGATGCAGCCCGGGCCCGTGCAAACTGCCGATGTTTCCCGCGTCGCTGCCGGCTGCGATCGTTATGCCGGCACGGTGTACCCGCAGCAGGTTTTCACGCGCCACGCGGTTGTCCCTCGCCTGCTGCGAGGGCCGGTAGCCGCGGAACAGCCGGGGCAGATCATCGAGGCTGGCGATCACCCGGGCATCGCCCATTGCCTGTTCGAAGGGCGTCAGCGCCAGCCGCTGCCCGAGGACCTCGGCATAGCGGCGTGAGACACCCAGGGTAGGTATGTAAAGCACACCGCCGTCCCGCATCGCGGACAGCAGTTCCCGGTCGATCGGCCGGTCGTCGACGCTGTGCACCAGGATATCGGCACCGGCATCCACCATGCGCCGGGCGACGTCGAGCCGGGTGGCATGGGCGGCCACCCGCAGGCCGAGTGTGTGCGCTTCGTCGATGGCAGCGCCAATCCAGGCGAACTCCGGGTCAAGGTTCATGCCGGGATGGGGTGAGAACCAGACCTTGAGAAAATCCGGTTGTGATGCCGCCAGCCGCTGCACGGCGGCTCGGGCCTGTCCGGGCGAGCGCACCTCGACGGCAGGGGCATGCCTGCCGTCCAGCCCGGGCGGCAGACTTGCGGCGAGCGCGGGACCGGACAGCATGACCCTGGGCGAGTCTGCCGCGCCGTCGGCCAGCGCACGCAGCTCGTAGGTCCAGCGGGGCCCGGCCAGGTCCACCACCGAGGTTACACCGCTCGCGAGGTAGCGCCCCAGCGTGGCCGGCAAGCGTTCGCGGATACCGGCGATCTCCTGGTCATAGGGCCGGATGCGCCGCAGATCGATGACATCCGGCCGGGTGTACAGCCCTCCCGACTGGAAGAAATGGACATGGGCGTCGATCAGGCCGGGAATCATCCATTTCCCGCGGGCCTCGATCACGCTCGCACCGGCAGGTACGGCGATTTGCCCGTCCCGGCCGATGCCGGCGATGCGGTCGTTGCGAATGACCACGAGCGCATCCGTGCGCGGCGGCCCGTCTGTTCCGTCGATCACCGTCACGCCTGTAACCACGGTGTAGCGGTCCGCGACATGGGCCTGGACGGGACCCCAGTGCAGCAACAGGCAGCAGGCCAGCAGCCGTTGCAGGGCCGGCCCGGTGATGGCCGCGATCCGGGTTACGATGCCCATCGGTTGTGTGCCCGGGGTGGAGGTGCCGCCGGCGGGCGATCCGCACATCCCCCGCCTGTTCCGGTTGTGCGCCAGCGTGGCGCTTCGCCGTGGCAGGCCACTGCTTGTGAACCCGCGGTCTGCCGGCACACGCAGCGAACATGACTCATGCCAGATAGAAAAGGAAGGTTATCAGCACCAGAATCCACTGGCAGCCGTTCAGCAGAACGCTTGCCGTATGCAGGCGACTGAAACGCTGCCCGGCACCCGCCACTCCGGCCAGTTCCGCATCACGCGCACGGTTAATGGCAGGCATCAGCAACTGCCGGGCAACCACAAATCCGCTCACCACCAGCGCGATCATGACGGCCTCGCGGGTGAAGCCGCTGACGATCTCCGGTGCCATGGCCAGCAGCGCAACGAGACTCGTGAACCCCATGGTCAGATAGTACCAGGGGAACAGCTGCCGGATCAGGCGGCCCGCGGTATCCGGCGGGAGTTTGATGAAAACCAGCGGTGCCACGACAACAGAAAAGAATGTCATGCCACCGAGCGTGATAGCCAGTGCCAGTCCTGCAATGAAGTACAGGACGATTTCGTGATGCATCGGGTTATACCCTGCTTTCCGGTTCGAGCCGGGCCGGTTGTTCGTGCCGACTTGCAACGGCAACCGAATGAAAGGGCCCGGCAGCGGCATGCCACCGGGCCCCGATGCCCAGCCTGTTTACACCCTCGTCCCGCACGCTGGCACTTCAGCGGGACCGGCAGGCACGCACGGGCTGACGGTGTCAGCCGGGATTACTGCGCCGGGATCAGAACGGCATCGATCACGTGGATGATCCCGTTTGAGGCATCGATGTCGGCAGTAGCCACGTTCAGCTTGTCGATTGTCAGCTTCTGCCCCTGCACGGTGGTGAATTCTCGCCGCTGCAGCAGGTCGGCTGCGGTGAGCCGCTCCGGCACCACGTGGTAGGTCAACACCGCGACGAGCTTCTCCTTGTCGGCAATCAGCGCATCGAGCGTGCCCTCGGGCAGGTTGGCAAAGGCCGCGTCACTGGGTGCGAAGACGGTGAACGGGCCATCACCGCGCAGGACATCGTACAGGTCTGCGGCCTTGGCAGCACGGATCAGGGTGCTGAAATCCTGTGCCGAGGCGGCCGTCTCGATGATGTCCATGCCGGACGCACTGGCGCCGGGGGAAGCAGCTTCATCACCGGCTGTGGCAGCCGATCCGGTGGCGTAGGCATCGCCATAGCTCCCGGCTTTTGCGACGCCGGCATGCTTGTTGCCCCCTTTGTGATGACCATGTCCCTGGTAGCCATGCATGCCCTTGTGGCCGTTATAGTAGCGATGATGCCGCATCATCGGCGGGTAGGGTTGTGCGCCGTACGGCATCATGCCGCCCATGTAGGCATGGGGTTTCGACTTCATGCAGTAGTTTGCCTGTGCTGCCGCCGGGAGCATGGCAATGCCCAGACCGCTGCAAAGCGCGATACCCAGCAGGGTGCGTCTGAAGTTTCCGGTGTTTGATGTCATGTTAACCTCACGATTGGTTGTGCATCTGATTTGTTCTGTGGCAACGCAGCGATAACTGGCGCTGCAGAACGTTTTCGAACAGTGAGAGTTACGCAACTACCCGTGCCGGGGTTCACACATGCAGTGATTATTTCGCTGCAATGACGTTGCGGGTATGCGGATCAATCGGCTGTATGTCCGCATTACCGCCTGTTATCGCACGGGTCGCCCCGTGCGCAAAATTCCGCAGACGCGGACTGCTTCACTCCTGACAGGGCCTGCATCCGGACGGCTCCCGGGGTTTATCGATGCACCCTGTACACGCAGCATTCCTGCATTTTTTTCCTGTGCCGTACCCGGTTCCTGCGTCGTGGTCAACAGCAGGCGAGGCCTGGCATGCAGAGACCGTCTGACCGGTCCAGACCCGGATGCGATGCGGATGCAGCGGGAACTGCCTGCCGGGCGGGCATGGCGTGGTGTGCTAACACAGGTCAGGATCCGGAAACGCTACGCCCCGGGGAGCCGGGATCGCACCACCGGTAAGACCTGGACAAAACCTTGTCATCGGGGAGTTTAAAGGTCCGACTGAAGAACCTTTTGGCAACCGGCTGCGTATTGGGTGTTGCAGCACCGTATTCGCCGTTACAACCAGTGAGGAGCAGAATCATGTCAGACAACGCAATCGATACAAACAGACGCAACGTTCTCAGGATGGCAGCAGCAGGGGCCGTTGCCGTACCACTCGGCAGCCTGCTGCTGCACGGCACTGCCCACAGCAGCGAATTACCGCACCTGAGCGAGGATGACCCGATCGCACAAGGCCTAAGCTACGTACACGACGCCAGCACCGCGCCGGCTGGCAAGCGAAAAGACGGCACCTACTGCAAGAACTGCAACCTGATTCAGGCCCAGGAGGGCGAATGGCGACCCTGCGCGATTATCCCCGGCAAGGCCGTGAACGAGAACGGCTGGTGTGCCGCCTGGGTTGGCAGAGTCTAGTTAAAACCAGCGCCCGGGTGTGAGCCAGCATGTGCCGACCGGCAACCTGGTTCATATCCGGGAATACTCTGCGACAGCGTGGCGGTTAGGGTTGACTGCCAGGAACGCTGTTTCAACAACCCTCCATGAGACTACCCGAACAGACCCGCAGGCTGTCGACAGCCGGCCTCTGCATGACGTTCTGCATGACCCTTTTCGTGTCTGTGAGGGTTGCCGCTGGAAGTCTCGGCGACTATCGGTGGCAGCACCGCCTGCTGGTGCTGGTCGCACCCGACGCCACGGATGTGTCTGTACAACAGGTACGCCAGAGCCTCGCGCACCACGCAGATGAACTGGCAGACCGCCACCTGCTGGTGCTGCAGTTGTTTCTGCACGATCAGAGCCTGGTGGAGGGACGACCTGTCTCCGGCACGGAAGCCGCCGGATTGCGGGCGGAACTCGGGGTGGAACAGGATGCGCGAATGCTGTTGCTGGTTGGCAAGGATGGGCTGGTGAAACGGCGTGCCGCGCTGGTGACGGATTTACAGGTAATCTTTAGCCAGATCGACGCCATGCCGATGCGCCGCATCGAAATGCGGCAAAGGGGTGAAAACGGCGGGCAGTCGCAACCCGCGCTGCAGCGCTGAATATCAACCACGTGCGCCCGGGACACCTGAGCGAACGTTTGTTTCCAAACATGCGGCGTGATCCGGAACAGAGTGCGCGCGTCATGACAGAGGAGAACCTCCGCCCGCCAATGGATTGCGGGTTCATCCGGGACCGCGGCAAGACACAGACACGGTAGCAAGGAACGAAGCCGTGATGTTGTTTTTCAGGGACTACAGTCCCAGTTCGTGCAAATCGGTCTCTCTCCTGATCTCGTGAATCACCTTCTCCATGCGTTCCGCCGCATCAAGCAACTCGTCCGTGATGGCATCGCGCACCAGCGGGTCAGGTCCTGGAAATGCGCATCGGAGATCCCGGCACAAGTTTCCGCACCGAGGATTTCCCTGAATTCGGCGACAAGCTTGTCTGCACGCTGATGATGCCGGGTGGTCATTACTGGTCTCCTTTATGTTGACGTTACGAGTATGGCAATCAGAAATTACCAACATGGTCACGCTCTGCACCTGAATTGGCAAGCCAGAAAGATCGCTCAGAGTAGTGCAGGCTGGCTTGCGATTATGACTGGAACGGGGGAAGGCCGTGCTCTTGACGCACTCGACCAGGGCAACGGGTTGAAACCCATGTGACCGGTAAGCACCCTATAAATGGTGGTGGGTCGTGAAGGATTCGAACCTTCGACCATCGGATTAAAAAACAGAAAGGCATTTTAATTCTTTTATTCAACAACTTACCGTATCACCCGCTGCGAGCGGTGCACCACAATGCAAAACGATGCATAACCGTGTCCCGCAAAATACCCACAGGACTATTCAACCAGTCCGACCGCAAAACCGGAGTAACTTGATATTCCTGGCTTTGTCAATCATTCTCTGGGCATGCAAAGCATCAAAATCAGCTCAAAAGTCGACGAAGACACCTGGAATGAACTCAAGGCACTCGCCTCCGAGACACGCCAGAATCTGTCCGGCGTTCTCACGGAGGCAATACGCGAATATGTAACCAGAAAGCGCGTGCGGCCGGTTGTCCTGAATCACCCTGATCAATCGATTGCCGAAAACGACGAGCTGGGAAAATTGCTGGCCAGATAACCCCGTTGCCTTCCTTAGCCGCTACGAAACCCTGGCCATTCACAGCACCCTGCCGGAACGTTTCGGAGGACCTTCGGGGGTACGTGATTTCGGGCTAGTGGAAAGCGCACTGTATCGTCCCGGGACCGGTCACTACGCCGATCTTGCCGAAATGGCAGCCGCGCTGTTTGAATCACTCATCATGAACCACCCTTTCGTCGACGGGAACAAACGCGTTGCGTTCTTTGCGACCGACGTTTTCCTGAGCATGAACTGTTACAAGCTGAAGGTTGATGCAAACAAGGCACACCGATTCCTGATCGGGACTACGGGAAACGAATCGTTGCAATTCCGACGAATTGCTGCCGTGGATTCGCAAGCATGCGGTAAAGACGAATTAAGCAGGGGCAGTCCGGCATTCTGAGTGGGGTACAGGCCGACTTAATCCGCCAGCGCCGGCAAGACGGCCTGCTGTTTCAGTATCAAAGAATAAAAGGCAACAGGTCCACGGCGGGGCATTTTCCACCAGCGATGGGCGATGACTCGATCGCACGACTGCACGGATGCCAATGACTGCAACCCGCGCGGAATTGCATCGTGGTCCAGCATGCAGTGGGAGCTGCCTGGTCTGAAAATACAACCCGCTGACCTTTAGTGAAATCCAGTCGCCGCAACCCTGCAGGACATGCTTCGGCATCAAATCGCGTCTACCTCATCAGTTAATATGATGAGCTATTTTGCGGGGAAGGCCTATAGTGATAAACAGAACCATTGCCACATCCTGTGCCGCCAGACGGCACCTTATAAAAGGATGGAGTTTCCGCAGGGAGCGGCGCATAACGCGCAGCCTTACGAGCGGCAGGCGATGAGCTACAGGAGTCAAACATGTCCACAGTATCACCCTCCCAGAAGACACCCGTCATCAAGTTCGAATACCTGAACTGGATCGCTTCCGATCCGCTGCCACGCGACCAGGCACAGAGCCACCGGTTACATGAACCTGAGCATCGCATCAGCACAATCGATCCCATGACAGGTAACGATATCGAGAACGTCACGAGCCACCCATCCCTGGAGGATGGCGAGATAACCATGTATTTCGAAACCGATGGTACCCGCAAGGCGTATATCGAGATGCCGCTCAATCACCCCAACCTGCATTTGCCTCACCCGGCCACCAATGACGATGACCGTGGCGGCTGAAACACACGGGGCATAACCGTTCGCAAGAGTAGCCACCAGATCACCTTTTCCAGGAAACAGCCAGCCATTTCCTGCTGGCACACGAACCTTGTTCCCTGACGAATCCCTGGATCCAACCTGGCAGGACAGCATCTTCCGTCAGCGTGAAGAACTGGCGAGGATGCTGCGGGAACCGCTTGCCCTGCTGGCAGAAGAATGCGTTCCGGTCTGGAGTGACCGGGACCAGCTCAATGCCGTGCTGCTGCAGGGCTTCTCGGGCATACCGTATTGTTGCTACCTCTATGTCATCGACAACGGTGCCGTGCAGGTCAGCGATAACGTCATCGATACCGGGCTCATGCCCGGTTACTTTCAGCGCAATCGCGCCGAACGCCCTTACATGAAGGAAGCAATGCCGGCATGGGGTTTCCTGTTGTCGGATGCGTACATCAGCCTGGCCGCACACCGGCCATCACTGACCGCGCTGCAAGTCGTTGTTTCGGATGCCGGTACCCAGCTGGGGTTTCTCGGTGCGGATTTCGACCTGCGCAGACTACCGGTGACCTCGGTGCTATACCAAGAGCCAGGCAGATGGCGGCAGGTGAAAGGCGACCCGGCTATCCGCGGCAGCCTGTTCCAGCAGACCCGCATCGAGAGTCCAATGGACCGGAACATTGAGAATGCACTGTCTATCCTGGAGGAACTGTTCACCGAGCGCGGTATCTTCCAGTGCCAGATTCACTTCTCGAGCAGCCAGGTCACGATCTGGACAACCGATGATCCTCTGCGTTATCGCATCCTTGATCAGGAAGTGCTCAGCGATCCTGACATTTGCCTGCTGTACCCGTCACGACCCTATCCCGCCGACGCCAAGATACCACGCGCCGAGATCACCCGGATACTGGACGGGATGCAGGCGCTGCGCATGATCGATACGACCATCTACCTGCGGACGGCATCCATAAATATTTTCAACGGGATGATCAGCCTGACCTTTTCCTGCGACGGGTCGCACTACATGCGCTACGATGAATTTCTCGCCAAGGGTACCGCCTTCTGGTCCGGTATGGCGGCCTGACCAACTGGCGCCTGTATAATCGGGTGCCTCGCCCGGTCGTGTTCATGCCGGGCGGGATGAAACTCGCGCGGCGCTCTAGCCGTGCATGCCTTGTCGCAGGCGGTGCACGAACCGGACTTCAAAAATCCTCTGCTGCCAGTATGTACGCATACGATCCCTTGCCACCGCGTGTATATACCTTGTCTGCAACCTCATGGATCCGGTTCAGCGCTGCATCGAATGCCTGCAGAAACCCCGACTCGGCGTCACTCATATCCGGACACAGCCGCTTGAGCGCGTCCATTCCAACATAAAACGAGATCTCGATCGTACTGTCATATCCCCAGAAGCAGACGCGACGGCTGCTGGCATCGAAACTACGGCACGGGTTCGGGTAGTTCAACTTCATCGCAGGTCACCGGCAGCCACCCGGGGCGAAGGACTATCGCCATCCGGACTCATGCCTTTCAGAAATTTGAACAGGTCACTGTCTGTGGACAGTATCAGGGTCGTATTGTCGGCAATGATAGATCTGTAGGACTGCATGGTGCGCGTGAATTCATAGAACGCCACCGCTTCAGGGCTCTGGTTGTAGGCGCGCGCGTAGATTTCGGTTGCCTTGGCGTCCGCCAGACCGCGGATCTCCTCGACCTGCCGGTAAGCCTCGGACTGGATCTTGTTCAGGTCACGCACCCGGTTGCCGCGGATTCTGGCGGCCTCGCCGTTGCCTTCCGACAGGAAACGTTCCGCGATCTGGCGGCGCTCGCTGATCATGCGATCATAGATCTTCGGGCGCACACTTTCATTGTAGTTGATACGCTTGAAGCGGATATCGAGCAACTCGATACCAAACACCCGCACCTTTTCGGCCGCCGCGGTGAAGATCTCCTGCTCGACCTGCTTGCGTCCCTTCTGGATCGGCACCAGCGATCCCATATCCCGTTCCGCCTCCGTCAACAGGGCGTCGCGCAGTGGTACGCGATCCTTCGTGGTACGGATGATCTCGATCAGCTCGTGCTTGGCAACCGCGTTACGGGTCTCGCTGCCCAGGATGTCGTCGAGGCGGGACTGGGCGCTGCGTTCATCGCGCAGGCGCAGGAAGTACTGCAGCGGATCGGTAATCCGCCAGCGGGCGAATAAATCGACCGAGATATAGAGCTTGTCCTTGGTGGGCATATCCGACGGATTGCCGTCCCACTCGAGTACACGTTTGTCTATCGGGTTGACTTCCTGGATGAAGGGCACCTTGACCTTCAGGCCGGCAGACATCACAGGTTCTCCGACCGGTTTTCCGAACTGGGTAATGATCATCTGCTCGACTTCGCTCACCGTGTAGATCGAGCTCATCATGACGTATGTCACTATGCCCAGCAGCGCCAGCATGGCTATTTGTCTGTTCATGGCTGGTCCACCTTTCGGGTGTCGAGATTCAGCAGAGGCAGAATACTGCGCGTCTGTTCATCGACAATGATCTTCGAGCGTATGCCCGGCATGACATCCTGCAGGGTTTCGATATAGATACGCCGGCGGGTGACCTCCGGTGCCTTGCTGTATTCCGCCAGCAAGGCGCTGAATCGGGCGACGTCGCCTTCGGCTTCATTAACCCGTTTGAGCCGGTAACCATCGGCCTCGCGGATGCGCTGATCCTTCTCGCCCTCGGCCAGCGGGATCACCTTGTTGTAATCACGCCGGGCTTCATTAATCAGCTTCTCTTTCTCCTGCTGGGCCTGGTTAACCTCGTTGAACGATTCCTGTACCGGCTCGGGCGGATTGATGTTCTTCAACTGCACCTGATCGATGCTGATCCCCATGGCGTATTTGGTGGATAGCGACTGCATTTTGGTCAGCGCTTCCGTTTCGATTTCCTGGCGGCCGATGGTAATGACCTCGTCCACCGTGCGATCGCCGACAACTTCCCGCATGACGGATTCGGAAACATAGCGCAGGGTTTCGCTAGGCTCCCTCACCTCAAACAGGAATTTAACAGGGTCCGAAATGCGGTATTGCACCACCCATTCAACCAGTGCGGCATTCAGATCACCTGTGACCATCTCGGTTTCCCGCTTTTGCCGGATGCTGTCGCGAGGACTCTGGTAAGGATCGCTGGCACCGGGGGTCGTGAACCCGAATTCCTGCTTCAACTGCCGTTTCACGGGAACGATGGTCGCCGCATCGATGCCCAGTGGCAGCTTGAAATGCAGGCCCGGGGGGACTTCCTTGAGATACTTTCCGAAGCGTTGCACGACAGCAACCGAGTCGCTTGGCACGGTGTAATAGGCAGTCCATATGCCCAGGCCGAGCAGTACCAGCAGGGCGATCAGGCCGCGTGAACCACCACCTGGCAGGAGTTGCCTGAGCTGATCTCGACCCTGCCGGGCCAGCGACTCGAGATCGGGGGGCGTACCCCCGCTGCCCCAGGGGCCGCCGTTACCGTGTCGGGATGGCATGGAGGATCTCCTTGCTGTTTTGTACGTTTGATGTCACGCCCTGACGAACGATCATTCCATCGTCTTCGCCTCGCTCGATCGCCAGACGGTCGGCTGCTTGCCGGGACATGTCACCGCTGGCCGCTTTGTCCTTTGCTCGTTGTATCACGCTGCGGTTCAATAGCTGGTGCCAAAGGAAACGTCGGTTGCATTTGCGGGTCTGCGCAGGCTGGCAAAGCGGCTGCCCTGCGTAACCGGCCCGCCGGCAAACAGGCTATAGAGATATTTGCTCCCGCCCTGGGCGGCGAATTGCCTGTTCAGGGCCCGGGCCGTGGTCCTGGCAAATCTCGGCAGGCCGTGTTTGAGATACTGCGTGCGCAGGTAGACAATGACGTCCCAGTGTTCGTCTGTCAGGTTGATGCCTTCGCTATTTGCCAGGTCGATGGATTTATTCCGGTTCCAGTTCTGGTCGATCAGTTCCGCCAGGCGAATCCCGGCGTATTGACTGGAAGTTTCCGTATCCTGGGCATTTTGTGTGAATTGTGTCATGGGGTTTTCCTGAATGAATACAGCAAATGGTGCATTGTGCCTGTTCCTTGCCTGCAGCAAGTGGTTGCACAAAGCAGGAGGCAGATCGGAGTCCGCGGAAAGCAGGTATGACTGGCAACAGTGACCGTTCAGTCAATGTTGTGCGGCAGAGAGACTTGCGTACTGACAGACGAAGTGCTGGATACAGTGTCCTCGCATTGTACCCGGAAAGCAAATAAATCAGATAAATGAGGCAGGTTATCCGCGGCACTGGAGCACCGAATGCCGGCTGACCGGCAATGCCCTGTCAATCACTGTTTCAGCGGGTGCGTATCCGGGGGTGATGAACACCAGGAATTGCGAATGGTTTCTTTTATTACGGGAATCAATGGCGCAGCGATGCTGAATGTTCTGATCCCGCACTGCAGGAGTCTGGGGATGTGCTCCGGTCGACCTGCAAGTTCGCCGCACAGGGAAAGGGGAACATCAGGCACATCATCGTGAGTCAATCTCAACAATCTGAATATCACATCCGACGCATCCCTGTAATAGCGTTCCACCGCTGCATTCTCCCGATCTGCTGCAAACAGAAACTGGGTGAGATCGTTTGTGCCGAAGCTCAGAAAGTCAGCGTGCTTGACTATCTCCTGCGCCGCAAGCGCTGCTGCTGGAGT
>WOR8_10005030_pt1 | contig 12785 bp, 12 predicted proteins | sample DeeMarSeWOR38_10_FD_19890 | JGI IMG/M metagenome (IMG submission 19890) | reverse complement strand
CATATTCGGGGGATTCCTCAGTCACTAAACCGAACCATTCTAAGTACTCGTCGGAACCTCCGCCGCCGCCTCCACCGCCTCATCCGTAAAGGGTTAAGAGGAAGGTCAAAAATGCTATCAATACTATGGGTTTTATGAACTTGGCAGGCGTCCAAATTCTCACGAGTCAAACCTCCCTGTTGGTTAAAGCTAAGGGATATCCTCACTTAATCTCAAAACCAATTAGCGGGTTGTCCTTTGGGAGGGTAGAGGAGCTCGGAAAAGGAAATTATGAGGCGAGGTGGAGCGGCACAGGTTGGAGTATTGGAAAGGTAATGCACGCTTTAGCCGCACACAACGCCCAAATCTCAAGTGAGATAAACATCTCCCAACAGAGATGCTCAAATATAGGGCCAACCTTTAAAATAAACACTACATCCACCACGTGGCGATTGTCAAAGTGAAAAAGTGAACGATGTCATTTTTTGGGGAGCGGTTTACCAAGTCTGTTTAGTAATTTGCTATTTAAAGATTACCAAGGCCTAATAAAACTTAACATTACATCCCTTAATGCACACTTCGCCCACCAAAAACCTAGTACAAAATGTGGGATCTGCTCTGAAGTAGCTTAAGTTTAAATTAAAGTATGATATACAAATTTTCAGAAGCTAGGTATGGGCTCCTGATAACTGAAGGTGTGCTAAATGGATTTGGATCCATTTGCCGGCGGCTATTGCCGGATAATTTCCGCCTATTTCTATACGAGGGATAGATGAGCTACAAAAGAGCACTAATTGGACTAATCATCCTTTTTATTTTTATCTGCACTTGGGATTTATTTTGGTGGCTCTTGGGTGTCAAGCCCCTTTTACCCTGGCATTTGAAGACCACTTTAAAAGCGAATGCAGAAGGTTTTAGTCTGATTGATGTGAGGACACATGGGGAGTATGAACTTTTCCATATCAGCGGTGCGAAACATCGCCCAGAGCTTATACTCCACCCTGAATCATTCAAAGTAAAAGATTCCAGGGGGCCTTTAGTGGTTATATGCATGACAGGCCATCGCTCCTCGGTAGTCGCTTATCAACTCAAGAAGCGAGTACCCCAACAGGTCTACAGCCTTACTTGGGGAATGCTAGGTTGGTTGTTGAGCGGGGGCGAAATCAGCAGAACAGCTGGCAATTGACAGGCTGCTGAAAAAGCCTTGTCTAGATCAGTCTGGGGAGTAGCAGACGGTGAAGAATCTCGCCGAAGAAGGGCAGACTCTGACCGCAAGAATAGCGGGGTCACTGAGACTCTGCACTTTTTTTGTTAAACCCAAGACACAGTAGCTCATTCACGAGAGGCAAACTGTGATTGAAAGTGTGAGATGTTAAATTTCAGGACAAAAATCGGATGCCAGTAATCTCAGTGTGATTTTTTCGCTGGCTTCCCTGCAGGCGCGATCGAACTCCTCCCGCAGCAGCCACGAGTCATTTTCCACGTAATCGGCCAGCTTGAGCGCTTCATCGCTTTGCCATAGGAGGTCCTTGGAAAAAATCTCTTCCTCGTCTCCGGCTCGTAAAAACCTCGTATGCACTTTCATAAAAAAGAAGATATTCGGATTTCCACCTAGACCAGATTTAAAGCCAACACTCCTAACGCTGACCTCAAGGACATAGTCTATTCCATCTCCTTTAAGGAAATTGTAATTGAGTTCTTCATCAGGGTAATGAGGGCCTTTTCCATTCAGCAGGTCGAGGCCGCAATCGGTTAGATTCAAAACAGTCTTTGAAAGGTAAGCTGAAACGGTCTCTTGAATTTTAAGCTCCGGAACAGCATTGGTGATTACAGCCCTCATTTCTTTAACCTCATTATCAGGTACAGCTAGTTTCCGAGCTTGCGCCGCCGCATTACTCCATCCGGCACACGCGGCGATGGAAAGGGCGGCGAGATCTAAGGGCCAAAAACCCGTAGCCGGAAACAGGACAATGGCTTGATCCGCCCCCCACAAGTTTTTTTTCCAGCCTCCCGGTGTATCAACCTCGGCTTCTGGAAGGAAAAGTGCTGATACCACACCGATGGTGCCAAGCCAAGCATTGCACTTGTACTCGGGTGGAGGTAACTCTGACCTTATCTCTCCTATTCCGAAATCAACAACTAACCCGTTTTTTGCAATCACATAGTAATCAGCCTTAGCATAGGAGGGGTAATATTCTATAAACCTATCTTCATATCTCAATACAACATATTCTCCTCTTTTCTCGACCCAGTCTGGTTCCCCCATAATATTAGTCGCTCTGCCTTCCACCATATTCTTTCTCAACCTAGATATTCTATCGCCTGTGGCACACCCAACTAATGTTGATATTATGAAAAGAACTAGTACTTTTCTCATGCTTGACTCCCCTTTTTAGAATGATACAGAATGCCCTCTGAAATTGATGAATTTTTAAAAACGGAATGATATTCCTGTCAAGAAATGATGTGTCTCTAGAGTAGTCTCAACTTTCAGCCTGGTGCGGGGCTCAAACCCAAGAATCCATTCCTCAGTTTCATCTCGATAATTAATTTTATAGTAGGTATAGCGATACTCCGCGTATATACCGAAGTTTCTGTGGAACTGCCATAGAAGACCCGCCCTAAAGTCCCATCCGTTTTCGAAACCCCAATCGGACACTTTTTCCGAAACTGCCGGACGAAAATCTACGGACATATCATAGTAGATTACGCTCGGGCCTCCACCTAGGTAAGGCTGAATTTGACCGTGAGGATAATCTTCACTAGTTAGTAAAGGCCATCGGAACATTAACAAGATTGAGAAGGGAACGATGGAGAAATCCACTTTTTCGGAATCTGCTTGGAAATAAGACAAGTCCCCCGCGAAGCCACAATAGTGAAACAAATCCAACCAGTAGCCAATCCGACCTCCAAAGGTAAATGACGGATCGTAGCTTGTTCCTTCAGAAGCGCTTTCCCTAGGAAAGTAACTCTCAACCTTTACCTCAGAGTCATCAGTAATTGCTGCTCCGAGGTAAATGTCCGCAAGCCATTCGGCTCTTATAGTAGTAGGTGTTACACATATTTGAGCAAAGACAGTAAATGACAATAACAATCTATGTCTCAACTGTTACCCTCCATCGGTTGGCTTTTCCTCAATGGAAAGTGATCATCTGCCTGGATCAAAATGTGCTGGACTTGCTTATAACTCCTGTCTTTGTTTTTTTATTATGGCAATTCACATGCCACGAGCGGTCTCTCATTTCTATCCGAGTTTTAGCTGGTAATATCTGGTCGATCTGGCAGCCATTCTTGCGGGTATAATGTAGTAAACACAATAACTTATGTCCGGTTCAGTAGAAAAAAGTCTCAGTTCAGCAATGTTCAGGCTCTCTATATAAATCCCAGGATACAACCTGGGTAAAAGCAAGGTGAAGAAGCAACAAATATTGACATGATTTTCGGTTGATCAGAGATGACTCATTAAATCAGCAACTTCCGGTATAGCAAGGAATGTTGACCGCGCAAGAAAAGTTGCGCCGTCTTGGTAAATCAGAGGGAGAGCTGAGTGGTTTTTGGAACAGGGCAAAATGGGCCTGACTGTGCATTAAGTATGTAATGTGAAGTTTTCTACTGAATTGGTGAGACTTGATATAACCCTTAAAATTAAGTCCTCCCCAGGATTCCGATCTGCCTAAAACACCAACCCAACCTTGATCAACATATGAGAAGAAGATGATAATTATTTGGGAATTACAGGTTAATTTTAATGAAGGCGGCATCTGGAGCCGCCCTCTTTTTGTGGTTAAAACTCAATGGCAATCTGAGTGAAGAGAGTTTGGCGATCATCTTCGGTGCCGTTGTCAAAAACGTTGTCATCGAATTCATCGATGAGATAACCGATTGACCAAATGGTGGCGTCAAAGATTTCCTGATTCAAGGCCACCCCAAAGCGGGTTTCGGGAATGGTAAGTCCTTCGGCTTCATCTGAGCCCGCGTATTTAAATGCCACCTCTAAATTGCGCCACCAGTCGTAGTTGAAGCCAATTTCAATGTTCCAAACCGCAGGCTTGGCCCCCTCGCCGTTCTTGGTGGCCAACTCAGCAGCATCGAAACCATCCAGCGCAGCCATATATTCGGCTTCTAAGAAGAACATTCTCCAGCTGGAGGAAAAATAGGCCGCCCAACCGTCCACCGAATCGTTCACTTTACCCCCAGCGTTGTCATTGATCACATCCGTGATGCCGTCTGTATCCGCCAAATTTGACAAATATGAGGCCCCGATTTGAAGGGTCAGTTCATTCGGCTCGTTTTCATAGGTGAAATTGGCGTCTGCGCCAAAGGAGTCGATCTGGTTTTCGTCATCGCCGTTTTCTTCCACACTGCCATTGAAGGCATAACCGGAAAGACTGAAGCCGCCCATCTCAAAACCCATGAGTAGCGCTCTTTCATTTATCTCACCGAATGTTAGCGTCACCGGCACATCCACAAGGGGATCATCCGGAAAATGGGTCAGCAGCGCCCCATAAGGAACATAAAGCTTACCGACTGCCGCAAAAAGCGGGAACTGATCCGTGTTACCTATGGTGATGGTTCCCACATCCACATCAAAACTTCCATCCTCATCATCGAAGCTGGGATCTTCAAACAACAGTATCACCTCACCGGTCACCCATTCATTGATGACTGCCTCAATACCGAACTCGACGGTGGTCAGGGAGATATCGCTTTCGTCTTCACCATCTTCATTCTCATCACGGTAAACCGCTCCGACCTCGATCAGGAGACCGAAGTTGAAACGATCCAACACTTTGCCCAGCACCGAGTCTTCTTCTCCCAACTGGGTTTTTAATTTATTAAGTAATTTTTCCTCATCAGGCTCAGCCCCGGCTGCCGGGCCGACTATCAAAAAGATTACCGAACAACATGCAATTATCACCAAGACGCAAAGATACCAACATGTAAATTTCTTCATCTGATTTTTCCTCCTCTCATACTTCTTCCCCGCAAAACTAACTGCATAGCCTCAAGTCAAAAAAAAACCTCGAGTCTTTTTCAAGACTCAAGGTTTGCACCCAGTTTACTTCAACCCTGAATTAGACTCCGGTATCCTCGCACCGGGGATCAGAAATTTTTGCCATCATTTCCTGATCCTCGTCCTGGACGGCAGGTCTTCTGGCTCTCAGATCATCCTAATCACCGCGCCTTCCCACTCCGCTAAAACGAAGCAGTGGCAAAGTTGCGGCTTTCGTCCCTGATTACAGCGGCGGGACCGCTCCCGATTTGCACGGGATTCCCTATTAAACCCATATCAGGTACCGTCCAGATATGGCTCCTCATACTAGCAAGGATCTGTAAAACTCGTCAAGAGCTAATGTGAGTTACTGCAAGTTTCATTTGAACCCACTCAACGAGAACAGATTATCAGAGTTTCTTGCACTATCCAGATGAGAATATAAACATGAAAACCACAGCCTATTTGTTTAGAATAAGACATGTTTTCAGATAGATGGCAAAAATCGTAAAGCATGAGATCGTTCTTTGAGTCCCCTAAGCACACTATTCTGCCCGGCTGCGATTCTCAGCCTTACTCATCAACAGCAATAGCGGGGGCTTTTACGGGCGGTGCTCAACTAGGCTCAAGAAATGACGATGAAAGCGGTTGTCTTCTGTAAGCTCGGGATGAAAAGAGGTTGCTAGCCATTTGCCTTCCTGAGCTGCCACACCGGTACCATCAGGAAGTTGCGCAAGCAACGCCGCATCTCCTTTTACAGCCACCAGCCTGGGTGCACGAATGAAGACCGCCGGAAAGGGTTTGGAGTTGCCATCTGACAATATAGGCACCTCGAGGTCTATCTCGAAACTATTTACTTGTCGGCCAAAGGCATTACGCTCTACCACTATATTCATAATACCCAAGGTCGGCTGCTCACTGTCAATTTCTTTAGCCAACAAAATCATCCCTGCACAGGTGCCCCAGACTGGCTTAGCTCTGGCAAAAACACGCAACGGTTCAATAAGATGATATCTTGCCGCCAACTTCCCTATGGTGGTGCTTTCTCCTCCGGGAATGATCAAGCCGGCAATGCCCTCCAAGTCTTGTGAAAGCCGCACCTCAACGGTTTCCACACCCAAGGTTTGCAAGACCTGAAGATGTTCTCTGTAATCACCCTGCAGCGCAAGTAAGCCTATCTTCATGCTCCCACCACTCTCGGGCAAATCTCATGGCAATCGATTACTCCCCTTGACCATGCCAAATCTTGCTTACCAGCCGCGCTTTGCGAGTTGGGCACTTTCAGGTAAGCTACTTACCTCAATACCCAACATGGGCTCACCAAGATTCCGACTAACCTCGGCGAGAATCTCTGGGTTCTGGTAATGAGTGGTAGCTTCGACAATCGCTTTAGCTCTCAATTCCGGATTATCACTCTTGAAAATACCCGAACCGACGAAAACACCATCCATGCCAAGCTGCATCATCATCGCTGCATCAGCCGGGGTTGCAATGCCGCCTGCCGCAAAATTTACCACCGGCAACCGTTTGAGCTCCTTGGTTTCTTTGACTAACTCAAGGGGGGCACCGATTTCTGTTGTGTACTTCATCAGCTCATCATGGCGAATATGTTGCAGTCGGTTAATTTCACCGAAAACGACTCTTGCATGACGAACAGCTTCCACCACGTCGCCAGTGCCGGCCTCGCCTTTAGTGCGGATCATCGCTGCGCCCTCGCCAATGCGACGGAGGGCCTCGCCCAGATTGCGGCAGCCACACACGAATGGGACTCTGAAATTATGTTTATATATGTGATGCATTTCATCGGCAGGGGTCAAGACCTCACTCTCATCAATAAAGTCCACTCCCAAGGCTTCGAGAATCTGAGCCTCAACAAAGTGGCCTATTCTGCATTTGGCCATTACCGGTATGGAGACAGCCTCCATAATCTTTCGGATCAATGCAGGATCCGCCATCCGGGCCACCCCTCCCGTAGCTCGAATGTCCGCTGGAACCCGCTCAAGGGCCATCACTGCAACAGCGCCGGCTTGTTCAGCTATCACAGCCTGCTCAGGATTAACAACATCCATAATTACGCCGCCCTTAAGCATCTGCGCCAACCCCCGCTTCACGGTGGCTGTTCCTTTTTCACTATTTCCACTACCTCTTGTCAAACTATCTTCATTGGCCATTTTACTCGCCTCCTCATTAAAGATGTGGACTAATACCAAAATTGCGTATCGTATTGCGGACTAATTGTCAACCATTGGGTAAGACCGAGGTCAGCAATATCTGATGCTTTGCGGATATTGTCTATCCTTTTTTTTGAAAATTGACCTTTTCCAGTCAAAGCTCGGATTCTCAGGCAACGTTTCCTTGCTGCATCAATGTCCTTATTCTGACACTCCACCCACACTCTAAAGTTTTGCGAGAGCCCTGATAGACGAAATCAATCTGAGAGCAAGCTCCATTACATTACGTTCTCAACGTAGGATCAACTGGCAACCACATTATCTTGTGGGTTCTTTCGGCAAGAGCACTGGAGGAGGAGAAGAGGTGAAATCCGCCCCCCCGCCTCGCCTGAGTCCGCCACAGGCGGACGATGGCGGGCAGGCCCTCTCTCCCCTCCCGATTAACACTAACAACTAACTAATGACAAATGACAAATGCGAAACTGGGAACCCCCTTGCGGGACTGAGGGGAGCGCAGGGAGGGCGAATAAATGATAAATGTAAAATGACTAGCTTGACAAAGCCAGATTGGTATAATAACAACAAGTGCTCGGGTCTTAGATCTCGCTTATTTTCAGCAAAGTAGTGTATCCTGGGAAGGAAAAACATGCTTGACTTCGAAAAAACGGGTGGGCTAGTACCGGCTATTGTACAGGACGATGATACCGGAGAGGTATTGATGCTGGCATATATGAATGAAGAGGCTTGGGAGAAGACCCTTGCCAGCGGCAAAGCTCACTACTGGAGCCGCTCCCGACAGAAGTTGTGGCTCAAAGGGGGAACTTCAGGACATATTCAAGAGGTTCGTGCGATTCACGTGGATTGCGACCAGGACACAGTGCTACTCAAGGTTCACCAGGTGGGTGGGGCGGCTTGCCACGAGGGATATGGGAGTTGCTTCTACCGCAAGGTTGAGGGTGGCGAGCTCATAACCACTGCAACCAGAGTATTTGATCCCAAGGAAGTCTACAAGTCGTGAGCGAACCGACGGCATAGGAAAAAAGGGAGACCACCGAGACGAAGAGACAAATAGGAGAATAAATCCGAAACAAATTCGAAATACCAAGTTCGAATGACCAAAACTTCATTGTCCCTGTTGCTGGAGTTGAGCTAAGAAGATTTTGTTTTGAATTTTGAATTTGGAACATTTGAATTTGTTTCGTGCTTAGGATTTCGAGTTTCGAATTTGACTGCGGCTTAGCCGCATTAAAAGAGGAGGTAATTTAAACCGTGCAACAGTTGAGACTAGGCGTGCCCAAGGGCAGCCTTCAAGATGCTACTATAAGTTTGTTCCAAAAATCGGGATGGCGGATTTCTCTCAGCTCTCGCAATTACTTTCCGGAGATAAATGACTCTACAATAAGTTGCTCCATTTGCCGGGCTCAAGAAATGTCGCGCTATGTTGAGAGTGGTACCTTTGATGTGGGGCTGACTGGAAAGGACTGGATTCTTGAAAACGGTTCCCAGGTAAAAGTGGTTGCAGATTTAATCTACTCCAAGGTGAGTCAAAGACCGACTCGATGGGTACTGGCAGTTCCCCTGGATTCAGAAATCAAAGAGCTGGCCGACCTGGAAGGCAAGAAGATCTCCACGGAACTAACGAACTTCACCCGGAGTTACTTCAAGGAACAGGGTGTTAATGTAACGGTGGAGTTTTCCTGGGGTGCGACAGAGGCTAAGGTTATTGACGGGTTGTGCGACGCTATCGTTGAGGTCACCGAAACGGGCAGCACTATGAGAGCCAATGGCTTGAGGATAGTCCATGAGCTTATGCAGTCCAACACTCAGTTGATTGCCAATGTGGACTCCTATAAGGACCCATGGAAAAGGGAAAAGATAGAGCAGATTTCCCTTCTTCTGCAAGGTGCGCTGAAGGCTGAGAATATGGTTGGTCTGAAGATGAACGTACCTGAAGACAAAGTGAGGGATGTGATGGAAATTCTTCCTAGCCTCAATGCCCCCACTGTATCGCACCTCTACCAAAGTGAGTGGTTGGCGATTGAGGTTGTGGTCGACAAGGACCAGGTACGTGAACTCATCCCTGCCCTCATGAAGCGCGGGGCAGAGGGCATAATCGAATACCCGCTCCATAAGGTGATTTAAAAAAGCGGGAAGATTGCGGATGTCGGATTGTGGATTGCGGATTGCGGATTGGGGAAGGCATAGGGCATGGGGCAGGACGTTAGTCAGATGCCTGCGGCGTCATTAGGTCACTGCGCTTAGCTGTCAGTTGTTTTAATAGGTAGAAGAGAAAATCGAGGAATTAAGCAAGTAATCTAGGAAGCTCTTATTTTTTTAATTCCTAAATTCCTAAATTCCTGAATTTAGACACTTGGCCATGATCACCAAACGTGCGGAAGAAATAAGGCCTTTTATAGTGATGGATGTCCTCGAGCGCGCCCAGGAGCTCGAAAAACAGGGCGAGCACGTAATCCACTTGGAGGTGGGAGAGCCGGATTTTGATACTCCTAAGTGTATTCGAGAGGCTGGTGAAAGGGCGTTGAAAGCAGGAAAAACCCACTACACCCACAGCCTGGGGCTCCTGGAATTACGGGAGGCCATTTGTGAACACTACAAAAAACGTTATGGAGTGGCCATTGCTCCAGATCAAATCATTGTTACTTCTGGAACCTCACCTGCCATGTTGCTGATTTTCGGCGCCTTGCTAGAAGCAGGGGATGAGGTAATCATCTCGGACCCACACTATGCCTGTTATCCCAACTTCATCAGGTTTGTCGAGGGGGTGCCAATTAGGATACCCGTGGCCGAAGAAGATGGTTTCCAATTTCGGCCCAAAGAAATTCGGAGGAAAATAACAGGTCGCACCCGGGCGATCTTCATTAACTCCCCTGCTAATCCCACCGGAAACCTTTTGTCCCCAGAGCGGATGGCTGAAATTGCCGGCCTTGGATCGATGGTTATTTCCGATGAGATTTACCATGGTCTGGTTTATGAGGGAGAAGAACATACAGTGTTAGAATACACTGACGAATGTTTCGTCTTGAATGGCTTTTCGAAACTATACGCCATGACAGGCTGGCGCCTGGGCTATGTCATTGCACCTCCACGTTTCGTTCGACCGATGCAGAAAATGCAGCAGAATTTTTTCATCTCTGCCAGTGCAATGGCCCAGTGGGCTGGAGTCGAGGCCCTGACAAGCAAAGAAGCGGCGGAAGAAGTGGCGCGGATGGTAAGCACCTACGACGAGCGTCGACGCTACATGATCCAGCGACTCAAGAAAATGGGCTTTGGCATTACTGTTGAACCGACTGGAGCGTTTTATGTATTGGCCAATGCCAAGCGATTCAGCAGCGACTCCTACCGCTTTGCCTTTGATATTCTGCACAATGCCAAGGTGGGTGTTACTCCAGGAGTTGATTTTGGTCCGAACGCTGAAGGTTATATCCGCCTTACCTACGCCAACTCTTTAGAGAACGTCGCAGAGGGCATGGACCGGCTAGAAAATTACCTGGAGACTCGCCAAGCGGAAAGCGCATAGCGTACTATATTGTATCCAAATGAATTAATGTATTTTTTAAACATCTGAATTCGATATAGTTAAAGCCTCAAATCCCCACGTCAAAGTTAAATATAATTTCAGCAGTCACCTCTGACGCTATGCGCTTGGCGCTTTGCGATAATCATGCAAATTCGTTCAGCAAAGTTTATCTGTAGTGCGGTAACCCCAGGGCAGTACCCACCTGCGGACCTTCCGGAAGTGGCCTTCGCCGGCCGTTCAAATGTGGGAAAATCCTCACTCATCAACAAGATACTGAATCGCAAGAAACTTGTACGTACCAGCAAGACGCCTGGTCGCACTCAGCTCCTCAATTTTTTCGAAATCAATGAGGTTTACCGTTTTGTGGACCTACCCGGATATGGCTACGCAAAGGTGCCTGCTGAAGTCCAAAAACGCTGGCGACCCATGGTGGAGACCTATCTGACCAGCAGATCCAATATGAGGGGAATGGTCCTTCTTTTGGATATTCGCCGGGAACCTTCCAAAGAAGACTTAAGCCTCTGGCATTGGCTCCAGACAATGTCCATAAAGGTCCTAACCGTAATCACCAAGGCTGACAAGCTTTCCAGAAACAGACGGAATAAACAGATCGCTGTTATTGCCAGAAGTCTTGGATGTAAAAAGGAAGAAATGATTGAGTTTTCCGCCATGACCGGGGAAGGGAAAGAAGAACTTTGGAACCGCTTGCTTAAGCTATTAGAGGGTGAGCCACTATTGTAGGCTTTCAGCCATCAGCTTTCAGCAATCAGCTATTAACTCAAAGAGGAGATTTCTAAGGACACTGTAATCGTCCGGCAGGCAAACAACTTTGCGCTGCTGGTAAAGAAAAATGAGCTGAAAGCTGATGGCTGACCGCTGAGAGCTGAATAATGAGAAATGACAAATGAGAGCGGTAATACAAAGGGTAAGAGAAGCAAACGTGGAGGTTGAAGGCCAGGAAGTGGGTCGCATCGACCATGGCATCCTGGTCCTGCTGGGAGTGGGGCACAAAGATGAACCAAAGGATGCCGAGTATATGGCGGAGAAGGTGGTTCATCTGAGGATATTCGCTGATGAACAGGGCAAGATGAATCGATCTCTCCTTGATGTGGGTGGGGGCTTGTTGGCTGTATCCCAGTTTACCCTCTGGGGAGACTGCCGCAAGGGGAGAAGGCCTTCATTTGTGGCCGCCGCTGAGCCTGGCAAGGCCGAAGCATTATATGAAGCCTTTATCGACCATGCCAGGAGCCTTGGTGTGACCGTGGCCTCTGGACGCTTCCAGGAGATGATGGAGGTGTCACTGGTAAATGACGGTCCGGTGACACTGTTGCTCGATAGCAAAAAAGAGTTTTAAGTTCACTAGGCACTAAAACTATTGACCAGCGAGACGAGCGAGACTGGCGAGACGAGCGAGACGAGGTTCATTAAATATACCCGACCTCCCGTCTCGCCCGAAATCTCGTCTCGCAGCGCGGAGCGCTTTGTGCGCCGGAGACAGAATGACCGACGAGCAAGAACCACAGCTTTCTCTATCTGAAAGTCAACTGTTGCCTTGCGGTATCTTCATCGACCAGGAAGGGGACTGGTACTATCGAGGTAGTCCCATGGAGCGCGCTGACATAGTTTCACACCTCTGCCAGCACTTGCGAAGGGAGGAGTCCAGTGGACTATATATAATTCAGATGGCTGAACAAAGGTGCTATCTAGAAGTGGAGGATACACCGCTGGTTGTAACCGGCGTTTTCCACCAGGAGAAAAGAGAAGAAAAGGGGCAAGAAGAGCTTTACCTTTCCCTAAAACATCTAAAAACAAATCAGCCTCTAAACCCAACAAGTCTCTGGGTGGGCAAAGAAAACGTACTTTACTGCACAGTTATGGAGGATAAAATCCCTGCTCGCTTCTTGCGCCCTGCCTACTATCAGCTGGCAGAGTTCATCCATGAGGACAAAGAAGAGCATCGCTTTTACCTTTTGCTCAGAGGGGAGCGCCACTACATTGGCTGAAGAGGGGGTTGTTCATAGCCCGGATATTTCATGAATCACTTGCTGCGATCACGGATATGGCCGTCCTTCCGAGCGTCCTCGGGTGTCGGCCCCTGCGGCGT
>WOR8_10005347_pt1 | contig 12786 bp, 14 predicted proteins | sample DeeMarSeWOR38_10_FD_19890 | JGI IMG/M metagenome (IMG submission 19890) | reverse complement strand
GCCGGCAATCCGGGACAACGCCTCACCACGCGCAGCACGCTGCCCCGGCTCAGCCGCCCGGTACCACACTTCAGCTTCTGGCTGCGGAGGACAAGCCGCAATGAGCGACACCAGTCGAAAGATGGATCCATCCCGTCGTGAATTCATGAGCCGCGCCGGTGCCACCGCCGGGGCGGCCGCAATTGCACCCGGTGTTTTCCTGACCGCGCCCGCGGTCGCCAAACCCGTCGATCAGCCCGTAACCAGCGACAAGCGCTGGGGCGTTCTGGTCGACACCAGCAAGTGCGCCGATGGCTGCACCGCTTGCGTCTCGGCCTGCGAAACCGAAAACGGCTGGGGCAGTGCGATCGACAGCGAAAAGCGCTCCAACCCGGAGCAGAAAGCGCAGTGGATCCGCAAGGTGCAGATTCGGGAAAAGGCCACCGGTCACGTCACCACCCTGCCGCTGATGTGCCAGCACTGCGAAACCCCGCCGTGCGCGGACGTGTGTCCAACCGGTGCGTCCTTCAAGCGCGCCGACGGCATCGTGCTGGTCGACAAGCATATCTGCATCGGCTGCCGCTACTGCATGATGGCCTGCCCCTACAAGGCGCGCAGCTTCATTCACGAAGACCTTAAGGACCAGAAGCCCTGGGCGCCGCGCGGCAAGGGCACCGTGGAATCCTGCACCCTGTGCGTACACCGCGTAGATACAGGCGGTACTCCCGCCTGTGTGGAGGCCTGCAGCGCAGAAAACCACAATGCGCTGGTATTTGGTGACCTTTACGACGAGAACAGCGAAATTTCCCAGCAACTCAGAGAACACGGTGGTGAACAAATCCGTGGCGATCTGGGGCTGAACACCGGCGTCCGCTATCGCGGCATCTGAAAAACCCTACACGGAACTGGCGAATCACCCATGAAACTAGCGCTGAACTACCGCGAACTTGAAGGCAAGAGCACGGGATTCTGGGTCCTGCTCGGTGGCCTCGGGCTGCTGATCGCGCTCGCCCTCGGTGCCACTTTCCATATGGAGCACTCCGGACACTATGTGACCGGGATGTCCAACCAGATCGTCTGGGGCATGCCCCACGTGTTCGCGATCTTCCTGATTGTCGCGGCATCCGGCGCCCTGAATGTCGCTTCCATCGGGACGGTGTTCGGCAAGCCGCTGTACAAGCCGCTCGGGCGGCTTTCCGGCCTGCTGGCAATCGCCTTGCTGGCCGGCGGGCTGGCGGTCCTGGTACTCGACCTCGGTCACCCCGACCGCCTGATCGTGGCCATGACTTATTACAACTTCAAGTCGATTTTTGCCTGGAACATCATTCTCTACACCGGCTTCATGGCTGTAACGATTGTCTACCTGTGGCTGATGATGGAACGCCGCATGAACCGCTATTACCCGCCGGCCGGGTTGGTAGCGTTCGTTTGGCGCCTGATCCTAACCACCGGTACCGGTTCCATCTTCGGTTTCCTGGTCGCGCGCCAGGCCTACGATGCCGCGCTGATGGCACCGATGTTCGTGATCATGTCCTTCGCTTACGGACTGGCGGTGTTCATTCTGGTGCTGATGGCGAGCTATGCGTGGAGCAACCGGCCGTTGGGTGATGCCGTGCTGTACCGTCTGAAGAACCTGCTCGGCGTGTTCATTGGGGCGGTGCTCTATTTCGTGCTGGTCTACCACCTGACCAATCTGTACGCGACCGAACACCACGGCGTGGAGCGCTTCATATTGCTGGACGGCGGCATCTACACCAAGCTGTTCTGGATAGTACAGATCGGCTTAGGCAGCCTGCTGCCGCTGGCGATGATCTATCATCCGCGCATCGGACAATCGCGCCCGGCTATCGCCACCGCCTGCGGGCTGGTCATCGTCGGGGCCTTCGCCCAGTTGTATGTGATTCTGATCGGCGGCCAGGCTTATCCGCTGGAGCTGTTCCCGGGTTACGAAGTGACCAGTTCCTTCTTCGACGGCCAGGTCAACAGCTACAGTCCTACGATCTGGGAAATCACCCTCGGCGTCGGCGGCATCGCCCTGGCGCTGCTGATCGTGCAGGTCGCGGTACGGCTGCTGCGCTTCCTGCCCGACACTCTGGAAGACAGCGCCATCGACCCGCACGCGGCTGCCAAGGCTGACTGATCAGCTCTGCGTTGCCGGGTGGGAAAAGGCGTTTAACCGCGAAGGGCGCTAAGGACGCGAAGTCATAAAGTCATATTGACCTGTGGCTTTGGGGCACGCTTTTCGGCGCAGGCAACGACGTATTGCTGCTGCGCCCGTTCATAAGGCATCAAAGCGCAGGGTAGTTCGGGCATACCGACACCCTGCTACGCAGCTGCCGTCGCCGGTCTGGCCCATGACTTGTTATTGCTTTCGTATCCCTTCGCGTCCTTAGCGTCCTTTGCGGTTAAAGGCAGATACCCTCAACAATGTCGCAGATCTTTATTTCCGCCGCCCACAAGTCGTCAGGCAAGACTACCGTCTCGCTAGGGCTGTGCGCCGCACTGCGCGCACGCGGCCTAGTGGTGCAGCCGTTCAAGAAGGGCCCTGACTACATCGATCCCATGTGGCTCGGCAGGGCCGCCAACCGCGCCTGCCATAACCTCGACTTCTACACCATGCAGCACGATGAAATCATCGACGCCGTCGGGTACTACGCGCAGGGTGCGGATATCAACATCATCGAGGGCAACAAGGGGCTCTACGACGGCCTGGACCTGGACGGCAGCAACAGCAATGCGGCGCTGGCCAAGCTGCTCAATGCCCCAGTGGTGCTGGTGCTGGACGCACGCGGCATGACACGCGGCATCGCGCCGTTGATTCTGGGTTATCAGAGTTTCGACGCCGAGATTCGCATCGGCGGCGTCATCCTCAACCAGCTCGGCGGCAGCCGGCACGAAGCCAAGCTGCACGCCGTCATAGAGCGCTATACCGACGTCCCGGTGCTCGGTGCCGTGGCGCGCAAATCCGACCTGGAGATTCTGGAACGGCATCTGGGCCTGATACCCAGCAACGAACAGGGCGATGCCGACCGGCACATCGAACAGATCGGTACTGCGATCGGCACCCAGGTCGATCTCGAAGCCCTGATCGCGCTCGCAGCCGACTGCCCCGCACCCGCAGCGCCGAGCGCGTCCCCGTTTTCCATTGCGCCGCTCGCGCAACCGTTACGCATCGGCGTTGCCCGGGATACGGCCTTCGGTTTCTATTACCCCGGCGATCTCGAGGCAATGCAGAAAGCCGGCGCCGAGCTGGTCTGGATCGACATGCTGCGCGACAGCCGGCTGCCCGCGGTCGATGGCCTGTTCATCGGTGGCGGCTTTCCCGAGAGCAGCATGCAGTCGCTGCAGTCCAACGCCACCATGCGCGACAGCGTCCGCTCTGCCATCGAAGCGGGTCTCCCGACCTACGCCGAGTGCGGCGGCCTGATGTACCTGGCACGCAGCCTGCGCTGGAACGAGACGCAGTGCCAGATGGTCGGCGCCATTCCCGGCGACGTGGTCATGCACCGGCGTCCGCAGGGGCGCGGCTATGTACGGCTCAAGGCAACCGCCGCCCTGCCCTGGCACGCGAGCGGCGAAAAAGATGCCCAGATCGCCGCGCACGAATTTCATTACTCGGCACTGGAAAACCTGGAGCCGCCCCGGGCATATGCTTTCGATGTGCTACGCGGTGCCGGCATCGACGGCCACCACGATGGCTATGTGTACAAGAACCTGCTGGCCTGTTACGCACACCAGCGCACCACGCGCCACAACCGCTGGACCGAGCACTTCCTGGGTTTCGTGGCCAGCTGTAAATCGCAGCGCGGCGCTTGAAATCCTCTTTAACCACAAAGGAACACTAAGGAAAAGTAAGGTATAAACAAGATATAAAATCGTTTGGCGCGGCGACATATCGAGCAGGAGAAGGCTTGGCCAAGATACAGGCGTAGAAACCCGGTCCGGAGGCCGGCAGGCCAAATTAGGCTTTCTTTCGGTATTCCCGCCAGCCCCCTATTCCCGCACACACCCTTCGTGTTCCTTATTGTCCCTTTGTGGTTAAATACAATGCACTGATTGTCAGAGGAAAGGTGCAATGATTAGCGTAACCCCGGCAGCCGCCAATCAGATCCGGGAATCCGCCAGACAGGGCAATATGCAGGGCATGGCCCTGCGCATCGCAGTTACCCGCCTCGAGGACGGCAGTTTTCACTATGCTCTGGGCTTCGACGACACCAGCCGCGAGGGTGACAACATGTTTACTTCAGAGGGCATCGATATTGTTGTCGCGCCCCAGAGCCTGCCCATGCTCGACGGCACTGTGATTGACTATGTAGAGATCGACGGTAGCAATGAGATCATCTTTGTCAATCCGAATGATCCGGCTCAGCAGCAACCGGAAAGTTAATCGGGTAATGCCGCCACGGTCCCAAATCTGCTGATACCCCCATTATTGAACGCTATAATGGCCTGAGTCATACCGACCCCCAACCAATGGATACCGAAACCCAGGCCAAACACGACTATGCCCAAGCAGCGCCAGGGCCCCCGCGGCGCCCGCGCTGGATGCGCCCGCTCGACCTGCCGACCACCCGCCAGTTCCTCGGTGCGCTCTCGGCCCTTGGCATTCTGCTGTTCGTGCTCGGCATCATCAACACCTGGTTTTTCCTGCGTGCCGACGCCAGCAACTGGCTGCACCTCGCCACCAGCGTGCTGCTGATCGCCGGTGTGGTGCTGTTATCCTTCGCGTTCCACCTGGCCCGCCGCGACTTGCTCGCGCCACTCGCAGAGCTGCGCGACTGGGTCATGCAGATGCGCAACGGTCAGCTGAGTGCGCGCCTGCCCGAATCCGGACAGCCGAAGTTCAGCCAGCTGTATAAGGATATCAATGCGCTCGGCGAACGGCTGGAATCGCTGTCGCTGGACCTGCAATCGGAAGTCGAACAGCAGACGCACCGTATTCAGCAGAAAACCCACTCGCTGGAAATCCTCTACGATGTTGCGGCCAATATCAATGCGGCGCGCGATCTCGAGGACCTCCTGACACGCTTTCTGCACACCCTCAAGGACGTGGTGGACGCACGCGCCGGGACGGTGCGCATGCTGACCGCGGATGGCAACATGCAGCTGATCGCCAGCAGCGGCCTGGCGCCAGAAGTGGTCAAGCAGGAACAGCTCGTCAGCGTCGACCGCTGCCTGTGCGGCAAGGCTGCCCAGACCGGCGAGGTGTACGCGCTGGATAACGTGCAGAGCTGCGGCCGCTACGCTGGCCGGCCTTTTTTCGATAACGACAATGTCGAGATCATCGCCGTGCCGCTGCGCTACCGCGGCAAGACGCTGGGGGTGTACAACCTGTTTACCGAACAGCGTGGCCTGGTGGAACAGGAAGACATGAAAAGCCTGCTCACCAGTATCGGCCACCACCTCGGCATGGCGATCGAAAAATCCCGCCTCGACGAAGAGGCCAACCTGCTGTCGATCATGGAAGAGCGCACGCGGCTGGCGAACGAGTTGCACGATTCGCTGGCGCAGAGCCTGGCCAGCCTGAAATTCCAGGTGCGCGTGCTGGATGAAACCCTGCATAGCGGCAAGGAGGCTGCCCTTTGGCAGGAGCTGGAGCGCATCGAAAACAGCCTGGACGAGGCCTACACCGAGCTGCGCGAACTGATCGCACACTTCCGCGCCCCGGTCGACAAGCGCGGCCTGATAGCAGCCATCCAGCAGGCGGTGGAGCGGTTTCGGCGCAATTCGGGTATCAGCGCTTTTCTACAACTGGAGTGGGACGGCGCCCAGTTGCCGGCCGAGGTCGAAATCCAGGTGTTGCGCATTGTGCAGGAGGCCCTGGCCAATATCCGCAAGCACAGCGAAGCCAACACGGTGCGTGTTCTGATGCGTGCCGGCCGCAACGGCGGCGACTACATGGTCCTGATCGAAGATGACGGTATCGGCTTTCAGGATCAGGTTGTCACCGGCGGTCCCGGCGAGCACCTCGGCCTCAAGATCCTGCAGGAGCGGGCTGCCCGCATCGGCGGCACACTGAAAATCGAGACTGAAACCGGTGAAGGCACCCGGGTCATCCTGTGTTTTCCGCAACCCAGGGAAGAACCCCCCATCAATCACACGGTCGCAGTCGAGCTCCCCGAGCGCGCGGCAAACTGACCATGGGCCTGCGCATCCTGTTGATCGATGACCATACCCTGTTCAGAAGCGGGCTCGAAGGACTGCTGGCGCACCGCAACATCGAGGTAGTCGCCTCGGTGGGTGACGGCCGCGAGGGGTTGCGCTGCGCCGAGGAGCTCAAACCCGACGTGGTCCTGCTCGACATGCGCATGCCCGATATCGACGGGATCGGCGTGCTAAAGAAGCTGCGTGAGAGCGGCTTTCACAAACCGATTGTGATGTTGACGACCAGCACCGAGGAACGCGACCTGGTCGAATCGCTGCGCAACGGCGCGCAGGGTTACCTGCTCAAGGATATGGAACCCGACGAACTGGTGCTGGCGTTGCGCGATATCGTGGCCGGGAAAACCGTGGTTGCGCCGGACCTCGCGCCAGTGCTGGCGAAAGTCGTCAAGGGCGACGGATCGCTGCCGGAAAAAGCTTCGCCGTTTGATGATCTTACGCCGCGCGAGAGCGAGATTCTCGCCCTGCTGGCGGAGGGCCAGAGCAACAAGGTCATCGCCCGCAACCTGGGCATTTCCGACGGTACAGTGAAGCTGCACGTGAAGGCCATTCTGCGCAAGCTGGGCGTGCATTCGCGCGTGGAGGCCGCGGTGATCGCCGTGGAGCAAGGCATGCGCACCAGCCGCGACGGTGCCGCCTGATGACCGCCGACCGGCGATCCAGGCGCACGGTAAAGTCCTTCGAGGAACTGGTCAGCGATTGTCTTGACGAAGTCGAAGAGCTGTTCCCCTGGGACCTGGAGGAACTGCTGCAGAAAGATCCCGCCATCCTGATTCTGGATATCCGCGAACCCTACGAGTTTGACGCCATGCACATCAGGGATTCCGTTAACGTGCCGCGCGGCGTGCTGGAATCCGCCTGCGAATACGATTACGAGGAAACTGTGCCGGAACTGGTCGAGGCGCGGGAGCGCGACATCGTGGTGATCTGCCGCTCCGGAAAACGCAGCGTGCTAGCCGCCGACGTGATGCAGAAAATGGGCTATTCGAAGGTCAGGTCTCTGAAGACCGGTCTGCGTGGCTGGAGCGACTACGAGCAGGAAATGGTCGACGCCAGCGGCCAGGTCGTGGACGAAGACACCGCCATCGATTACTTCACGCCGAAACTGCGACCGGAGCAGCTCAGCAGAAAATGAGGCGCCAGGCCATAGGGCTGCGCAGCGCGAGTATTTAAGCCATTGCCCGCCAAGGGACACGAACGGACACAAAGCTCAAGAAAATGATTCTCTTCTGTGCGGCTCGCGTTGTCTTTCAGGGGACGGATCGCGGACAGCTGTATCTCGTTTCAGAAACGAATGGAAACTCCCACCAGGTAAGGATCTTCAATCGTAGCGCTTGCGATCCTTGCGCCGTTTGCCGGCTTTCTGGGTTACCACACCGTGGATGGCCTCCATGCCCGAAATCTCGACGACTTCGTCATAGGCATGGTTCAGGCACTTCAGCAGGTAGCGATCGCCCTCGATGGCCAGCTGCCTGAAGAAGAACTCATCATTGTGCCGAGCCACCACAAAGCAGCCATCCTTTACGTGGCCCTCGGGGTCGATCACAATTACGCAGCCGTGCTCGAATTCGGGTTCCATCATGTCACCCAGCACCCTGAGGGCAAAAGGCTCACCCGCTGCACACCCGGTGGTATCCATCCGCTACCTCGACTCCATCTCGTTACCAGCCCCGCGATTTTACCATGCTCCCCACAACCTATCCTTTTTTCACCAGCTTTGACGGTTGATACCCGACCACCTCTGTGGATACTCTGTCGCCAGCATCAGGTCCTAGCCTCTCGCGGTCACTAGAGACCGCGTCTTGGTTAGACAACCGGCCATAGAGAATGCTGTGCATTAACTGCTGACCCTGTTCTTCTCCAGGGAGGCGACTACGTCCCGGAACATTCCCCTGTTGTGCTCGCTGAGGTCCATAAGCGCACGGTGAGCATCAATCAGGGTGCGCGCCAGGTTTTCCCTGTTAGCGTTCTCGTCCGGGATCCTCTTCCCCGGACTCGCCTCCAAACTGCTATCCTCTACGATGTCGAATACCTCGTCCAGCGCCATGCTGGCCAGCACCGAGTTGACGTCATCACGGTTCGATACGATTGTGATTCGCCGGTCGCTGCGTGTCTGCATCCGTTTTGCGACACGCACCAGCAGGCCAAGATTGGTGCTGTCTATGCTGTCTGTTTCTGTCAGATCGATGACAAAACCCGCCGGTTCCGGGCCGGCAAAAATCCCCTCCAGATAGCGCGCAATGGAGGGACTCACGGTGTAGCGGATATCCCCGATGAAACGCAGCACGTGCACGCCATCCTGGCAGGCATGCAGGACTCTTCCGTCATCCATCATCGTGACCCCTGCTGATCATCAGGAAGGCAATATCGTCAGGCAGATGCTTGTCTGCCAGAACGTCGAGGCCGACCGTCAGTCTGTCCAGACTCGGAGCTGCCCCGTGCATATCTGATAACACGGTGCTGTACTTTTCCAGCATGACGTCTTTGGGCATCAATTCAAGAATCCCGTCTGATACCAGCACCAGTACGCATTCGCTCGGTAGCTCGCACCGCCAAGCCTTGAACTCCACATCTTCAAACAGTCCGATTGGCCGCCCCCGGCATTCGAGCGTTCGCATCTCATGTCCATCGTACAGTAACGGGTAAGGAAATTGCCCCCCGTTACTGTAAACCATCGCGTGCTGCTCCAGTTCGACAACCCCGTAGAACAGGGTGAGATGCTTGTCCAGGTTCTGTCGGCATATGTCCTGATTGAGACGGCCCAGGACCTCCTGCGGGTGCAGGATTCTATCGTCATTTGCCTGCCATAATGCATCGCGGTACTGCATCATGAGAGTACTGAGCATCACGGTCACGAATGCCGATGCGGCGCCGTGGCCTGATACATCCGCCATGTAGAAGCCGACATGCTCGTCATCGATGGGGAAATAGCCGACAAAGTCTCCGCTCAGATACATGGACGGATACAAGCGCCGCCGGAAGGTATAGCTGCCGAAGCGGCGGTTGTCCTCCGGTAGTAACTGCAGCTGGGTATTGCGTCCCGCCTCTTCATCCTCCTGCAACCGATGCAGCGTCTGGGTCAGTTCCCGGTTTAGCCTCTCGAGGTGTTCGCGATATTCCCGGTTCTGGCGCAGGAGGTCCACACGCTCGAGCACCCTGCGCACGGCGCTTTCCAGCACTCCCATATCCTGGATGGGTTTGGTGACATAGTCCCAGGCGCCTCGCTTGAGCGCCTGTACGGCGTAATGGAGCCGGTTGACGCCGGACACCACAATCACCGGAGTTTCCGGGGACTCAGCAGTGATTGCTGAGAGAACCTCCAGGCCGTCCATGCCGGGCAGGCGCAGATCGCATAACACGACGTCTGGACGTTCACTCCGAAATATTTCCAGGCCCGCGAGACCGTCCCTGGCCTCGAGCATGGCAAAGCCGCTGTCCTCAAGGTAGGCGACGATTCCATCGCGGATCAGTGGTTCATCCTCGATAGTGAGGATCTTAGCCGCGGCGTTTGTCAGGCTGCTCACTGCGCCGGTCCCTGCCGCTCGCAAGCGCTTCCACCGATTCCGCAAGCGGCTTCATGTCCATCATGGGCTTGGCAAAGAATCGGCTTTCATCGATGCCCATCGCGCGCAGATCATCCGGGATGCTGTAGTTTGCCGACCCTGTGTGAATGATGAACTTGAGGTCCGGGCATATGTGGTGCAAGGCGCGAATCGCTGCGTCGCCATTCATGACTGGGAGTCGCATATCCATGATACATACATCATAGTCGGATTTACTACGTGCGATATCCACTGCTTCTTCCCCGGAACTTGCGCAGTCTACCTGCATGCCTTCGTCTTCCAAAAACACCCGCAATCCAGTGGCTATTGCCGGCTCATCGTCCACTACCAGCACACGTGGATTCATGAGAGGAGATTCCCTTTGACTGGCAGGCAAATGGTAAAACAGGCGCCTTCGCCTGGTTTCGATACAACGCCCATCGTACCCTTATGGTGCTCGGTGACAATAAAATAGGACACCGAGAGGCCCAGGCCGGTACCCACCCCCGCTGCCTTAGTGGTAAAAAACGGTTCAAATACCCGGCGTTGTGTCTGTTCGTTCATTCCGGGGCCATTGTCCTGTACCTCGATGCATCCGTATTCATGCCCTCTGCGAGTGCGCAGGGTAATACGGTGCGGGCGTGGGGTACCACCTTCGGCCATGGCCTGGGCGGCATTCTTGACCAGGTTCAGCAGCACCTGCTCAATTTCCGTTTGGTCGCAAATCAGGGTATCGAGTGCGGGGTCATATTCGCGCACGATCTCGATTTGTTTGAAATCATACTTCTTCTTCAAATCGTAGTCGCTGGTAGCCAGGCGGATCACGGTATCCAACATTTCCTCGATGACTGCGGGTTGAAAGTCAGCGCCTGTGCCGCGGCTGTACGCCAGCATGTCGGCAACAATACGGCTTGCGCGGCTGGCAGACTGGCGTATAGCGTCCAGAAAATCTACGATGCCACGCTCCTGCAGGTAACGGTTCATCAGTTCAAGGTCGAGACCCAGCTCAGCGGCGCTACGACGATTGGCTTCCAGCTGCGGCGAGATTCGGCGCTGGATGTTCTGGCAACCTTGCAGCACTCCACTCAGGGGATTGTTTATCTCGTGCGCCATCCCGGCAGCAAGCCCGCCTACGGACATCATTTTTTCAGTCTGCACCATCATCTGTTCTATACGCACTCGGTTGGTGACGTCATCAACTCTGATTACCGCGCCGGCAGAGCCGTTTGCAAGTAACGGATAAACCATCACGTCCGAATAGCGTGGTTCCCCGTTCTTCTCCGTAATCAGGCGCTCCCGTCGGATCGGGGTATGCGTGCGGATCGCCTCCTGCATGTTGTCCAGCTGGGATGCAAGCTCCGGGAACAGCTCACTGAACGGCCGACCGATTGCGCTGCCGGGCGGTACGCGGGTGGTCTTCTCGGCGCTCTGGTTCCATTCCGTGACCTTGCCGTTCCTGTCCACCCCGACCAGCACCGATGGCATGGAATCGATCATGTTCTTGAGGTAGGTACGCATGCGCTGCAACTCTCGGTCAATGCGAATCCTCTCGGATATATCGACTATAGCGCTCAAAATCAGCTGTTCCTGGCCTGTTTCAACCGGGCTTAGACCCACTTCGACAGGAAATTCGCTGCCATCCTTGCGCAGGCCAAACAGATTGCGTCCAAGCCCCATGGGCCGGGCGCGGTGCTCGGCCTGGAACTCCCTGACATAATCCGGGTGGTGGGCTCTCATGCGCTCGGGGATCAGGAGCTCGACCGGTTTGCCCAGTAACTCGTCCCGCTGGTAACCAAAGTATTTTTCGGTCCGTGAATTGACCAGAACGATGCGACCCTCCGAGTTCAGCATTACTATGGCATTTGGCGCCGATTCCACAACCCGCTGGAACATCTTTTCGGTGCGTTCGCGCTGGGTAATATCCTCGACTTCCCCCACCAGCATCAACGGCATACCATTCGCATCCCGCACCAGACCGGCACCGACCCGTCCGATGATGACGGTGCCATCACGTCGAATATAGCGTTTCTCCATTTCGTAGCTGTCGACATCACCCCGCACCAGGGCCTGGAGTCTTTTGCTCGTTTCCTCCCGGTCGTCAGGGTGGGTGATGTCCGCGATGGAAAGGTTCGTGAGTTCTTCAGCCGTATAGCCGAGAAGATTGCAGAACGCCGGATTCACACTGAGCAAACGGCCGTCCAGATCGGAAGTTACGATGCCAATAGGCGCATTCTCCAGGGTCAGGCGCAATTGCTCCTCGTGCTGTCTGAGCTTCTCCTGGGCCTGTTGACGCTCCGTGATGTCCTCACCGGAGCTAAGCGACGCTGTGATGTTGCCCTCATCGTCATACAGAATACTGTTGTGCCAGGCGATCCGCCGTTCCTCGCCACCGAGTGTCATAACCGAGTTTTGATAGTATTCGAGGAACCCTCCCTGCTTCGATACCATCCTGATGAATAATTCCCTGACTTCCTCCCGGCTGTCTGCCGGCAGGAAATCATCAAACCAGTTCCTGCCGACGATATCTGATTCACTTCCGCCGAGCAGCTCACAACCCTTTCTGTTGATCAGGCTGACCCGCTGGTCGGCACCAATAACCAGCATAATTGACGCCGGCCATATCCAGATAGCGTTGCGCCTTGTTTCTCTCCTGTTTCAGGGCATGCTCAGACTGTTGTCGGTATATTTCGCCGCCAACCCACTGACCCATCAGCCGGAGAATTTCCGCGTCGGCAGCTGTGAAGCGGCCATCGCGCGCGCTGAGACTGGAAAAATTGAGCGTTCCGTAGACCTTGTCACCTGCGAGCACGGGTATTCCCAGATAGCTTTCAAGCTTGAACATCTGGTAACAAGGCAGCATGTTCGAAGCCGATGACCCCATCGGCCTTCAGCGTTTCACGGCAATAGGTGTTGCCCAGCGGTAGAACCGTGCCGGGAACAATCGAGTCGTCAGGCGAGATGACCTGAACAATCTCATAATTGTCATCGTAAACGTGTGCGAGTATTCCGAGCGAAAGTTCGAGTTGCTCGCAACCGCTTTCAAGCAGTGCCTTGACCTTGTCACTGAACGACAGGCCGTGCGCTGATGTGATTTCATGCATTG
>WOR8_10009435_pt1 | contig 12790 bp, 9 predicted proteins | sample DeeMarSeWOR38_10_FD_19890 | JGI IMG/M metagenome (IMG submission 19890) | reverse complement strand
TACACACTTTCTGGTACCTGCTCATCCGCTGATTGAGATCGGGGAAAAACTGTCTTCGAACGTCGCCTCGCTCTCCGTTGTGGCCGACGCCGTCTCAACGGCTTATCAGGCGATTCTGCGCGCCAAGCTCACTACGGATGATGTTGCGATCGTGGTCGGCGCAGGTGGTGTCGGCGGCTTTGTCGTTCAAATCGCGGCTGCAATGGGAGCCCGTGTCATCGCCTGTGACATAATAGAAGATCGTCTGAAGCTGATCGCGGCCCATGGAGCTGAAGAAACGGTCAATCTCACAGATAAGGATCCAAGAGAGCTTCGCAAGCAGGTCCGCGCTTTCGGAAAGGGAATCCCCACTCTGAAGTTCAAGATTTTTGAGTGCAGCGGAAGCCCTGCCGGTCAACTTACGGCATACGGCCTGCTGGAGCGTGGTGCAACCTTGATGCAGGTGGGGTACACACCGAAAAAGGTTGAAGTCCGGCTGTCCAATCTTATGGCTTTCGATGCAGAGATCCATGGGACCTGGGGTTGTGCTCCGGAAGCCTATCCCGGTGTGCTCAAAATGATCGAGGAAGGCAAGGTGAAGCTGGATCCTTTCATTGAATATGGGCCAATGTCCAAAGTTGACGAATATTTTGCGGCTATGACGGCTCACAAGCTTGAGCGCCGGATGGTGATGGATCCCCGTACTTAATAAAAACTGTCAAAGGTCGAAGGTCGAAGGTTAAAAACTACTGTGATGGAGTACTCGGTCGTTGATTACCTTTTCCGTTACTTTAATGTGACTTAAGGAGCATATTTTAAATCCTTTATTATTAGACCTTGGACCTTAGACCTTAGACCTTGGACCTTAGACCTTAGACCTTGGACCTTGGACCTTAGACCTTCGACATACTTGTGAAAAGGAGTGCGTATGGCTACAGAAAATGCTGCGCCGATTGTGAATGCAACTCTCCTCGAAGAAGGAACTCTGCTTCGCCTTGAGTTGAATCAACCCAAGGGGAATATCCTGACGCTGGAGATGATGCAGGCGCTTTCAAAGGAGCTTGATGCTCAAAGCAATAATGCCCACCTGCGAGCGGTCATTCTTCGCGGCGCCGGGAAACACTTCTCCTTCGGCGCATCCGTTGAAGAGCATCGGAAGGAGCAGGCCCCATCGATGTTAGCCGGATTCCACGCGATGATTCGAAAGGTTGCGGGATATCCGGTTCCAGTCATCGCGCTGGTTGAAGGATCGTGTCTCGGTGGAGCTTTCGAACTGGTCCTTGCCTGCCACATGGTTTTTGCATCTCCTACGGCTTCGTTCGGATGCCCGGAAATAAAACTCGGAGTTTTCCCTCCAGTTCTTGCCGCGATCGGAGCCCAGCGCCTGGGCGGACCTCTGACGGAGAGAATGATTTTAACCGGCTCCACAATCGATGCTGCGACGGCGGAGAAGTCCGGGATGGTATCGGCCGTTCTTTCCGGGGAAAATCCGGAAGAGGAATTGATCGAATGGTATCAGAAAAACCTACGTTCCCTTTCAGCCTTCGCCATCCGCCAGAATACGCGTGTTGCCCGGATCGGTTCGGGAATGATATCCGCGCTTCAGGAACCGCTGGATAAAATCGAGCGGCAGTATGTTGATGACCTTCCCGCAAGCCACGACGGCAATGAAGGCATCCAATCTTTCATAGAACGACGCAAACCTTCCTGGAAGGATTCCTGATTTACCGTTCACGCTCGTGTGCAGCCTCAAGTTTCGGCCTGTCGCAGCACAGATACAATTCATTGTTCATCAGTTTTTTTATGCGTATATTCGACTCCCATGTACACATTTTTAATCAGAGGGTAATTGGGAATGTTATTCCAAGAACCGAACTTGTGCGCACATTGTGTCTTGAGGTCGAGAATATCGAATATCGGCTGTCTCTGTCTTCATTGATGGAGCAGATGAAGGAGGCAGATGTCCGCGGCGCCCTGATGCTTCCTACCGCCGATGTAAACAAACTTGCTGAGGTCAACAGGGATTTTATTGAAACAGCGTCCAGGATCCCGGGATTATATACAGCCGGAACGCTCCATCCGGACTACGAAAATATCGATGTGGAACTACTCAATCTGAGCCGGGCCTCCGTCCGCGTTATCAAGCTTTGTTCCTTCTCACAGAAATTTTCACTGAACGGCGCCAAAACGTATGAAATGTTCGAACGGATTCAATCTTTTAACGACTCCGTCAATGTTCCCTTTGCTGTGGTTTTGGATACCTTGACGCTTGCAGATCGCTTTTTCGGCACGGATCCCGAGCATACAACGACCCCGCAGTCTCTTATGCACCTAGTGGATCGGTTTGCAGGTATCAAATTCATCGGCGCTCACATGGGAGGCCTCGGAGCTCCCTTTGAAGTGCTGATCCGATGCCTGAATCCCGCGCCGAATTTCTATCTGGATACGTCAAATGCCGCACATACCCTGACTAAGGATCAGTTCATCCAAATGCTGGACCGTCACGGATCGGAACATATCCTCTTCGGCACCGATTGGCCCTGGTTCAATCATAGAAGCGAGATTGAACGTCTCGACAGTTACATGGAAGCCGCAGGTTACACTGTGTCCGAGAAACAAGCTGTTTTCAGCGGGAATATTGAGACCATTCTCGGACTGGCCGGACGGTAACGCATATCTATTGCCGAACCATTTTGCGCGTCTCCCAAAGAGAAGATAATCCATACCGTTTACTTTCAATGTCGATCTTTATGGTAACCGATACTCTTGTTTTAATCTCACCAATTTGATCGGTTTCAAAAGGGCGGATTTCTTTAAATGAATTATAATTACCGGAAGCAGCTCGTTTGTTCCGACGGCCTTGCTTGAGGGTTTTAATCAAGATCTATATTTATAAATTATTGATAATAATGTAAATAAGTATTTTATAATCCTTCTGTAACATCGGGGCGCCTCTTCATCCGGCCCTCTCTGGGATTGAGATTCGTGAAACGACTGAAGTGTGAATATTGTTGACAGAAGCGGTTTAGTTCTACTAGTCTATTGGTAACCGATATTGGATACCATAAATGGCGGCCTTTGCATGGAAGAAAATAGTCAGACACAAATACTGAACTTGATCCGGAACTCTAATACAGGTCTTCAGATCGAAGAAGTTGGAGAAATACTGGGTCTGACCCGCCATACTGTCGCCAAGTATCTGGAGATCCTCCGCGCTGAAGGGAAGATCCGATATAACAAAATCGGCCGTACTAAACTCTGGAAAGTTGTATCGGCCACGGTTGTTACGAGGCTGTTAGGCATGGACGATCTCGATGAAATTCTCCATATCGCTGATAAGATCGAAAGAGAGGATGATTCTGAGAAAGCTGAAAGAATGGCTTCCCTGAAAGAGACAGCCGTGTACCAGCTTCAGCAAGGCGATCCTCTCCTGAACCTGGGTGCTGAAATTGACGGCATATTGGTTGGTTTCATCTTTGGGGAAATCAAGTTCTGGGAATTCGGGCGTGGTGAGAGGACCGGATGGATAAAAGTCCTTGGAGTAGCCCAGGACTTCCAGGGAATGGGCGTCGGGCATAAACTCGGAGAGACGCTGCTGGACCATTTCAAAAAGAAGAATGTTAGGAAAGTAAGAACCTTGGTGGACTGGTACGAAGGAGATCTAATATCTTATTTCAAGTCGTTAGGCTTTAACATGCTCAGTATGCTGCCCTTGGAGAAGGAGATATGACCGGCAATGGCGGGCAGTACGTTAGTGAAAAATACAGCCTGGATGTTGTCCGCCCTTGCAGTGCATTTTAATGCCGTTTAAATCCACAGCCTATGGCCGTGCGACTCTAGGAGGCTATGCCGGTCCGGAGAGAATTTTTAGAAAGTATCCCGAATGAGGTTTCCCGTTCCCCGTTTCAGGTTAAAAAACCCTGAACCGGGAACGGGAAACGGGAAACGAAATATTTACATATACCATCTAAGTCCCGTTTTACGGGGCAGGTCAAAGCCACGTCTTCTAGACGTGATCGATTACTTTAGAGGGGGTTTAAAGAAATGAGGTACGGAGAGACAGGATTTAATCTGGAAATCGATCTGTCCCGCGGAAACATAGAAAGGGTGGAAAACGATCCCGTAGATACCGAGCTTTACCTGGGAGGGTTGGGTACGAACGCCAAGATCATGTGGGACAGGGTTCCACCGGAAGTCGACGCATTTTCTCCCGATAATCTGCTGATATTCAGCGCCGGTCTATTATGCGGAACGCCCGCCGTCGGCTGCAATCGCACGATTGTTACCACTATTTCCCCACAGACCAAGCTGCTGGCATTCTCGATGATGGGAGGATTCTGGGCGCCGGAATTGAAGTATGCCGGTTACGACAAGGTGATTATTCGCGGCAAGTCTCCCAGCTTGGTCTACCTCTACATCAACAACAACAAGGTGGAAATCCGGGATGCTTCCCATCTGCAGGGCAAAGGTTCCAACGAAACCACCGATCTACTTCGCCAGGAAGTGAAGGATTCCAATGCCCAGGTTGCCGCCATCGGCATGGCCGGTGAAAACAGGGTATATTTCGCCTCCATCGAACAGGAGCGATCCAGCGCCAGTCGCGCGGGAATAGGGGCCGTCATGGGCGACAAGGGATTGAAGGCCATTGTCGTCCGGGGAACCAAGGATATCAATGTTGCCCGCCCGGCTGAATTCCACGGGCTTTGCAGTGAGGTGTTGCAATATATTAAAAAACGCGAAAATAATCCCATACCGGGAGTTATGCCCATCCTGGCCGGGCTTGGTTCGCCGCAGGAGATGAAGATCCACGATGAGAAGTGGCACACCGAAAGTTTCATGTGGGGGAATTCCCGCGTCCGAAGAAAAGATTTCTGGACAGAGGAAGTAGCCAAGGAATGGACCGGGACACTGGAAAATACGCGGACGCGGCTTATCAGTTGTTATAACTGCCCGATGAAATGCGGCGGGACCATTTCGATTCCCGGACTTCCCACCTACATGATGAAATGCTTCTCGAAGCTCACCTATACAATGGCGGCGTTTTCGGACCTCGATTTCGGGCTGAAAATCGCTCAACGGGCCACGGAGTATGGAGTAGACGGGTTTTCGACGCCGCAGGTTATGGCCTTCGCGCTGGAACTATACGAAAACGGCATTTTAACCGACGACGACCTGCCCGAACTGCCTTCCGACAACGAGGGAAGGTTTTATTACCTTCTGGACAAAATCGTCCGGCGGGAAGGAATTGGAGATGTTCTGGCTAACGGGACGTATTGGGCGGCCAAAGAGATCGGCAAAGGAGCGGAAGAATATGCTCATAACAACATCAAGAAAATCGAGCAGCTTCCTCTCAAGCTTTCCATGCTGAATCCTATTTATTTCCTGATGTATTGCACCGGAGAGAAGATAAACATTACCCAGATCGAAGGGCAGTTCCCCCAGATGCCTTTTCCAAAAAGGGAACAGCGTGAAGAGTTTGTAAAGGACTGGATCCAGGTACCGGATGAAAAGTTCAAGCAATATTTCCTGGACTGGGAGCTTCGCGGGGAAAATTCCATGCCTTTCTACCCCACCGTTGAAATGTGTTGTGACATAGTCGACTGGCAGGAAAAGATGCATTATATCGACGATGCTCTCGGAATGTGCGCCGGCTTGTCCTCATTTCCCTTAAAGCCTCCCTATCACATCCATAATTATCCGAAATTGATCTCGGCGGGTGCGGGGATCGACATGGATGAAGAGACATTAAGCCAGGCGGTCAAAAGATATCGAACACTGGTCCGGGCCATCAATATCAGACGGGGTATGCGCAGGGAGGATGAGAAGCCTCCGGAGAATCATTGGAAGAAGAGATTTCCCGAACTTGAGAAGGAACTTCTGGATACCTACTACAAGTTCAAGGGTTGGAACGAGGAGGGCATTCCTACTAAGGAATCTCTGGAAGAGTTGTCATTGGATTATGTCAGCGAAGATTTCCTGAAGAGGGGCATCTTGACCGCAAACGGAGATTCTCCTGCGGCTGAAGAAGAGAAGGAATAAAGCGAAGAGGTGGTAACCGTCATGGGTGAGAAAAAAAAGAAGATCATTAAAACCATCAGGGTGGATGTTGATAAGTGCAATGGCTGCCGGGCATGCGAAGTGATCTGCTCAGCCTTTCACGCCGAGCCGAAGTACAGCAGCAATAATCCGGCCCGGGCCCGGGTCCGTGTTATCCGTCATCCGCTGAGAGACATATACGTGCCGGTGTACGCGGGTGAATACGCGCCTGCCGAATGCATGGGACGCGACCAGTACACGATTACCTTAAAGTGCGATATGTGCGAAAGCGACCCGGATCTGACCGAGCCGATGTGCGTGCAATGGTGTTTGAACGATGCCCTGATTTACGAAGAAAGGGAAGAGGAAGTGGAAGAGGATGCTGTGGCTCAGCAGGAAGAGGTGGAAGTTGGATTGGAGGCATTGGCAAACAAATACGGCCTGCAGAATGTGATGGATGCCGTTGCCCGAATGTCAAAGAAAGACTGATAAAGAAGAGGTCCTGAAAAGACAGTGGAGAATATAGCCGACTTCAAAGAGATCGTCGATATCATTAAAGAGAAAGGCGGAGAAGCCTTTAAATACTGCTACCAGTGCGGAATGTGCGACACGGTCTGCCCCTGGAACCGGGTTCGGAACTTCAGTATACGCAAACTGATCCGGCAGGCCACCTTCGGGCTGACCGAAGTGGAAAACGAAGAGATATGGCGATGCACCACCTGTGGAAGATGTCCGCAACGATGCCCCAGGGGAGTGGGCATCCTGGAAATCGGAGTGGCCAACCGCAGGCTGGCGACTGAATTCGAAGTTTTCCCGGCTCATGTCAAACCGATCCGGGGTATCACACAAAGTCTCACCAGCGAGGGAAATCCTCTGAATGAGGATCAGAAAAACAGGGCCAATTGGACCGAAGGACTCTCCGTAAAGACTTTTGAGGAGGGGATGGAAATCCTCTATTTCCCCTGTTGTTATCTCAGTTACGATCCAAGATTGAAAAAGGTGGCAAAAGCTACCGTCAATATCCTCAACAAAGCGGGTGTGGATTTCGGAATACTGGGAGTCCAGGAGAAATGCTGCGGTGAGAGCATTCGCAAGACGGGCAACGAGGAATTATTCAAGCGACTGGCCAAAGAAAATATTAAAACGTTTATCGATAACGGCGTAAAGAAAATCCTCGTTTCTTCACCGCATTGCTACCACGCCTTTAAAAACGACTACGACGAATTCAAAGTCAACTTCGAAGTAGTGCACATCACGCAGTACCTGCATGAACTCGTGAATGAGGGAAGGCTGGAGCTGAACAAGGAATACCTGAAAAAAGTCACGTACCACGATCCCTGCTATCTAGGCCGACATAACTCCATCTACGACGAACCCCGGGATACCCTGAATAAAGTTCCGGGTCTGGAACTCTCCGAGCTGCCAGACGCCAGGGTCGACAGCCTATGTTGCGGAGGCGGGGGCGGAAGGATCTGGATGGAGACCCCCAAAGAGGAGCGTTTCTCCGATTTGAGGTTGGAACAGATGAGCGGAACCGGAGCCGAAGTGCTGGTTACTTCCTGCCCATATTGCATTACCAATTTTGAAGACAGCCGGATGAACCGGGAGGACAGCGAATCCATGGAGGTTAAGGACATCACCGAGCTGATACAGGAAGTGATTTAACCCGCATATCGCACACGAATCGCAGACGGATAAACCGGATAAGGACAAAGAGAAGTGGAAAAAGAAACAATCGTAGGACAGTTGGTACAAAGTCCAACAGACCGCAATTATGGAGACGTCATGATTGTCGGAGGTGGGATCAGCGGCATCCAGGCCGCTCTCGATCTTGCTACGGCAGGGTATAAGGTTTACCTGGTTGAGAAATCTCCGACCATCGGCGGACACATGGCCCAGCTCGACAAGACTTTTCCCACGAACGACTGTTCCATGTGCATTGAATCTCCAAAGTTCGTCGAATGCAACCGCCATCCCAACATAGAAATTATGACCTATACAGAAGTGGATTCCGTGGAAGGAGAGGCGGGAAACTTCACCATAGCCCTTACAAAAAAGCCAAGATATGTGGAGGAGGGCAGGTGCACGGGATGCACTGTCTGTGTGGAGTACTGCCCGGTTCATTATCCGGACAGGTTCAATCAGGACATTTCATCGAACAAGGCCATACACATTTACTTTTCCCAGGCGATTCCGCTGGTTACTTATATTGACGAAAGCTGCCTGTACCTGAAAGAAGGCAAGTGCAAGATCTGCCAGGGAGTCTGCAAGGCCGACGCCATCAATCTCAACCAGAAGCCGGAGAAGATAGAGGTGAATGTAGGCGCCGTCATCCTGTCTCCCGGCTTTGAACCTTTCGATCCGAAGCTGCGGAACGATTATGGATACGGCAAGTACGAGAACGTTGTCACAAGTCTCGACTATGAACGGTTGCTTTGCGCCACAGGACCTTTTGAAGGGGAAATACTGCGCCGAAGCGACAACAAACATCCCCATAACGTAGCCTGGATTCACTGTGTGGGTTCCCGCCAGGTTATTCCGGGTGGGAATAGCTACTGTTCCGCTGTGTGCTGTACTTATACCCAGAAACAGGTAATCCTGACGAAGGATCATGATGCGGACGCAGAATGTACGATATTTCACAATGACATTCGTTCTTACGGTAAGGATTTCGAGCGTTTTTATCAGAGGGCTGAAAACCTTCCGGGAGTTCGATTCATAAGAAGCTATGTATCCATAGGGCGTGAAATCCCGGAAAGCAAAAACGTTACAATCCGGTACTCGACTCCTGAAGACGGGGTCAAGGAAGAAGAATTCGATATGGTGGTGCTGTCCGTCGGGCTGACGCCTCCGGCCGATTTCAAGAATCTGGCTCAAAAGTTCGGAATTGAGCTGGATGCGCACGGATTTTGTAAGACCGATCCCGCAAACCCAATGGAAACCACGCGCCCCGGCGTTTTCATCAGCGGCGCCTTCAAGGGACCTGTCGATATTCCCGAGTCCGTTGTGACAGCCAGCGGTGCGGGTTCCCAATGCGGAGAGCTGCTGGATTACCGAAGAGGAAAGCAGGCCAAAGGCAGGGTCTATCCAGAGGAAAGAGATGTTTCCGATGAGGAACCCAAAGTCGGCGTGTATGTGTGTCATTGCGGAGCCAATATCGGACGCGTGGTCGATGTGCCCGCCACGGTGGAATATGCCCTGACTTTGCCCAAAGTAAAACATGCCGAAGAAAGTCTGTTTATTTGCTCTACGGATGCCGCCGAGCGTCTGGCGAAATCGATCAGGGAAAAGGGGCTCAATCGTGTGGTGGTTGCCGCCTGTACTCCCAGAACACATGAGCCGCTGTTCCGGGACACCCTTCGGGAAGCGGGCATCAATCAATATTTCTACGATATGGCAAATATCCGCGAGCACTGTTCCTGGGTCCACTCCAAACAAAAGGAGGACGCTACCGAAAAGGCGAAGGATATCGTCCGAATGTCGGTCGCCCGGGCCTCCCAATTGGAAGCTTTGCAGGAGTTTGATCTGCCCGTCGACAAGGCGGCATTGGTGGTCGGGGCTGGCATTGCCGGCATGACCAGCGCACTGAGCATAGTCGAACAGGGTCATGAGGTCTACCTCTTGGAAAAAGAGCCGGAACTGGGTGGAATGGCGCGAAGAATCCATTACACCCTGGACGGATTGGACGTTCAGGCCTATTTGAAAGACCTGACGCGCAAAGTGTACCGGCACCCGCTGATCCATGTGTATACCGGGGCTACTGTTATCGAGGCTGCCGGTTATGTGGGCAATTTCGTTACCAAAGTGAAATTCGATGGAAGGATTGCGGAAATCAAACATGGCGCCGCTGTTATCGCCACGGGCGCTGAGGAATACAAACCCACCGAATACCTCTATGGAGAGGACGAAAGGGTATTGACCCAGCTGGAGCTGGAAGAAAAAATCGTCGTCGGGGATGAAAAAGTGACAAACGCCCAAAGGCTGGTAATGATCCAGTGTGTCGGCTGCCGCCAGGAAGACCGAAATTATTGCGCACGGATTTGCTGTGGGCACGCCATCAAGAACTCCCTGAAATTGAAAGAGCTCAATCCCGAGATGGATATTTACGTGCTTTTCCGGGATATCCGGACCTATGGCTTCAGTGAGGATTACTATCGGGAGGCAGCCGACAAGGAAGTGCGCTTCATCCGCTATGAGCCGGAGGCCAAGCCGAAGGTGGAGGCGGCCGATGCCGAGGGTCGCCCTGTTCTGAGGGTGTCCTTGAGGGATCCTATCCTGTGCCAGGAGCTTGCCATCGATGCCGATCTGCTGGTATTGTCCGCTGCCGTTGTCCCTTCCGAAACCAGCAAAGACATCGCCGGATTATTCAAGGTTACGCTGAATCCGGATGGCTTCTTCCAGGAAGCCCACGTGAAACTGCGGCCTGTGGATTTCGGCGCGGACGGTGTGTATTTATGCGGTACGGCACATTACCCTAAAAGCATACCGGAAGCCATCAGCCAGGCCTACGGGGCTTCCGGTCGCGCTCTTACACTCCTGTCACATGATACGGTGACCGCCTCGGGTTCTGTTTGCGAAGTCAACGAGAGCGAGTGCGTATCCTGCGGAGCCTGCATTACGGCCTGTACGTACGGCGCAATTGAGTTTCATTCAACACCGCAGGGGGAAAAGGCTCTGGTGAATCCCGTCCTCTGTAAAGGAGACGGTCTCTGCAACGCAAAGTGCCCCACAGGTGCCATATTCCTCAAGCACTATACCGACGAAGAAATAATGAGCCAGATTGACGCGGCTGTTCCAATCGCTGCCGGCGAACAAACGGGATTCTCTGTATAAGGAGGGATGAAAGAATGAGTGCGGAATCTAAATCGAAGCTGAGGATTCTGGGCTTTGTATGCAATTGGTGAGCGTACGGCGCTGCCGATTTGGCTGGAGTTTCCAGGCAACAATATGCGACAGACATAAAGCTCATCCGCGTCATGTGCAGCGGCAGGGTAGACCTGGCCTTCGTACTCCGGGCTTTCTTAAAAGGAAATGACGGGGTATTCATAGGCGGGTGCCATCTGAACGAGTGCCATTACATTACGAATGGGAATTATCATGCCCTGAGCATGGTACTGCTGTGCAAGAAATTGCTCGAGCTCATAGGCATGAGCCCCGAACGCTTGCGGATAGAGTGGTTGTCTGCCGGAGAAGGGATCCGCTTTGCCGAGGTGATGAACGACTTTTCGAAGAAGTTGAGGGAATTGGGCCCCCTGGCCGAAGGAGAGGGAAACGGCAAAGAGGGAATAAAACTCAGGCTTAAAGCGCTTTCCGAGCTGGTTCCCTACATCCGGCTTGTGGAAAGAGAAAGGCTGAGGGTTCACTTCGACTCCCAGGAGGCCTACGAGAAGTTTTACCACAGCGATGAAGTCAACAAATTGATTCGCGAGTTGATACTGGATAAACTGGCCGTCAGCCAGATTTTGACTCTCCTGCGGGAAAAGCCTCTTTCAACCAGAGAAATATCTGAGATCCTGAGTCTGAACTCCTCCGAAGTTTCAAAACACCTGAATAGTTGCGTAAGGCAGGGATTCTCAAAGTTTGATGAAAACAGAAAGCGCTTTATTCCGGCTTAACCGCAGGTTGTAGGGGCGAACTTTTTGTTCGCCCGAAGGCGAACTTTTTGTTCGCCCGAAGGCGAACTTTTTGTTCGCCCGAAGGCGAACTTTTTGTTCGCCCGTGTATGAGAGAAATAGCATCTTAACGCTGACTAAGAATCAAGGCGGGAAAAACAATAGAGCAAAAAGCTGACATGGATAACGATCAAATTGATAGAATTATAGATAAGCATCAGAATGACGCCAGCTCGCTTATTCAAATACTGCTGGAAATCCAACGTGAACATCGCTGGCTGCCCAAAGCGGTAATCGAGAGGGTCAGAGAGAAATTGGATGTGCCGCTGAGCCGGATACAGCACATCGTTACTTTTTACAAAGCGTTCAGTCTGATTCCAAAAGGCCGCCATGAAATCCATGTTTGTACCGGCACGGCCTGTCATGTGCGCGGGGCGCCTCGCCTGCTTGATTCGGTACAGGACCTGACGGGAATCAAACCCGGAGAAACCGACATGGATTTGAAGTTCAGCCTGGAGACCGTCGGCTGTGTCGGCTGCTGCGCTCTGGGACCGGTTATGGTCGTCGATGGCGAATACTATGGCAAAATGGCTCCGGCCAAATCTGAGAAAGTGCTGATAAACTACGATTAAGGAATGATTATGCCGAGGATAAATTCGCCTGCGGAATTGGAAAAGTTCCGCAAGGATATTTTGTCGAAAAGAGATCCCAAGAAGCCTTGCATCGCCGTATGCACCGGGACCGGATGCCTTGCTCTCGGCGCTTCGAAAGTAGTGGCCGCCATCAAAGAGGAAATCAAGAAACAGGGACTGGAATCCAAAGTTAAGGTCGAAGCGGATATCCGGGAAACCGGATGCCCGGGGTTTTGTGAAAGGGGCCCGTTGCTGGTGATCTACCCTGAGGAGATCTGTTACCTGCAGGTGCAGCCCGAGGATGCGAAGGAGATCATATCCCAGACTATCCTTGCCGGGAATGTGGTGGATCGGCTGCTCTATACCGGGCCTAAACCCGATGAAAAAATCGTTCAGGAATCCGAGATACCGTTTTACAAGAATCAGAAGCGGCTCTTGATCGGCAACAACATCAGGATGGATCCCAAAAGTATCGAGGATTATCTTGCCGCCGGCGGCTATCGGGCTTTGGTGAAGGCGTTGTGTGAGAAT
>WOR8_10005029_pt1 | contig 12790 bp, 6 predicted proteins | sample DeeMarSeWOR38_10_FD_19890 | JGI IMG/M metagenome (IMG submission 19890) | reverse complement strand
CCTCACCCGTTCATATTTCCGATCAGAATAATGTAGATGATGAAAGATTTACCGGCACCATTGATGAAGTACGATTGTGGAATGTAGCAAGAACCCTTTCAGAAATCCAGGCCGATATGTATCGCGAAATAACCGGCTCAGAGCCAGGATTAGCCGGCTACTGGCAGTTTGACGAAGGATCCGGCACTAGTGTTTATGACCAGACTTTAAACGGCAATACCGGATCACTGCAAAATGGACCCAGATGGGTATACTCAACTGCTCCCATCTCAACATGGCTTGCGGCCGATCCGGATTCCGGTACCATACCACCAGGATCGGCAACCGAAATTACGATGACCTTTGATGCAACCGGATTATTGGGTGGCAGCTATAGTTCAAATATAACAATTTCCAGCAATGATCCGGATGAACAACTTCTGATCGTACCTGCCCGTCTGCATGTGACCGGCATCCCAAATATTTCAATATCTGATACGACACTGGATTTTAATGGCACGTTTATTGGGTTTCCTAAAATAGATACTTTAATAATATATAACCTCGGTACGGACACGCTTCTAATCTCCGAGATAACTTCCAACAGCTCATGTTTTACAGTTAATACAAATAATCTAAGTATTAACAGCAGGGATCATCAGCACATTCTGGTTACCTTTACACCGGATACTACCGGCGATTACAGCGGGGCGCTGTCGATTAGCAGCAATGACCCGGATGAACCACTTAAAGCAGTATCTTTGAAGGGCAAAGGATTGATTTCTCCTGATATATCTGTATCTCCTGATTCCCTGAGTTTTAAATCAGTGAATGGCGATAGTGCATCCCAGTCGTTTATGATATGTAACATAGGTGGAAGTGATCTGAACTTTCGAATATTAGGGGCTGAAAATTATGCCCTTCAATTTGACGGAAATGATGATTATGTTAGCCTGTCACCATCTTTAATTTTTAATGAAATCACTTTTTCAGCCTGGATAAAAACAGGACAAGCCGACATCAATAATAAAAGGATTTTTACAATTGATGAAGGAGAAGATAACGAATACCACTATTTTGATATAGAAGGTACCGGTATGACCACATTTACGGCTTATGTGGCTGGTGAAGAAATTATTAACTATGATGATCCCCTCACTCTCAATTCATGGACGCATGTCGCGCTTACTTATGAAGGAAGCAATGTAAAAATATATAAAGATGGGATTCTTATCGAGGAAGGTATTATAAATGCTGCTCCACGAACAGGAAAATTATACATTGGTGGCGTAGATAAACCAAACTATTCTGCCCAGAGTTGGGATGGTATGATTGATGAAGTACGCATCTGGAGCGTTGCCAGAACTGAATATCAGATACGGCGTGATATGCATCATGAATTGACTGGAAGTGAACCTGGTTTAGTGAGTTATCTTAGATTTAACGAGGGTTCAGGATTCATTGTATTCGATCAGACAGCAAACGGTCACGACGGTTCTCTTTGGGGTGGTATGCAATGGATTGCATCTGATGCTCCTGTGTTATCCTGGCTGTCCGCGTGTCCATCTGAAGGTACTGTTTCTGCCGAAGATAGTATTGAAATCAATGTAACCTGTTATTCTAAATATTTACAGAATGGTATCTATGATGCTAAGATTGTTATTTTAAGTAACGATCCCGATGAGCCAACAATCAAGGTGCCATTCAGTCTGGAAATCTTGACGCCTCTGGAAGATGAAAAAAATATGGAATTTCCAAAGTCTTTTGCCTTATTTCAGAACTATCCTAATCCATTTAACCCGAGAACAGTAATCAGTTACCAGTTACCAGTCACCAGTGTCATCGATCTGAGCATCTACAACATTCTCGGACAGAAGATCAGTATGCTGGTGGCGGAAAAGCAGAAAGCAGGAAAATACGAAATGGTTTGGGATGCAAGCGGTTTTAGTTCAGGTATTTATTTCTATCGTCTGAGTGTTAAAAGCAAAATCCAAAATTTTGTGCATACAAAAAAACTAATTCTTTTAAAATAAGGAAATATTTCCGTGAGGAATTGAATAAAAATAAGATTATTTGCAATCTTTGTTACTGTTATTTTTCTGCCTACGAATTGTTGATAAAACAATCTGGTGTATTTTACAAATTATCCTTGCCGGCACCCCCGGCAGCTCCAGCCGGTCTTGCACAAAATGTATAAATCAGTCTATAAACGAATATTGAGCGGTTACGACATAGATTACCAGACCAGCCGCATTATTGCCGGTGTATTTTTTTAAAATATATACGCGTACACATGTATCCGCAGACAAAATCCTGTCCGTTGCATCCAGAATTAAGCTAAATGAACAGGGTGTGCATCTTTAAGGGCGCTCACCCGTACCTTGATATATCAAGCCGCAAAAAATAATGGAGGGTATCATGAAAATTATCACAATACTACCCGTTCTGCTATTTATAGGCTGGCGCTATGCTGTTGCTTCCGAAGATGCTGCCCTTTTACCTGATTGTTCCCCGCAGATTGATAAACTTTTTGAGCAATATAACCGGTCGGATTCACCCGGTGGAGCCGGATTTATATGTCTGCCGCTGGGGATTTATCCGTTTTAATCGTAACAAGGATGAAAGGGTGAATGGTTTTATTCTCAAAGATGAATTATTTGGCTTTAAAGATCTGCACTATTCGAAGGTCTGCAATTAGCCGGCCGGTTGTTTAATGATCAACCGTTACAGGTTTAAACTACGGATTCCCGCTGTGATAACCTGAACACAACCTGCCCGGACGCCAGATTATCAGGGGCTTAATCTCCGTTGACTTTATTTTTGCGACGAATTGATCTTAATTCTGTTGATTTTCTAAGTGCACTCAATTTTATCTATTTGGCGGCAATTGATCATACCCACATCCCTGAATGATCTTCCTAACAAATGATTTTCTGCTTTCCTAGATTTAATCCAAATTTCACTTTGTGAATTTATTATTGATCTGTATATTCTGTTCAGACGTCTGAATAAGTATCCAGTACCGGAATTCATTCTCAAAACAAGTTTAATCTCCAATCAGCAAAGCATCGATATCAGATACTGTTTCAGATTTCGTCGTAAAATATACACACCTGACTTTCAATTCGGTTTACATAGCCGGCAGAATATTATGTTCCGTCAACGTTTGCAATTAGTCAGCCACATCCAGCATCAAAAATATGATATATTTTCATTTAAACGGAAACACCAGACCCAATTTATATGGGATTTGCTTTCAGCAGACCGGGATAACAATCCGATATCAATTGAGCAATCGATCCTTCACGGGATATGGTCCAACGATTGTTGATCATTTTTCATTGCATTAAATGATGTAATATTTGCGTGACATACCACCAGGAAAAACAACTGCTATGAGAACCAGTGATTCAACCCAAATATCAGGGACGCTTCCGCTTTCTTTCGGACAGGCCTGTGTCAATTTCCAATTTCTGATTGCCGAAGAAACCCCCTTTCTGGCACAAATCAAGCCGGATGCGTGGTACCCTCTGCAAAGATTTTCAAAAATTTTGAATACCATCAGGGAAAAGTATTCTGATCCTGCACCCATATTGGAGCAAATTGGTATTGAAATGATGAATCAGTGGTATTCGCAGGGCCCGGGTAAGCAAATCATTAAAAAAGGAATAGACTTTTTACACTTCCAGACCAGCTCGGAAGGATATTACAGTGTAATCCGCGGGAAGCCGGATCAGATCGGAGATTTTTCTCTGCTCAGCCTGGACGGAGAAAAAGGAACCGCGGTCGTAAGAAGCACCACCCCCTTTGACCGGGACATGGAACGGGGCGTTCTGATCGGGGGTATGCGAACCACAAACGACCTGCTGTATGTCCATGTGGACAACAAAGATAATCAAGACATTTTCCAGATTCAGTTCCAGGACGCACAGACGGTTAACAAAAGGAACGGTAGGTTAAGTGAAATTCCTGAAGACATTAGTCTGACGACATTATACTGGCAGCATAAAATGCTTGAGGATGATTTCAAGCGGTACAATGCCTTCTGGAAATCTACAAATGACACGTTATCGCTGGCATTCGAAAAACTGAGCAAACAGGACCGAGAACTTCGAAAACGGACGACTGAACTGACCGCAACCAATAAAAAATTACACCGGGATAATGCCGAGCGCAAACAGGCGCAAAAGCGGATAGAGCTGCTGAATCAACTAAAGGAAGCGCTTGTCGGCCCGCTCAGTTTTGCTGCAAAGCTCAAGCATATCACGGATGGAATTGTCAATATTTTCGGTGCCGATTTTGCCCGCATCTGGATCATTAAACCCGGCGACCTGTGTGAGTCCGGATGCTTTCACGCAAAGGTAAAAAAGGGTCCACACGTCTGCCGTTATCGGGATCTTTGCCTTCGTCTTATGGCCAGTTCAGGACGTTACACGCATCTTGACGGAAAAGTGCACCGCAGAGTCCCTTTTGGCTGCTATAAGATCGGGCGCATCGCTTCCGGTGAGATTGCCAGATTCATCACAAATGATGTTACGACCGACTCACGTGTTCACAACACCAAATGGGCCCGGGAACTGGACCTGGTATCATTTGCCGGGTACAGGCTTCTTTCTTCAGCCGGGAAGCCTATTGGAGTGATGGCACTATTCAGCAGGCATATTCTTTCCCCTGAAGATGATGGCTTGCTGGAAGGGCTGGCCAATACAACCACCCAGGTTATCCAGACCGCTGCAGCAGAGGAAGAATTAAAGATATATCAGGTTATGATAGAGTCGGCCCAGGATGCGATCTTCTATAAGGACATGAAGAGCCGTTATGTCACTGCCAATGATAAGACTTTGGAAGCTTTCGGACTGCCATGGGAAGAGGTAATTGGAAAGAATGACTACGAGCTGCTGCCGGACCAGAAAGAAGCCGAGCAGAACGTGCAGGATGACCAGACTGTTTTCAAGTCAGGGAAGACTATGGAATTCCACAAGCATATGACCGGTGCCGATAACAAAGAATACTGGTTCCAGGCCATAAAAGTACCGCAGTTTGATAACGATGGCAAGGTCAAAGGGCTTGTTGGAATAGCCAGAGACATCACCGACCTCAAGCGGGTGGAAAACGCCCTGCGCGAATCGGATGCATTGTACCAGTCACTGGTCGAGAATTTACCGCAATATATTTTCCGTAAGGACCTGAAAGGCAGGTATACTTTTGTCAATCAACAGTTTTGCCTGAAAGAAGGAAAACCTCCCGAAGCGTTTCTCGGTAAAACGGATGTTGAACTCTATCCGCCTGATCTGGCTCAAAAATTCCGGAAAGCCGATCAGCAGGTTTTTGATACCGGGGAAATTTTCGAATCGGTTGATGTGGAACAAACCCCGGAAGGGCAGGAAATCTATACCCAGGTGATTAAAACACCCATTTACGATGCGGATGAACGGATTATCGGTGTACAGGGGATATTCTGGGATATTACCGAGCTCAAACGAACGGAAAATGCGCTGCGTGAATCGGAAGCGGAATTGCGCGCCTTATTCGAAGGGATGCCCGACGTGATCATCATGCTGGATCACACCGGGTGTTATCTCAAAATCGCGCCGACCTCGCCGCAGCTGCTTTATAAGCCGGAAGAGGAACTACATGGAAAAAGCTTACATGATACGTTTCCGAAAGAACAGGCCGATATATTTCTGAAGCATATTCAGCAGAGTCTGGCAGCACAACAGGTCGTAAGGTTAGAATACAGCCTGGATATCGGAGGAAACATACTGTGGTTCGACGGACGTATCGCTCCGATGTCGGAGAACGCGGTGGTTTTCGTCGCCCGCGATATTACCGCGCGCAAGAGAGCGGAAGAGACGCTGCGGGAGAGCGAAGAGAAACACCGGGTTATTTTTGAACATGCAAACGATATAATTATAATTGCACAGGACGGCAGAATTGCATTTGCGAATCCCGCTCTTAAAAGGATCCTGGGATATTCTTATGAGGAGGTGGTCTCAAAACCATTTACTGAATTCATTCATCCGGATGACCGTAAAATGGTCTTTGAGCGTTACAGGAAGAGAATGGCCGGAGAGGATGTCGAGACAGGATATCAGTTCAGAGTCCTTCCGGTATCCGGGGAAGTCAGATGGGTTATGATCAATTCAAGTGCGCTGGACTGGGATGGTAAGCCATCGACGCTAAACTTCCTGACCGACATCACCGAACGCAAAATGGCGGAAGAAGCTGTAATAGCAGCGAAAGAACAGGCAGAAGCCGCAAATCAGGCCAAAAGCGCTTTCCTGGCCAATATGAGTCACGAATTGCGCACCCCCTTAAACAGTATTTTAGGCTATACGCAGATTCTTAAACGTGACAAAAGTCTGAAAAAACAGCAAAAAGATGCCATTGATACAATGCAATCCAGCAGTGAACATTTACTGACCCTGATCAATGAACTGCTGGACCTCTCCAGAATCGAAGCGCAAAAGATCGAATTGAAACCGACAGATGTATATCTGCCTGATTTTATTAAGAGTATCACGGATATTGCCCTGATTCAGGCCCAACAATACGGCGTTCCTTTCGAATATGAAATTGCACCTGATCTGCCTGCAGGTGTTCATGCCGATGAAAAACGCCTGCGTCAGGTTCTGTTGAACCTGATCAATAACGCCATCAAGTTTGCCGGGGAGGGCAATGTCGTTTTACGTATAAGCACCGGATCGTCTCCTGATAAACCCGGTGCAAAATTGCCGACTGCGCGCATCCATTGCGAAGTCGCAGATACCGGCATTGGCATCGCGCCTGATAAATTAGACGAGATTTTTTTACCCTTTCACCAGGAAAACAAGACAAAGCTTACGACGGAGGGGACCGGTTTAGGATTGCCGATCAGCCGCAATTTACTCCGTATTATGGGCAGCGAATTGTATGTTAAGAGTGAATTGGGAAAGGGGTCAACTTTCTGGTTTGACCTTGAACTGCCAACAGTTGAAGGCATTACCGGGCACGAATCCCTCAGCCCAGCAGAAGACGCACGTCATATCACCGGTCATAAAGGAAAAAAACGAAAAATTTTAATTGTTGATGACAACGAACAAAATCGTGCCATTTTACGGGATATGCTGGCGCCGCTGGGCTTTAAAATTGCTGAAGCAACAGACGGGAAAGAGGCGCTGGATAAAGCAGCAAAATTTCAGCCGGAGCTCATTTTGATGGATCTGGTTATGCCGGAAATGGATGGGATTGAAGCAACGCAGCAAATCCGCCAGAATCCTGTACTTAAAAACATCATCGTCATTGGTATTTCGGCAAGTGCATTCGATACCACCAAGCAGGCCAGTTTTAAAGCCGGCTGTGATGATTTTCTGACAAAACCCATTCATTTTAACAAATTATTGGATCGGTTGCAGATACATTTGAAACTTGAATGGTTATATGACGCAGCATCTGCGGCCGATTCAGCAAAAAAGCAGATATCTGACACCTCGACTGTTGTTTATCCTCCAAACGAAAATCTGGTGGCTATCCAAAGATTCGCTGAAATAAGTCATATTACCGGCATTCAACAGTCACTGGAAAAAATAAGAAGGCTCGATAAAAAATATATTCCCTTTGTCACCCAGATTGAAGAACTCCTTGATGACTTTCAATTCACACGAATAATTGAGACTCTAAAACCATATTTGCAGGGAAAAAAATCATGAATTCCGGATCACCACAAAGAACGACCATCCTGGCAGTTGATGATAAGCTAGCGAATCTGAAGATTCTGATCAAATATCTGGAAGACAGTGGGTATGAACTGATGGTGGCAAAAAGTGGTGAAGAGGCTTTGAAGCACGTTGAACGTATCACCCCGGATATTATCCTGCTGGACGTACTCATGCCCGGTATTGACGGTTTTGAAACCTGCCATCGGCTGAAGCAGAACGAGGCGACACAGGATATTCCGGTAATTTTCATGACGGCGCTGACCGATATCGTGGACAAAGTAAAGGGCTTTAAAGCCGGCGCTGTGGATTATCTTACCAAGCCGCTGCAGCACGAAGAGGTCCTTGCCCGCGTCAATGCCCATTTGTTCATCCGTAGATTCCAACAGCAACTCCAGGAGCAAAACATTTTGTTGCAGCAGAAAAATGCCCTGTTAAAAAAGCAGAAGCGTGAGTTGCGCGACAGTGAAGCGCGATTCCGCGGACTATCGGAGGCCACCTTTGAAGGTATTCTGATTCATGACGGGGGGGAGATTATTGATGGCAATGAAGCGCTGGAAAATATGTTCGGCTATAAGCGTGCTGAAATGGTCAGAAAGAACATCCTGGCGTTTGTGGCGCCCGCGTTCCGTGACATGGTCCTGAAGGCGATGCATTCCAAAGATGAAAGCCCCTATGAAGCGGAGGGGATCAGAAAAGATGGTTCGATCATTCCGCTTGAGGTTCAGGCGAAAACAATGCCCTACCAGGGACGTAAGGTCCGGGTTGCCGCCATCAGGGATCTCACCTGGCGCAAAGCGATGGAAAAAGAAAAGGCCCGGATCCAGAAGGAGAACTTTGACTTTAATATGAAGACATTACGGTTTGTCACACATGAATTAAAATCACCCCTTGGAACGATGCAGACAATGATTAGTGTTATGCTGGAAGGTTATATGGGAGAGGTTTCCGAAGATGTCGGATCATATCTCCTGCGCATCAGGCAGAATTGCGAAGAATTACAGGATATGGTCAAAAATTATCTGGATATCTCCCGCCTCGGTATGGGAGAATTCGTTGCCCGTAAAACATCGGTCAACTATTACAAGGAGATTGTAGAATCCTGTGTCGAGCAAAATCGGGTACTGTTTGAGTCGCGCAAACTTACATTGAACATCGATTGCCCCAAAAAATTGTGTGTTTATGCAGATCATGACCTGCTCCGCATCGCTCTGACCAATTATCTGACCAACGCGGTAAAATACGGCGCACCGCAGACGCAGGTGCGTCTTTTGGTCGATGAAGATAATGGAATTGTTTCCACGTCAGTCTGGAATGAAGGGGCAGGCTTTCAACAGGAAGATCAGGCTTTGCTTTTTACCAAATTTTCCCGGTTAAAGAATGAGAACACCAGGAAGCAACATGGAAGCGGATTGGGGCTTTATCTGGTAAAAAGTATTATCGAGCTGCACGGCGGAAAGGTTTGGGCGGAATCAGTCCCCGGAAAGTGGGCAAAATTCTGTTTCAGCATTCCGGCACACGATGATCAAACAGCAAAGAAGAACTAAACGTGATATGCACCAGTAACGCCATAGAGTCTGAAATTCGGAGCACCTTGTTATTAACCGACTTTTATCTGGCAGTCGGAAGAAACTCTGTGACGGTCTCATGGGCCAGCACACAAACCTCCTGACATACCAGATATTGTTGGTTTTATAATACATAAACAAGTAAAGTGTTAGATAAAGCCTTTTACTTTAAACATACAAGCCCGCAGAGATAAACATTTAAATTTATTGTATCTAAAAAATAGTTGAGCAATTTAATATGTTCAACATTTTTAACATAATAGTGTTCACAATCCGTTGGTTCCATTTAACTTATATTTACTCTGGGTTCTCTGCCTGCCCCTGGCCCCGCCTCAGGCGGGCGGCGCCACAGACGTGGTGGTGAATAATTCAAGATAATTAATTTGACATGATGTAATTATGACTATCTGATTTTAAGATTGTATCGGTATTCCAGCCGGTATCTGACTAACAGGCTCGATTCCAACTCCCTCCATTTATTCTCATCTATTACTCTTTATTCCACCATCTGCAGCGCATGACAAAATCATTACATTTGATTGACCGATTTATGACACCCGGACATAACCCGCCAGGTATATTTAAACTACGCTGAATAGCAGCTGTAAAAATGCTCTAAATAAAGGGCTGTGCCATGCAGCAAAAAGTAACCAATGCCATGTACATATATCTGATTTTTTCCTTTGTACACGGCTGAGGAAAAATCTAAATCTGACTGATATAAAACAATAGAGAGTTATTTAACTGATATAAACAGGAAAGGAATACAAAATGAAAGTTCTGTTGATAATTTTTTGCCTGCTTCCCTTTCATTTTATCCTTGCGACAAATAACAATAATCACAGCCAATCAAGATCTGAGAGGATATTAAGCAAACTGAGAACATCCCCGCGGGAATCTGATTCAGAATCTGCAAAAGCAGCCGGGGTAATCCAAAATTCCGGTCAGCAGATTCCGATTGATCTGCACCAGCACGATTTAACCGGGAATGTTGCAGTCGCCTGGGTGAGAAATTATGGCTCCGGCCTGATGCCCGGAGAAGCGGGGGCGAGCGATATCGCTGTGGACCAGGCCGGAAATGTTTATCTGTGCGGGTCCAGTGACAGTATGCTTACCGGAGAAAATTTTACTACCGTGAAATTCAATTCTGTCGGTATCAAACAATGGGTGGCCCATTATAATGGCCCCGCGAATGAAAAAGATGATGCTTCTGCGCTTGCCGTAGATAACTCGGGGAATGTATATGTGACAGGCAGAAGCAAAGGCACTGGCAGCGATGATGATTATGCAACCGTGATGTATAACTCAGCGGGCGAAGAACAATGGATCGCGCGCTATAATGGACCGGGGAATGATGAAGATGAACCACAGGCCCTGGTTTTGGACGGCAACGGGAACATTTATGTGACCGGAATCAGCTATGATTCTTCCACCGGTTATGATTTCGCCACCGTAAAGTATAATTCTTCCGGCGCGGAGCAATGGGTGGCCCGGTACAATGGTGCGGTAAACGGACCTGACGGTGGATTTGCGCTGGCCATTGATGACAGTGGCAATGTATATGTTACAGGAATGAGTTATAGTATGTCTGCGGACTTTGATTTCGCCACGATAAAGTACAGCCCGGGAGGTGTTGAACAATGGGTGGTACGGTATAATGGTCCGGCCAGTTCGACAGACAGAGCGGTCGCGCTGGACGTTGACGAAAATGGAAATGTATACGTGACCGGCAGCAGTTATGGCCCGGGGACTGAACAGGAACGCGATTATGCAACGGTCAAGTATAATTCGGAAGGTGCCGAACAATGGGTGATGCGCTATAACGGTCCCGGCAATCATAAAGACGATCCCGTTGCGTTGATTGTACATAATTCGGGAAATGTTATCGTGACCGGAAGAAGCCGAGGATCTGAGACTGATTGCGACTTCGTCACGGTAGCATATAATTCGGCAGGGGTGGAGCAATGGGTTGCCCGCTATGACGGGCCTGGTTCCCGGGATCATACAATGGCCCTGACGGTGGATGATGCCGGTTATGTTTATGTGACCGGGTCGAGCGTGAACGAGATTATCGGCAGCGATTTTGCCACCGTGAAATATAATGCTGCCGGTGTGGAGCAATGGGTTGCCCGCTACAGCGTACCGGGCGAGGCTGATAACAGGCCGGCTGCCCTGGCGGTGGATCATAACGGAAATGTATATGTAACCGGTGAATATCAATTACTTGATTCCGAAGAGCAGGGCATCGTAACGGTTATGTATAATCCGGCAGGTGTGCAGCAGTGGGCGGCGCGCTATGATGCAGCAAATAGTTTAATGGATTATGTGGTGGACATGGTTATAGCTGGGGCTGGAAATGTCTATGTGGCCGGCGGCAGCCATTTTAAAGACGGTTCATTATATACCACCATTAAGTACGTTCAATCCCCCGCATCTATCGCTGATAATAGTCTGCCAGCTGCCGGCAACTATATGCTTAATCAGAACTATCCCAATCCTTTTAATCCCCTTACGCATATTGGTTTCTCGATACCGAAGCCGGAAAACGTCAGGATCGAAGTGATCAATGTCCTGGGACAGACCATTAAAACACTGCTGAATAAACCTGTGCCTGCGGGTACCCATATACTGCCATTCAATGCAGCAAATCTACCCTCAGGCGTATACTTCTACAAAATCGAGGCCGGTGAATTTCACGATGTGAAGAAAATGATCCTGCTCAAGTAATCACTACCGGCAGGGATGCACTTTGCATCCCCCTGGGAGTAAAAGAGCCTGTGTCTTACTGAACACAGGCTCTTTAGTTGTTCTGGATCGATACGGGAAATGTCTACAGAACGATCATGCGCAGATCAAAATGTTTTACTTACCGCCAACCTGAGCCGCCTCAAAACAGCATACATGTAGAAGCGTATAATGTCACTTCATCACCACCATTTTGCGGGTCTGGCTGAATGCACCTGCGGTAATCCGGTAGATATATATTCCGCTGGAAAGATCGCCGGCGTCAAAGGTGATCTCGTATGATCCGGCTTCCTGGGTTTTATTCCCCAGCTCGGCCATTTCCCTGCCCAGCAGGTCATATACTATGAGCCGCACGAACTGGTTCTCCGGCAGTGCATAGCGGATGTAAGTGAACGGGTTGAAGGGGATTGGAAACATCCAGTATTCTCACCCGTCCGGCCCGTACGCTGTATCACAGCCGTTAATGACTCGATCTTACATCGACCTGATTTCGTAAACCCTGATGCTAGCAATATATGGATTGGTTTGCGCGATTTTTTCAGCCGCATTCAAATCTTCGGCTTCGATGATGTTGTAGCCGGTAATCGACTCCATGCCCCACGGCAGATCTCTGGTGCCGTTTTTTGAGATTTCGCGGCCGCCGCTGAATCCGCCCTGGTCGACCATCCTGTCGGCGATCGAGGCGAACCATTTTTCCCAGGCCGCCATGATTTCCGGTGTGGGTTTCTCGAATCCGAAATGCAGAAGCATAAACTTCTTCATTGCTTTCTCCTCGTTGTTGATTTCACTCTTTCATTTTTCACG
>WOR8_10005028_pt1 | contig 12791 bp, 9 predicted proteins | sample DeeMarSeWOR38_10_FD_19890 | JGI IMG/M metagenome (IMG submission 19890) | reverse complement strand
GAGAAATGGTAAACCAGGGGTTTTACTGTCTTTACCCTCCTCTCTTAACCAGTGTGACAGTATATGCGCATGGAGATGGTTGACCTCTATCAGTGGCCTGCCAAGGGCAAGGGCAAAACCTTTGGCAAAAGAGGTGCCTACAAGAAGAGATCCCAGTAAGCCCGGCCCGCGTGTAAATGCAACAGCATCAATTTCATTCCTTTCTATACCTGCGTATTTAATAGCCTGATCTACAACGGGAACAATATTCGCCTGGTGAGCCCTTGATGCCAGTTCCGGGACAACACCCCCGTATGATTTATGAACCTCCTGGCCCGCAATGAGATTGGAAAGTAAAAAACCATCTCTTACGACTGCTGCTGAAGTATCATCACATGATGACTCTATGGCAATAATGGTAACTGGCATTTATCTTTATTTTTCAGTTTTTTACGCTATTTTTGGAATGTCATTTGTGCATGCTTAGATAATGGGCAAAATTAAGAAAATATATAAAATCCCTCTGTTTGTAATACTGGTTATATTAATCCTTACAGCCGCAGGTTATGTTAGCCTTAAAAGTCCGGCTGTACAGACATGGTTATTTGATAAATTATCAGCCAGAATTTCAAAGAATAATGATATTGATATTTCGGCAGGGAATGTCCACTTTACATTTTTTAATAAGATTGAGGTAACTGACCTGCTGGTTAGGGATAATACGGCTGATACTATGCTATATTCCGCTAAAGTCAGAGTAGGCATAAGGAATATTAAAAGAAAGGAAAGACGTATCAACCTCGGCCGTATTGAGATCAACAAGCCGGTTATTAAGCTGCAACCCGATACAAATAATGTCTTGAACCTGGTATCTTTAACCCAACTGCTAGCTAAGGAAGATACTACAAAAAAACCTATGGATTTTCTGATCCGGCAGATAGTGATCGATGATGGGGAACTTAGCTACAGATCGGGAAACAGGCTCGATACATCAGAAATATTTGACATTAATAATATCAGCCTTTCTAATCTTAATATCACCATCGACAATATCAGCAAAGAAGATACTTACACCGGATTAAGAATCTCGGAATTTTCATTCACTACGGGAAAAGATTTTGATCTGGAAAATCTTTTTGCTGAAGTGCAGATAGAGGATGGCAAATATCATTTAATTGATCCTACTATTAGGACTTCGAAAAGCATAATTAATTCAGAACTGATTGGGATCGAGTTAATGAGAAACGGGGATGGTTTTAATTTTATCCGTGATGCAAATCTCAAGCTTACATTGCAAAGTTCCCGTATCTCTCTCGCTGACCTGGGATTTTTTCTCAAACCTCTGAGAGGCATGAATAATGAAATCTTATTCTCAGGAAGAATATCAGGATCAGTCCAGGAAATGAATGGAAGGGATATTCTGCTTGCATATTCCGACAGCACATTGCTTACCTGTGATTTTGACCTCTCCGGCCTGCCTGATATTCAAAATACTTTTATGTTCATCAGAGTGGACAGCCTCACGACCACAGCCAGGGAAATTGATGAAATGGGAATACCGGGAATGGCCAAGCTGGATCCGGAAAATGAGATACAGAAGCTGGGAGCCATTTCTTTCAAAGGCAACTTCACCGGATTTATACAGGATTTTGTAACATATGGAACCATAAGTACTGATCTCGGTTCTGTTTCAACTGATATATTGTTCAGACCTGATACTTCCAGTACTTTCTTTTACAAGGGTACGCTGCAGGCGCGTTCAGTAGAACTGGGCAGAATCTTAAACCAGGAAGATATTCTGGGTTCACTTTCGGCCCACCTGGATGTAGAAGGTACACTGGAATCGCTTAATGACTTCAGGGCTGATATAATGGCCACGATAGAAAGCGTTGAATTCAAGGATTATATCTATCGCGATATTGAGATCAACGGTCTGGTAACTGAGAAAATATGGGATGGCACAGTGAACTCAAATACTGACGATCTGAAGATGGATTTGCTGGGACGGTTTGATTTTACACGGGACATACCGGAAGTTGACTTCAGTCTGAACCTTCTTAAAGCTGATCTTTATAAGCTTAATATTGACAGGTCCGACAGTCTCTCAAACCTCTCAATGCTGCTCACGGCAAGTTTCGCAGGGAATAGCATAAATAACATGACCGGGAACATCCGCCTTTTGAACTCAAAACTCGAGAGGAATGATTATGAATTCGATCTTTTCGATTGCAACATCAGTGCTTTTAATATCGACAGTTCAACAATGGGCATAAACCTGAGAACAGACTATATCGATGCTGACATAAGAGGCAAGTATGACCCGGCTTCAGTTATAACAGATCTTAAAATCGCCGCTTCATCAGTATTTCCGTCACTGATTAATACCAAGGAAAAGGTGATCTCCGGCAAGAACGACTTTGAATACGAGATAAGGTTCAAAAATACAGATCTTATAAATGAATTCTTCAAGACAGGATTCATTCTCTCTCCCGGATTTACGGTTAAAGGAAGTATTAAACCGGAACAAATGATCAATATAGCTGCTTCAGGGGACTATGCCATTTATAAAATGAATAGCCTTTCAGGGCTCGATATGAATTGCATAATTGAAGATACAAGCATGGTACTTGAGTTTAACAGTGAGCAGATGAGTCTTGCCAACAGGATTAATCTTGAACAACTCGGAATAAATTCAGAAACTACCTCCGACGCTTTCAATATAGATATTAACTGGGACAACACCGGTAGTCTTGAAAATAAAGGGATAATCGCCGCTAACGGTAAATTCTCCAAACCTGACAGCATGCATACCAGACTTGAAGTAAACGTATTACCTACCGGGTTAGTTATTAATGATAAATCATGGCAGATCAATCGCAGCAGGTTTATTATAGACTCAAATGCTATAAGCATAAACAGGTTCATGATAAACAGGGACGAAGAGTATTTCATGGTTGATGGTAAAGTATCCGGGGACCCAAACGATAGTATCTATATCAATTTTAATGGTCTGGACCTCGCTGGCCTGAATAAACTTGACGGAGAACAGACCGAAAAAGATGCCAGGAAAATTGAGTTCATTCTTGGAGGATTAATGAATGGCGAAATACTCCTAACTGACTTCTACAATAATGCTATGTTTGAAACTGATATTATTATTAACGGTTTCAAAGTCAATGATCAGGACCATGGTACTGTAAAAATTTTATCGGTATGGGATAATAATGAGAAGGTAGCAAGTATAAGTCTGAGCAATAATAAGGCTGGTAAAAATACTTTCATGGTTGACGGAGATTATGACCCTGAGGGGAAACGGCTGGAGCTGCTGGCTTCAGTAAACGAAATGCCCCTCGATATATTAAACCTGTTTTTAAAATCTTTTGCATCAGGGATTGACGGACTGGGCTCAGGAAGTGTAAAAATAATCAGTGATAACGGCAATATGTCTTTGCTGGGTAGTGTGATGGCCGATCACTCTTCTATGACAATAGATTATCTGCAATCAAATTTTAGGTTTTCTGACAGTATACGATTCAACGACAATAAAATAGTATTTAGAAACATACAGATAAGAGATAATAGAGATAACAAAGCTATAATTGACGGTTATGTAGCCCATAATAATTTCAAAGACTGGCTGGTTGATCTTCGTATTGACGCTGACAATATCATGGCACTGGATACAAGGCAAAAGGATAACAGTTTGTTTTATGGTACCGCATATGCATCAGGTGTGATAGCAATCCGTAATCCTGAAAATAATCTGGATCTCAATATTTCAGCACAAACTGAAAGAAATACAAGGATGTTCATTCCCCTGAGTTCAGGAGAGGAAATAAGTGATTATACATTCATAAGTTTCAGGGAAGCAGGTGAGCAGGAAAGTAAAAATATCCCTGTGAACCTTCCAATGCTCAGAAGGAATGAGGCAAAATCAATATCACTTAATTTTGAACTGGATGTAACACCAGATGCTGAGGTGCAGCTGGTATTTGACAGCAAACTGGGAGATGTTATGAAAGCAAGGGGAACAGGTACTTTGCATATGACCCTTGATAAAGAAGGTGACTTTACTATTTTCGGGGATTATGTAATTGAGGACGGGGAATACCAGCTTACCCTTGGAAATATATTCAATAAAAGATTTGTTGTTGAAGAAGGCGGAACAATATCATGGAATGGTGATATTATGAACGCCAATGTAAATGTTAAAGCCATCTACAAACTGAAGGCTTCCCTGGAGGATCTTTTCCAGGATGAGGCTTATTCTGAACGAATACCTGTGGAATGCCATCTTAATATGAGCGGCCAGCTTGTAAATCCTATTATCGGTTTTGATATTTATTTGCCAACGGCTGATGAATCGATGCGTACTGATCTGAAGACTGCTATCGATTCCGAAGAGGAGATGAGCAGGCAGTTCCTGTACCTGCTGGTTATGAACAGTTTTTATCCTGATCCTGCCGTAACCGGCACATCACTCAGTACCACCACTGCCGGTGCCTCTGCAATGGGTGTAACAACGACTGAAATGCTCTCGAACCAGTTAAGCAACTGGTTATCACAAATAAGTAACGATTTTGACATTGGCTTTACTTACAGGCCTGGCAATGAGATAAGTTCACAAGAAGTTGAAGTTGCCCTGTCGACCCAGTTGCTTAACGACAGGGTAGTGATAAATGGTAATTTCGATGTTGGAGGGGAGACTGGTGAAGGTCAAACAAGCTTATCGACAAATGAAATAACAGGAGATTTTGATGTAGAGGTGAAGTTAACCGAAAAAATCAGGTTCAAGGTCTTTAACAGGTCAAATGATAACCTTGTATACGAAACCGCACCATATACCCAGGGCTTTGGTCTGTTCTTCAGGCAAAGCTTCGACAGGATAAGTGATCTTTTCAAAAGGAATAAAAGTGATATGAAACGCGAAGAAGAACCCAGGATAGTTGATGAATAGAAAAATAAAATTATTTTTGTGCCTTAATTAACTTAAAGCAATCACTGAAATTACCTTATTAAAACCCGTCTACTATGTTCCTACTGATGGTCGTAATCTTCATCCTGGGTTATACTGCTATAGCCCTGGAACATCCCATTAAAGTCGAAAAAGCAGCAAGTGCATTATTAACAGGCTCAATACTCTGGGCACTTTATGCGTTGTTCAGCGAGCATATCCTATCCCTCAACCTATCCCCTTCCTGGGAAGAAATAAAAACAATGGCTGAAGGGTTCGTTCATAATATTAAACCGAACATGAGTGATCTTGAATTTGCAACATCACCATATAGAGAAACTGTTGAAATTGCTCATGAACCCGTTCGTTTTGTTAAACATGAACTGGGTCATCACCTTATTGAAATTGCAGAAATTTTATTCTTCCTTTTTGGTGCAATGACCATTGTCGAAACAGTTGATCAGAACCAGGGTTTCTCGGTTATTACCGATAAGATTAAAACAACATCCAAGGTTAAGCTCCTCTGGATACTCGGCTTCCTGACTTTCTTTATGTCAGCTGCCCTTGACAATCTTACCACTACTATCGTTATGGTGGCACTATTGAGGAAGCTTATTTCAGACAAAGGTACACGATGGTTTTTTGCAAGTATTATAGTGATAGCAGCCAATGCAGGAGGTGCATGGTCACCAATAGGTGATGTTACAACAATAATGCTCTGGATTGGCGGGCAGGTAACCACGGTGGCCATAATATCACGGGTTATCTTCCCAAGCCTTGTCAGTATGAGTATCCCTTTGATAATTCTTTCATTTTCGCTCAAAGGAAACGTTACCAGGCCTGCGGCGGATGATTCAGGAAGTAATTACACAAGCAAAAGGGAAAGGACATTTATCTTAATACTGGGTATCGCATGTCTGATTAATGTCCCTGTATTCAAAAGCATAACCCACCTGCCTCCATACGTCGGCATGCTCTTTGGACTCGGTATACTCTGGCTTATTACTGAGATTATGCACAGGAATAAGTCAGATGAAGCTAAAAAGAAATTATTCATTTTCAACGTTTTGAAGAAGGTTGATACACCAACCATCTTTTTCTTCCTTGGTATACTTATAGCCGTTGCTTCACTTCAGTCAGCAGGTCAGCTTGCTGTCCTTTCGAGGTGGCTTGATGATAAACTTGGCAGTATCTATACAATTGATCTTGCCATAGGTGCCCTTTCAGCAATAGTTGATAATGTACCACTCGTTGCCGGAGCCATGGGCATGTACCCAATAGCAAGCCCTGAAATGATAGAGATGGCTGCCAATCCTGAATATCTGCAATTCTTTGTCCAGGATGGGTTGTTCTGGGAATTTCTGGCCTATTGTGCCGGAACCGGTGGCAGCATGCTTATTATTGGCTCAGCAGCTGGAGTAGCTGCAATGGGACTTGAAAGAATCGACTTCATATGGTACCTCAGAAAAATCAGCTGGCTAGCCGTAATAGGTTACCTTGCCGGTGCAGGTGCTTACTGGTTGCAGGTACAGGTTCTTGGCCTGCATTGATATCTGTTAACAAAAAATAATGAAACGGGATATAATACAAAACATTATATCTCGTTTTTTTTATATCTTCGACTGGTTTACTGAGATACCAGGGGGTGAGTAAGGCCTGTACCAGCTGTAAATTTAATCAGTACCAGCAAGCTGAGCCAGGTCCATACTAACAATTTATAAATGAAGAAATTAATAAATATCAAAGCATAAATGACACTATTAAACATTTTATTGCAGGAATCTGAAGTTATTCTGGAAGAATCTGAGCAGGTAACACTTTCTTTTGGTGAACTGGCATTAAAAGGCGGATGGGTTATGGTACCCATTATTTTGCTCTCACTGGTAGCTATCTACATATTTGTTGAGAGGTTTTACGTAATAACCAGGGCAGGTCATGAAGATATGAACTTCATGAACAGGATAAAGGACTATATTTACGACAGTAAAATAGATGCTGCAGTAGCACTTTGTAAATCAAGCAAATCACCCGCATCACGAATGGTTGAGAAAGGGATTACACGGATAGGCAGACCACTTAATGACGTTAACACTGCTATTGAGAATGTGGGCAAGCTGGAGGTTTATAAACTTGAAAAAGGACTCCCTACACTGGCTACAGTAGCCGGGGCTGCACCAATGATAGGATTTCTTGGTACAGTTATTGGTATGATTAAAGCGTTTTATGATATGGCAAGTGCGGGTAATAACATCGATGTATCGTTGCTGAGTAGTGGAATTTATACTGCACTGGTTACGACTGTAGCCGGATTGATAGTTGGAATTCTGGCATATTTTGCTTATAATATACTTGTTTCTAAGGTTGAAAAAGTGATCTTCAGGCTTGAAGCAACATCGACCGAATTTATGGATATTCTCAACGAACCTGTTTAATAGGGCACCTATGGCGATAAATTCGAGAAATAAAATAAATGTACAGTTCAGTATGGCCGGCATGTCTGATATAGTATTCCTGCTGTTGATATTTTTTATGATTACATCAACACTGATACATCCGACAGCACTGAAGTTGCTGCTGCCAAAGGGAAGGAGCCAGACTGCTGCAAAACCAATAACAACTGTATCAATAACAAGAGATCTGCAGTATTTTATTGAGGACCAGCCTGTTGCTTTTGATAATCTGGAAGCGGCACTCAAGCAAAAAATAGGACAGAGTGAAGATATGTATGTGTCACTCCATGCTGACAGGACAGTGCCTATTGAATATGTTGTCAGGGTAATGAACATAGCAAAAAACAATCAATATAAACTGATTCTTGCGACAAGTCCGAAATAACGAACTTTATGACTTTCCTTCGGAGAAGGGGAAAGGCATTATCGGCACGGTAATATTTCATATCGTACTGGCCGTAATACTCATTATTTCTGGTTTTCATCCTCCCGAGAACCTGCCTGAAGAGGAAGGAATACTGGTTAATTTCGGAACAGATGAGACCGGTTCGGGCTTGCTTGAACCAGCACCGGCCTCGGCAATGTATGAAAGCAGCCAGGCGCAAACTGAACAAGGATCAGATGAAATCACGGATGAAACCGATGAGGCTATAATGCAAACGCAGGCAACGGAAACACAAATGACACAGGATTTTGAGGAGGCTCCGGTAGTCGAGAAGAAAGTTGAGCAGCCCGATCCTGAAGAAATACGTCGCCGTCAGGAAGCAGCCGAAGCTGAACGACTTCGTCAGCAACAGCTTGAAGAAGAGCGACTAAGGAGAGAAGCTGAGGAAGCTGAGAGGAGAAGACTCGAAGAAGAGCAAAGACGAAGGACGCAAATCATGGACCGCACGAGGAATGCACTTGAGAGGGCAAATGCCAGAGGTTCTGATACCAATGCAAATCAGGGAGTAGCCGGAGGAAGAGGAAACCAGGGTGTTGAAACAGGTGCAGTCAATGCGGGGGTCTACGGTGATGGATCAGGAACTGGTACTGAAGGCGTATCATATAACCTCGCAGGCCGTCAGGCAATGTCTCTGCCCAAACCAACATATGACATCCAGAGCGAAGGAATAGTGGTTGTTGAGGTAACTGTAGACCGGAACGGTAATGTGACACAGGCAGTACCTGGTGTAAAAGGATCAACCACCCTGGAAGAATATTTCGTCAGGGTTGCCCGCGAGGCTGCCATGGCAGCCAAATTCAACCGCAAACCTGATGCTCCCGTAATACAGAAAGGAACAATAACGTATCATTTCATCCTGAGATAACCAGGTCAAGAATACCAAGCAGTTTTATCGCTGAGACCAGTATTGCTACCAGGAGTATTACCCTCACAAATTTAGGCCCCCAGCTGACAGCAACCCGTGTACCAACCCAGGCTCCAAGCATATTCCCCACTGCAAGTATAAGCCCGATACGAAGATTAACCTGACCGTTAATAAAAAAGATAATAAGCGCAATAGCAGTATATACCAGGATGATAAAGACTTTTAGTGCATTTGCCTTTATAAGATCGGCACCGACACCCAAAACAAGCCCGGCCAGCAGAAAAAACCCCACACCTGCCTGAATAAAGCCACCATAGATACCTATGAAAAAGAATATCACTATTCTCCAGAACTTTGGCCCGGCATCTATCCTCCCGGCATGTCCCCTTATCCACTTCTCAGGCTTGAGCAGGATGATGAAAAACATAAAGACCAGCAAACCGCCGATAAACAGTTCCAGGATTCTTTCATTGAAATTAACCGCAATCATTGCACCCAGAAGTGATCCAGCGGTAGCAGGTATCACAAGCCATAGTCCTTCCCTGTACTCGAAAACTTTCTGCTTTTTAAATCCCCGCACCGCTACTACATTCTGAAGAAAAATAGCCACACGGTTGGTGCCATTGGCAATATTCGCCGGCAAGCCCAGAAACATAAGCAAAGGTAATGTTAGCAGTGAACCGCTACCTGCCATAGTATTAATAAAACCGGCAATAATGCCTACTGCTATAATTGCCGGATAAATATACCACTCCATAGATTGTTTAATGCTTAACTTCCCCCAGGATTTCGGAAATTGCTTGCTCGAGGTTAGAAATGAGTGAGTTATCCTTTATTATGTAGTCTGTTATGCCCTTTCGAGCCATTTCCAGCACAACATCTCCCCTATCCTGTCCTGAAAGCATTATTATGGGAACATCCGGTTTCTTCTCCCTGATCTTATCAAAAATTTCCATACCGTTTAAAACCTTGATACCGGATTTAAAGAAATAGTAATCAAGTATGATCAGGTCAGGATCCCTTTCCAGGGCTTCAATGCATTCCTCACCGTATTCAAATGGTTCAACCAGGTAATCATCCGAGTTAAAACGCTTTATTACCAGCTGGTTGATAAAAGGGTCATCATCAACAATGAATATTAACTTCCTTTCAGCCATTCAGGGTTTAAAGTTGTAACGTGCATAAAGATATATAAAATGTTTCTTAAAGAAAATAATAATGATTTTTACTGATCAAGAGATCTGTTATTAAAAAAATGTTTGTCAACACAAAACCAGAAACCAGAAACCCGGAACTCTGAGTCCGTAAATAATTTACCAGGTAAACAGTGGAAATGGTTTCATCATATCATTTACCTGCTTGCCCACCCTGGTAAGAAGACCCTCATCATCGATATTGGAAATGATATTATCGATAAATTCAACGATCGTACCCATAGAATCTTCCTTTAATCCTCTGGTGGTTATAGCAGCAGTGCCAACACGCAGGCCTGAAGTCTGGAAAGGTGAGCGGGTATCGAAAGGAACCATATTCTTATTCACTGTAATATGAGCCTTGACAAGTGCATTTTCAGCCTCCTTCCCTGTTATATCCGGATACTTTGTTCTCAGGTCAATAAGCATAGAATGATTGTCAGTACCACCTGATATTACCTTATACCCCAGGTTGATAAATTCTTCAGCCATAACAGCTGCGTTCTTTTGCACCTGTGACTGGTATACTTTGAATTCAGGTGTCATAGCCTCCGCAAATGATACGGCTTTTGAAGCTATAATATGCTCCAGCGGTCCACCCTGTGTGCCTGGGAATACAGCCGAATTAAGCAGTGCTGACATTTTTCTTACTTCTCCCTTTTTGGTTGTTTTACCCCATGGATTATCAAAATCTTCACCCAGCAGGATAAAGCCTCCCCTCGGACCCCTCAGTGTTTTATGTGTTGTGGATGTTACGATATGAGCATATTTAACCGGATTTTTGAGTAAGCCAGCAGCTATTAGACCGGCGGGATGAGCCATATCCACCATTAATATGGCTCCTACTTTATCAGCAATATTCCGCATTCTTTCATAATCCCATTCCCTCGAATAAGCTGATGCTCCCCCTATAATCATTTTGGGTTTTTCTTTCAGGGCCAGTTCTTCCATTTTGTCATAGTCTATCAATCCTGTTTCACCGTCGACACCATAGGTCACCGGCCTGTATAGTATTCCTGATGAATTAACCGGTGAGCCATGAGTAAGGTGACCCCCATGGGAAAGATCAAGACCCATAAATGTATCACCCGGATTTAGCACAGTTAAAAAAACTGCCATATTAGCCTGTGCACCTGCATGAGGCTGAACATTGGCAAATTCAGCATCATAAATTTTCATCAGACGCTCAATGGCTAAGGCTTCTGATTGATCAACTATCTCACAACCACCATAGTAGCGTTTGCCAGGGTAACCCTCTGCGTACTTATTGGTCATTACAGATCCCATGGCCTCAAGAACCTGTGGACTCACGAAATTTTCTGATGCTATCAATTCAATACCATCAAGTTGTCTTTGCCTTTCTTTTTCAATAAGATCAAATATTAAAGTGTCTCTCATCATTTTATGTCTTTTATTTAATATTTCTAATTATGTATTTCTTATTCCGGGTCAGGGAATGTCTTTAACAAATATAATCCTAATTTTACTATATTAGGCGAGATAACAATTTATTAAATAATTCCGGTGCATCACCGGCTATTTAAATGAATAACTCATCAGTCATGTCAGGAAAAATCATAAGTCTTAAACCACCTAATATTATTTTTACCTCAATAATAGTTATTTTATTATTAACAGGCTGCCAGGATAAGGTAAATAAGTGCATTGACCATCACACTTTCAAACCGGAAAAAATTAAACTGCCTGAAGGCGATTTTAACCCGGAAAAGTATATCTGCTATAAGGCCATTCAAATATCAATCGACGGGAATCTTGATGAAGAATCCTGGGCATCTGTTCAATGGACAAATAACTTTGTGGATATCGAAGGAGAACTAAAACCCCTGCCCCTCTACAGGACAAGGGCTAAAATGTTATGGGATGAGAACTATCTTTATGTCGCTGCCGAGCTAACAGAACCACATATCTGGGCTAAGCTCAAACAAAGAGATACAGTAATATTCTATGATAATGATTTTGAAGTGTTCATTGATCCTGATGGTGATACTCATGAGTATATGGAATTTGAGATGAATGCAAATAACACTCTTTGGGATCTGTTTCTTACCAAACCATACCGCGACAATGGCCGGGTTGCTGATGCATGGAACATTAATGGAATTAAAACCGCGGTATATATCAATGGTACAATAAATGACCCTTCCGACATAGATGATAAATGGACAGTTGAACTGGCATTCCCCCTGACAGTCCTGACTGAATTCGGAGATTGGCCAGCCGATGGAAAACAGTGGAGAATTAACTTTTCAAGGGTTAACTGGCAAATTGAGATTGAGGACGGCAGGTATAAGAAAGCCTTTAACCTTGAAACAGGTGTAAGATATCCTGAAAATAACTGGGTCTGGTCGCCACAGGGACTGATTAATATGCACTATCCGGAGAGGTGGGGATATCTTCAATTCTCAGAAATTACAGCCGGTGAAGGTATTGCGGAATTTATTCCGGATCCTGATGAACAGATTAAATGGAATCTCAGAACTATGTATTATGCTCAGAGAAATTACGCCAGCGAGAAAGGTATTTATGCTTCAGATTTAAATGAATTGTATGCCTATGGTTATGTAAGGGCTGAATACATACCATGTATATTTCTTAAGCCTTTCGGATATGAAGCCTATATATTGTCAGATGAGACAAACCTGCTCTGGACGATTGATAGTTCAGGCAAGGTATATAGCAGAAAAACAGAATAATCAGGACTCTTGACAACTATCTAATAAAAGATCGGACATGTTATCACGGACAAAAGCATTTATAGTGATGAGCCTGGTGGGTTTAACGGGATGCATTACCAGTACGGAACCTGAGGACGGTCCATATTATGAAAAAACAGTCACTTTCCCGGCAGGTATCAGTCTCGATGAGAAAATAGAAATGGCAGCAA
>WOR8_10005027_pt1 | contig 12791 bp, 9 predicted proteins | sample DeeMarSeWOR38_10_FD_19890 | JGI IMG/M metagenome (IMG submission 19890) | reverse complement strand
CATACACGATAATAAACAAAAAGATGACGAAGGCACAAGCGACAGACCCGGTGAGTAATTGGAGTAGTTCCTCTGGCTCCATTGAACCCAGATTATCCATAGACCACTATCCTTTCCATCGCCTCGTCTTCAAGAGAATCGGGGCGGCTACCGCCACATACCTATTGCTGACAATTAGGACAAAAATGAGCCGATCGCTGGCCCAATCGGGTGCGTCGAATCGGGCTACCGCACTCACTACAGGGTTGTTCCCACCGACCATAAACCAAAAACTGCTGCTGATACTGTCCCCCCCGATAGGTTTCATCGAACAGGCTTGAACCCTTCTGTTCGATGGCAACACCCAGCACGTGCCGAATAGCTCGATATAGGCGCCGCTTATCCTCCTCCAACAATGTGTCGGCTCGGCGCTGTGGCTGGATGCCCGCCAGGAACAGCGCCTCATCTGCGTAGATATTGCCTAACCCCGCGATAAACCCCTGGTCCAACAACAAAGATTTAATCCGGCCCGAACGACGGTCGAAGAGAGCCACAAAGTCATCCTCGGTGAAGCGATCATCCAGCGGTTCAGGCCCCAAGCGGCCGAGTATCTCTTTTGCGTCGTTGGTCAAATACACACGACCAAATTTGCGTGGATCTTGAAAGCGAAGCTGATATCCATTATCCAGGTCAAAGACAACTCGATCATGCTTGTGATACGCCTCGCTGACCGGGGCCACCCGCAAATCGCCCGTCATCTTAAGATGAATGATAAGACTATCCCCGCTCAGAAGCTGGAAGACAAGATACTTGCCTCGCCTACCGATGGCCTCAACACGTTGCCCCGGCAGGCACGCCCTTAAGTCTATGCTCGAGGCCCCTGCCATTCGCTCCCAGTCCACGTAGACATCACAGAATGTGCGCCCTATCAAAGGATTGCGCAGTCGGCGTACAATAGTCTCAACTTCAGGCAACTCTGGCATTGTTCCTCTCTTTACTATTTTACCCAGCGAGCAAGGGAAAGTCAACGGTACAGAAGTACAAGGCAACTGTACCAAGACCTGGCGGCTTTTGCCAATCTGGATAGAACCTTACCTTAAAATTTGCACGATCTGACCTTGAAAGCCATCGAATCGCTAGCCAAATCTTTGTCAGCTGTGGTATAATACAACTCGCTCAATTGTAGCACGGTTGTTCGGGTACGCAAGATATAGTGCTTGATGCAGGGCGTCGGTGCAACATCTTGTGGTGCCAATTCCTAATCGTCCCACCGATATCTGTGGCCATAGCCATGCCTGGCCACGTCGGGCAATGACAAAGCAATCACACGGCGCCCCATCATATTCTCCACTTTCGATCCTTATAGCTTGAGCGGTCAAAAGATAATATGAGCGACTTCGTCCACTTGCACGTCCACAGCGAATACTCCCTGCTCGACGGCCTCAGTCGGATCAAGGATTTGGTAAGCCGTGCAGCTCAGCTAAACATGCCAGCCTTGGCCCTCACGGACCACGGCACGATGCACGCCGCCATCGAATTTTATCGTGAGTCGAAAAGGCATGGTATCAAACCGATCATTGGTATCGAAACCTACTTGACCCCGGTTGGCCGGCGTATGGCTGACAAGCAGTCCGGCATTGATGATAAGCGATTCCACCAGTTGCTGCTGGCCCAAAACGACCTCGGGTACAAGAATCTGCTCCTCATCGCATCCGCCTCGCAACTTGAGGGCTTTTACTACAAGCCGCGCATCGACCGAGTATTTCTGGCCGAACATGCTGACGGACTGATCGCCACCAGCGGCTGCATGGCCGGCGAGATCCCCCGCCTGCTGGCCCAGGGAAACACCCAACTTGCGCGTGAACGCCTGGCCTGGTGGATTGATGTCTTCGGCCGCGATCGCTTCTTCCTGGAACTACAAGAGCACGGCATTCCAGAACTAACGGAAGTCAACCGCCAGTTCATCAAGTGGGCTCGTGAGTTTAACCTGCAGCTAGTTGCCACCAACGATGTGCATTATGTGAGGTCAGAAGACTCCGGCCCGCACGACGTTCTCTTGTGCGTGCAGACCGGGGAGCTTGTCACTCAACAAGACCGTATGCGTATGAGTGACGGGAGCTATTACTTGAAGAGCTACTCGGAGATGCTTGATCTCTTCAAAGAGCGCCCCGACAGCTTACTTAACACTGCGGCCATCGCCGAGATGTGCGAAGTAGACCTGGACCCCAAAGGCTATCACCTTCCCCCCTTTGACGTGCCGCCGGGCTACGACGCGGCGAGCTACCTCCGCCATTTGGTAGACCAGGGACTCGAGCGACGCTACGCTGACCGGGTGAGCGATCCCGAAATCCAGACCCGGAAAGAGCACGAACTAAAACTTATCCACGACATGGGTTTCGACACCTACTTCCTCATCGTGTGGGACCTGTGTGAATTCGCCCGCCAGCGCGATATCTGGTGGAACGTCCGGGGCTCTGGGGCCGGCAGCTTGGTGGCTTATGCCACCGGTATTACCAACTTGGACCCCCTGGCGAATCAGCTTCTCTTCGAACGCTTCCTCAACCCGGGGCGGGTGAGCATGCCCGACATAGACCTGGACTACCCAGACGACCGGCGCGAAGAGATGATCAACTACACCATCGAAAAATACGGTCAGGAGAACGTCGCCCAGATCATCACCTTCGGCACTATGGGAGCCCGCGCTTCGATCCGTGATGTGGGCCGTGCCATGGACATCCCCTTGCCAGAAGTCGATCGTATCGCCAAGCTTATCCCCGGTGGACCAAAAGTGAAAATCACCGACGGCCTAAAGCAGGCGCAGGAGCTGCGTGAACTTTATGAAAGCGTCGACTATGTCCGCCAACTTGTGGACACCGCCCAGCGCCTGGAAGGCGTAGCTCGTCACGCCAGCACTCACGCGGCAGGTGTCATTGTCGCTGACAAGCCACTCGTTGAATATACGCCGCTGCACCGGCCAACCAAGGGACACGAAGGGGGTGTCGTCACCCAATACACCATGGAAGTTCTGGAGTCCATCGGACTGCTAAAAATCGACTTCCTGGGCCTCTCGACGTTGACCATCATGCGCAAAGCATGCGAGTTGATCGCGAGCAGACACGGCGTCCAATACGACTTGAACACCATCCCCATAAATGACAAGAAGGCATTTGAATTGCTGGCTGGGGGTAATGTCACCGGCATATTCCAGGTCGAGTCAGCGGGCATGCGGCGGGTGCTTACGACCATGAAGCCAACCAGGTTCGAGCACATCGTAGCCACCATCAGTCTATATCGCCCTGGCCCAATGGAATATATCGACGACTACATCGACCGTATGCACGATCGCAAACCGGTGGAATACCATCATCCAGCGTTGGAGCCCATCCTGGCTGAGACCTACGGCATCATCGTCTACCAGGAACAGATTATGCAAATCGCCTCGCAGCTGTCGGGTTATTCCCCCGGCGATGCTGACCTGATGCGGCGGGCGGTTGGTAAGAAGAAGAAGCAGGAGCTGCTTAAGCACCGCGAGAAATTCGTCGCTGGGGCTGTTGAGCGTGGTATACCCAAAGAGGCCGGGGACAAGATATTTGATGACATCGAGTTCTTTGCCCGCTACGGCTTCAACAAGGCACACGCCGCCGACTACGCCGTCATCACCTGCCAGACTGCCTATCTCAAAGCCCACTACCCCGTGGAGTATATGACTGCCCTGCTCACCGTGGAGCGCCACAACACCGACAAGGTAGGTTTGCTGATCGGAGAATGCCGGACCATGGGCATTCAAGTGCTACCACCTGATATTAACAAGAGCGACGTTTACTTCGCCATCGAAGATGTTGACGACGGTCAGGCCATCCGTTTTGGGTTGGGCGCAGTGAAGAACGTAGGTGAAGGTGCCATCGAAGTCATCCTGCAAGCTCGCGGTGTGGATGGTCCCTTTGCCGGCGTGGACGACTTTTGCCGCCGTGTCGACCTACGCCAGGTAAATCGGCGTGCCTTGGAGAGCCTCATCAAAGTAGGTGCACTCCGTCCCTTTGGCCAGCGAGCGCAAATGTTGTCCATCATCGACCGCATGCTTGGATTGTCCGGCCAGACCCACCAGGCAGCGGCCGTCGGCCAAATCAGTATGTTCGACGCAGTCGGCTTCGATGCGCCAACTGCCGGTTCGATTCTGTACCCACTGCCCGAGGTAGAAGAAGTCTCGCGCCGAGAAATCCTGAGCTGGGAGAGAGAACTCGTCGGTGTCTATGTCTCAGAACATCCAATACAGCCGCTCCTTCGCACACTGGGCGACTCTGTCACGTGTTTTTTAGGTCAAATTGATGAGACTATGGCAGGGCAGAAAGTGACTGTGGCCGGCATGATCAACTGGGTACGTCAGATCTATACCAAGAATGGCAAGCCTATGGCCTTCGTCGAACTGGAAGACGTACAAGCTACTATCGAAGTGGTCGTCTTCCCTCGCACCTATGAAGAGACGCGCCAGTTTTGGCAGGAAGAAAGAGTGGTGGTCGTACGCGGCAAAGTCGACGTCCGAGAAGGCAATGGTCCAAAGATCATTTGCGAGAAAGTAGACGATGCCATCACCCGCGTAGCGCCAGAATCTCGAGACTACCGAGCATCTCTGCCACAGTATCCGCCAACTTCCACACCTGATCTCCAGCTCGCGCCCTCCAGCCCTCAGCCAATATGCCACGTTCAAATCACCGTGAATCGCAGCGGTGAAGCTGAGCGCGACCGGCAACGACTGCGTTCTGTCTACGAACTGGTTACCGGTTATCAAGGCCAAGACACCTTTAGTCTGTTTATCCCCAACGGCCAGGGGCGTCTTGAGCTTGACTTCCCCAACGCTACTACCCGCCATTGCGTGGAGCTTGTGCAGAGGCTCACCGAGATGTTGGGCGCCACCGCGGTGCGGGTAGAACCTCACACGGACCACGAGGCTGAGCCCCGCCTCTGAGTTGCTCGATGGCTGATACCGCATTACTGTGCTCGCTTCGCCCTTTACCCCTGGCGAGAACCGTTACTCCACCCTTTCTTACTAAAAAGTACTAACTTTTCCCTTGACTTGCCTATCTCTATATGCTACACTGAATCTATGGCACGGTGTCTTGGGATTTTTAGCCAGTTATCCCCTTGACTTTTCCATTGGGCTGTTGATTGCCGTGGCATAGCTACGAGTGCAAACATGGGCACTTTCAAAAGCACCCAGGATACTCAGACCCCTCGTGATCGGAGATGGATAGTTCACCTGATCATATCTGGCGCCTTCGTCCTGGCCATAGGTACCTATCTCCTCGCGCCCGTTCTGGCCTGGCAATGGACGCGAAATCCATTTCTAGGCGTGTTTCTCGAACCCACGCTGATTGTAAGTGACGTGCACAACCCGGCCTGGCCCGCCAGGCAGGCCGGGCTGCGCAACGCTGATCGAGTGCTGGCAATTGACGCTCAGCCTGTCGCTACCGCTCGCGACGTAGCCGATGTCCTGCGCCACAAGCAACCCGGGCAGTTGGTTGCTCTAACCGCCGAGAAAGACCCAGCCAGACAGGCCAACCGCGCTGCCCCTGAAAGCGACCAGCCCCTGACAAGTGTTGTTGAACTGGAAATTCCCCTGATCACTTTCCCGTTGGGTGATTTCATCGGGGCCTTTGTATTTCCTTATTTGCTAGGGCTGCTCTACCTGGTCTTGGGCATCGCTGTTTATCGAGTGCGAAGGTACGAGCGCTCGGGACAGGTTTTTGCCTTTTTCACCATCTCGTTTGCTATCTTCGCCGGTTCCTTTTTTGACCTGTATGGCTACCACGTACTGGCATTTCTCTGGACGCTATCCATCCCCCTGATCGGAGCTACCCTGCTTCACCTGGCTCTGGTATTCCCCACCGAAACTGGACTGGCTCGGCGTTTTCCCTGGCTGCGCTTCGTGCCCTACGGGCCAGCCCTGCTCATCGGGCTTTGCGCCATTACGACCCTTGACACTCCGCGCGCTTTCTTTGTCCCGTGGCGTTGGTGCTTTGCTTATGCAGGACTCTCAGCGCTGGGCTTTATCATACTGCTTTTCTACACTCGCTTCCAGACATCGTCTCCCGTTGTACGGCGACAAGCGCGTATTATCATTTGGGGCAGCATCATTGCCTTCCTACCCATCACCATCTGGACTCTCTTTAACTTACTGGGTACGCATCTCCCTCTGCCGTCGGCTGGATTCATCGTGGTATTCGTCCCACTCGCTCTCTTTCCCGCCTCGATCACTTACGCGATCTTGCGCTATCACCTGCTTAACGTCGATCTAGTGCTCAGCCGCAGTCTTGTCTATTTGGGCCTTACCTTGCTGGTAACGGGCGCCTACTTCCTGATCGTCAGCCTGGTAGGCTGGTTGTTTCAGACTTCGGCGGCGGCTGATGATCCAACCTTGTTGGCTCTCTTTGTTCTGGCCTTGATCTTCTTCTTGGGACCAGTGCGCGACCGTTTGCAGGCTGTCGTTGACAAGGCCCTTTTCCGTGAGAAAGCAGATTATCGGCTGTTACTGCAGGACTACGGCCGCGAGCTAACATCGGCACCGCTTGAGACCGATCGTATCCTGACCACGCTCCTCGATCAGTGTGACGCTGCCCTGCACCCAGAACGGGCTGCCATATTTCTGCGCAGCCCCATATCAGGGGTTTACTCCACACCCAAGCTAGTGGGGGCACCGCTGCCCTCTGGCATTCATATTGAGTTCACTTCAGACGACGAATTGCCTCACCGCCTCGCTGCTATCCGTTCAGAACTCCCTCAAGACAGCCAGACGTTACACCTATCATTCGGCGACAACGGCCTCGCGGCTCACAGCTTGCCTCGGGCTGAGCTGGGAAAACTCGCTATTCTTGACGCAAAGCTGCTTGTGCCTCTTAATGGGACCGAGCATCTCATTGGCTGGATCACGCTGGGATCCAAACGATCAGGCGAACCTTACCGCGAGAACGACGTGGTTTTTCTGAACACGTTGGCCAACCAAACAGCTATCGCCCTGGAGAATGCCCAATTGCTTGAAGCTACCGAGCGGCGAGCACTCCAACTCGATACCCTCAACCAGGTAACCCGCATCGTCAATCAAACCCTTGACCTGGACACAGTGCTCCGGTTGATCATGGAGAAGTCGCTGGAACTACTCGATGCCGAGGCCGGGTCCCTTTTGCTGGTCGATGAGGACACAGGGAGCCTGACCTTTGAGGTAGTGCTGAGTCCCGTCGACCATAGGCTGCGAGAGGCTCGCGTGGTCATGGACACTAGCAGCATCGCCGGCAGCGTTGCCATTCAAGCACAACCGCTCATCGTCAACGATGCGCAAGCTGATGCCCGCTGGGATACATCCTTCGACCAGATCACTGGATTCAATACGCGCAACTTGATCTGTGTGCCGATGGTAAGCCACGACCGCCTGGTGGGTGTCATCGAAGTGCTTAACAAGCGTGCCCCAGCTAGCTTCACCGAAGAGGACACCCAACTGCTGAGCAGCTTTGCCGCTCAAGCCGCCATCGCCATCGAAAACGCCCGGATGTTTACCATGACAGACCAGGCTCTGGCCGAACGGGTACAAGAACTCCACACAATGCAACTCATTGATCGGCAACTGAACGCCACTCTTGACTTCGCCCGCGTCATGGATCTGACACTGGAGCACGCAATGGACGCAGTGAGTGCCTCCGCCGGCATGGTGGGAGTAATGAACGAAGAGGGAACCGGCCTCTATCTCGTGGCACAGCGCGGCATGCCAACCAAATACGAGGGCTATCGAGATCAGTTATGGCCGTTGGAGCGGGGCATCATTGGGCAAGTCGCCCGTACCGGCCAGCCGGTCATCGCTGGCAACGTTAGGGAGGACCATGACGCAAAACTCAACACAGCCGAGCCTTACTCGCTGCTGACCGTGCCTATTCTGTATCAAGATGAAGTTCGGGCAGTTATCAGCCTCGAGAGTCTCCAGCCTGATGCTTTTGGCCAGAGCGATCTGGACTTCATGGACCGGCTGGCCAACCACGCCGCTATCGCCATTGAAAATGCTCGCCTCTATCAACAGGCCCAGGCTGCCAACCAGGCCAAAACAGAGTTCATGTCCGTCGCCTCGCACGAATTGAAAATCCCCATGACTTCCATTAAGGGCTATGCCAAGTTACTAACTTTAGGCGCTGCCGGCGACCTCACCCAGCAACAGAATGACTTCCTTAACATCATATCGGCCAACGTAGACCGCATGGACCGACTGGTCGCTGATCTGCTGGATGTAAGCCGCATCGAGGCTGGCCGTCTGCGCTTGGAGCCGCACCAGGTCGATCTACACGAAGTCATCGAAACAGTGATCGAGTCGGTGAAGGCGGAAGTCGAGGCCAGGCAATTGACCTTGGAGGTCGAGGCCCCCCCCATTCTACCACCCATCTGGGGCGACCGAGGACGAATCATCCAGATTCTCACCAACCTGGTCAGCAACGCTTACAAGTACACGCCGGACGGTGGGCAAATTCACATTGCGATCAATGGACATACCGGCTCGACATCACCTGATCAACTGACCGTCAGTGTACGCGATACCGGAGTGGGCATCTCGCCCGAAGATCAGAAGAAACTGTTCACCAAGTTCTTCCGCGCCGATGACCCTCGCGTCCGTGACGTGCCTGGCACAGGCCTGGGACTCAGCATCACCAAAAGCCTGGTTGAAATACACGGGGGCGAGATCTGGTTCCGAAGCGTGCCCGACCGTGGGACGACCTTCACCTTCACACTGCCCATAGCGCCCGCCGGCGACGCATAAGCTCATTCCCCCCTTTTGCCACCCCTCTGGAAGTGTACTATAATTGCTCCTAATCTATGTGAGACTAGGAGTTCCTCTTGAATAGCCCTTTGGACAAGGATATGGGTGGCGATTCTTCAGTTGACGCATACTTGGAGGCTATAGAGACAGAAACCGCAGAGAGCCCAGCCGAAGAAGAGACGTCCGCCAGTTGGGATACGATCAAGACAGTTGTCCGTGAGGTACTGGAGACAGTTATCCTCACTGTGATCATATTCTTCCTAATCCAGACAGTTGTCCGTAACTTCCGTGTGGTAGGCACCAGCATGGAGCCGAACTTGCACGACAGCCAATACCTCATCGTGGATAAGATAAGCTACCACTTGGGCGAGCCGCAAAGAGGCGATGTAATCGTCTTCGAACCACCGAACCGACCCGGCGAGGATTACGTGAAGCGTGTTATTGCCGTGTCCGGAGAACTGGTCGAGATCCAAAACGGACAAGTGCTCATCAACAGTGAGTTACTTGATGAACCCTATGTCGTGTATCGTGGATCGTACTCTATGGATCCACGCCGCGTTGGCCCTGGCGAGCTGTTCGTGTTAGGGGACAATCGAAACAGCTCCAGCGACTCGCATAATTGGGGAATGCTTCTCCAGGATAAGGTGGTTGGCAAAGCGTGGATTTCCTATTGGCCTCCAGACCAGTGGGGGGTGATTCCGCGCGATGCACCCACGGCGTCAGCGACAGTTGGCCACCTGTTAGAAAGTCTCATCACCCAAGAATAGCCGACTTCTATCATGTCATACAGTCAAGATGAGATCCGCCAAATCGTGCGCCGAGTGGTGCTGCGCACACTACAATCCGCCTCGGGTGTGGTGCTTTCTGGGGATAAACGCCCCCACCGACCAGTTGTCACCGCTGAAGAGGTGAGGCAGGCCGAACCCGGCACGCAGATGCAGGTGCCGGCTGAGGCGTTGATAACACCCCTGGCTCGTCAGGCAGCCATGGAGCGCGGTATCACGCTCACGTCGACCGCCTCTACCCCCCCCGACGACCGGCCTACTTCTTCCCAACAAAGCCATGTGGTCGCGCTTGGCTGTGACCACGGAGGCTATGAGATGAAGGAGGATCTCAAAGGCTATGTGGCCGAACTGGGCTATCGTCCCCTGGATTGCGGTACTCATAGCCAAGAGTCAGTAGACTACCCTGATTTTGCCTTTGCCGTCGCCCGGCAGGTTGCCGACGGAAACGCGTTTCGAGGCATCATTATTGACGGCGCAGGCATCGGCTCGTGCATGGTGGCCAATAAAGTGCCTGGCGTGCGCGCCGCTATGTGTTACGACCAGGCATCCGCCGTCAACAGCCGGGAACATAACAACGCCAATGTTCTCACCCTGGGTGCTGGACTCATTGGCAACAACCTGGCCCGCCAAATTGTCAAGACCTGGCTGATAACCGACTTCGGCGGCGGGCGCCACGCGCGCCGAGTGGACAAGATAATGGAAATTGAGAGACGTTTCCTGAAGGAAAGGTGAACTCTCTGGTGCAATACGACGCTGCCACAATCGAACGTCTGGTCGAAGAAATAACCCAACAGGTGCTAACCGCCCTCAACCAGGATCGCGCGAGCGCGCCCGCGGTTGCCAGCAGCCACGATCCTAACTGTCCCGACTGCGAGAGTCAGGGCGTGCAACATCGCCCCCATTTGGTGCGACAAGCGATGGAAGCGGGCGCCACGCGCTTCAGCGCCACGCTAGGTGTAAAACACGTAGACGGCGACATAGCTCGCTACATCGATCATACCCTGTTGAAACCGGACGCCACCCAGGCCCAAATTGCACAGCTCTGCCACGAAGCCCGGCAGTACGACTTCGCTGCCGTCTGCGTAAATCCCACCCACGTAAAACTCTGCGCCGATCTGCTGAAAGGCTCCAACGTCGCCGTGTGCACCGTGGTCGGCTTTCCGCTGGGCGCCACGCCCCCCGAAGTGAAAGCCTATGAAACCCAACAGGCCATCGACGATGGGGCAACCGAGATTGATATGGTCATCAACATCGGTGCCCTAAAGGGGGGAGAATATGACCTGGTTGAACGGGATATCGCTATGGTCACCCGCACCGCTCACAACAATGGCGCCTTATGTAAAGTCATCATCGAAGCCGCGCTGCTCAACGAACAAGAGAAAATCAAGGCCTGCGAATTGTCCAAGAAAGCTGGCGCCGACTACGTAAAGACATCCACTGGCTTTGGGCCCGGCGGTGCCACGGTAGCCGATGTAACCTTGATGCGCCGGGTGGTCGGCCCCGGCATGGGCATCAAAGCGGCTGGCGGCATCCGCAGCTTCGCGGATGCCAAAGGCATGGTCGAGGCAGGCGCCACCCGCATCGGCGCCAGTGCCGGTGTAAAGATCCTCCAAGAGGCTGAAAAGCGTTGATGAATATCTGTCCTTATTGTCACACCGGGCGCCTTCAGCGCCGGGACATGGTTTACGTTCAATGGCACGGCGCTGCGTTGCTGGTTGTGGACCGCATGCCAGCTGTCGTCTGTGACGTATGTGGTGAGAAGGCTTACGACGATCAGGCGGTCGAACACCTGCACAGACTGTTATGGGCCAATGCGCCTGGGCAACCTTCGTCACCGTCTAGCAAGCTGGCCTAGGCCCGAAAACAAGCGTTCTTATCCGTCTGACTGACAGCCTCCGCACATTCACCGAAAGGAGAAGATATATTGGCCGTCGATCTACGTAGCTACGTCTTCCTCGATAGTCTGCAGCCGCAGCACGCTGCCTTTCTGGGCACAGTAGCACGGGGCTTTCTGCCCCTACCCAATGATGCCTCACTCTGGATTGAGATCTCGCCGGGCATCGAGATCAATCGTATCACCGACGTGGCCCTTAAGTCCACCAAAGTCCGCCCTGGCATGCAGATCGTCGAGCGTCTGTACGGGCTGCTTGAGGTGCACTCCGAATCGCAGGCCGAGACGCGAGCCGCTGGAGCCGCCATCCTTGAAGCCCTAGGGCTGAGCGAAGAAGACCGCCGCAAGCCCCGCGTTGTCTCCAGCCAGATCATCCGCAAGATTGACGCCCACCAGGTGCAGCTCATTAACCGTATGCGCCACGGGCATATGCTGCTGGCCGGGCAGACCCTCTACGTACTCGAGGTGGAGCCGGCCGGCTACGCAGCGCTGGCCGCCAACGAGGCCGAAAAAGCAGCCGAAATCAACATCCTTGAAGTGATGGCTTTCGGCTCTTTCGGGCGCGTCTACCTGGGGGGCGAAGAGCGCGACATCATGGCCGGCTACGGGGCGGCTCTGGCTGCTATTGAGGCTGTGTCTGGCCGGGAGACGGAGCCAGGTAAACGCGAGTAACCTTTATTCAGGGATTCTTTATCTGCAACTCAAATTCTTTTCACCAAACCATCACTCCCCTTTGTGCCTCCACGGGATAGCTAGTGCTCGACGGGGGATACTTCGGGAGAAAAGGGAGGAACATCCGTATGGCTGAAGCACTCGGTATGATCGAAACCAAGGGATTTGCCGCGATGGTCGAGGCATCAGATGCCATGGTCAAGGCCGCCAAAGTCGAGCTCGTACACTACGAGAAGATCGGCGGTGGCTACGTGACGGCCATCGTACGCGGCGACGTAGCCGCTGTGAAGGCCGCCGTCGAAGCTGGTGTACGCGGCGCCGAAAGAGTTGGTGAAGTGGTATCGGTGCACGTCATCCCGCGGCCTCACGTCAACATTGACCTGGTACTTCCACTTGGCCGGGCCGAGCAAGCCAAAGAGGAACTGGGAGAAGGCTAACAAATGCTCCTGGGCAAAGTTGTGGGTACGTTGGTCGCCACCCGCAAGGACGAGAAGCTGGAGGGCCTTAAGTTCCTGGTCCTCCAGCGTCTCGACATCAACGGCCAGCCAATGGATGGCTATGTGGTCGCCGCTGACGCCGTCGGCGCCGGACTGGACGAAGTGGTGATGTACGCTACAGGCAGTTCTGCCCGGCAGACGGTGCTGACAGACCGCCGGCCATGCGATGCCGCCATCAT
>WOR8_10005024_pt1 | contig 12795 bp, 18 predicted proteins | sample DeeMarSeWOR38_10_FD_19890 | JGI IMG/M metagenome (IMG submission 19890) | reverse complement strand
TATAGTTTGGCGTTGCTGTCAGGCGCTGTAGTCTATTCCTCTAGGTTTTGAGTGGGAAGTTTTCGTATGTGGTATTTGCGGCAACGGTATCGGGGGAGGGATGTTCAGGGTTCTTGATATGAGCACGGATTCGATGAAGACGACGTTGGATATTGACTGCACGATCAGGGGTGGTGGCGGTTTCTTTTCTTCGTGGTTCTTGAGGACTTTTTCAATTTCGTTTTTGTCTCCAGAGGCGTAGGCGCTCCCTTTCAGGCTTATTTGTGCTATTGAAGGATTGTAGTTTATAGCCAAGACAAATGGGATTTCCAATGCTCCGTCCGGCTTTTTCTCCATACCTACAATGTTGATGTTTGTGCCTATTTGGATAGGTGGAATAGGCTTTCTTACATCCCAGAATCGTTCTGCCGAAATGTTTGTTACGGCTACGCTAACTCTCATCATCTAAATCATCAAAAAGGTATTTGCTCACTTAGAATTTAAAACTGCTTATTTCTCAAATTGCCTGTACCTTGTAAAGCCACAATGCCCGCAAGTGTACCGGTCTTGGTGTTTAGCCATGAAATATCCTGCACCACATCTTTCGCAGGTTGGGCGAAGTCTCGTGACCTTCTTATCTTCTATCTTGTACATGGTGTGAATGCCTTTTTCCTCTCTTTTATTGCCTGACTTTTCTTCTGGCTTGGGAGCCCCTTTTTGAGGTTTTTGTGGTTCTTTTTGCGACATTTTATTCATTCTCCCCTTCCTTCGGTTCTTCTGGAGGATTGTTGCGTTTTCTAATGTACTCGGGCTCGATAAATTTCGCTTGTTCTACTGTTTCATAAGCGTTAGCAATTCCGACGGCAGTGTTTGTTCCCGTCATGGTTCGCATGTTTTTAATAAAAACCAGTTCTTCATTAATCTTGAGTTTGGCGGATAAAGCTCTTTTTGCTTCTAACCTTGCTGGTGTTTTTCCTTTTGGGTCTTGCTCCACCCTGAAGTCCACTTCTTTCCGTTTTAGAAGAGGGTTTTCCTTTATTGATACGATTTTGACTTCCATTGCATTATCACTTGTTTAGGGCGTTGAGTTCATACGGTTGCTTCTTATTTAGCTTTTCGAACGGTTTTCATTGCTTTTAGAACTTCTTTTGCTTCGGCCTTTCTCTCAGATGTAACTTTGATGACCACAATACCCTCATGGGGTTGTCCATAAACAACTAAAGATTCTTCTGGTGCGTACAAAACGGCAATAATTGCTAGTAGGTCTTCTTCTCCATCCACGACTATGTGGACGCGTTCGTTATTTTCCAAGGCTTCTCTTATTGTTGTAATCGCTTCTTCAGTTATTGTTCCTTGAGGATTTTTAACATGAACAATTTTCTTGTCTATGAATGCTCTTGGTCTAATTCTCCTTCTCATGCGTTTACTGTCGGTGATCGAAAGTTCCGGGTTCATCTGATGTTCATGAAGATTTCGTGAAACCGTGTCTCCGACAGAGACTATCTTGGGTGGCTTTTCTCGTTTCACAATGTTTTCCATTCTACTCATAGTTTCCGCAAAGGAACCTCGAATTAAAATGCCAAAAGGCTCCTTGAGCTTCACTCGCAACTCTGGAGTAACCCTATAAGCAATAACCATTACCTTTCAACCTTAAACTGGCTCCACTCTTAATTTAACAGTTAAATTATATCTTACCATAGTTAAGGTTGGAGTTAAGCCTTATCTAACCTTTAACGCGTAGCGCCCTTTATCTTTTATATTCATTGCTTTTGCGATAGCAGAGTCTTCCGCGTCAAACATTATGACTATACCGCTGAAGTCTTCGCTTAGGCTTGTTGATCTGCATTTTGGACACACGTTCTCTTTAGTAATAAAATGGCAATTTATGCATGCTTTTTTGTTCATTTCTGTCTCTCCTTTTCTGAATTACTTTCTTCTTTTTTACTTTTCACTGTTTTCTCTTGAACTTCTTTTGTTTTGGAAGAGTCAAGCTTTAGCCATTCTAACTTACCCAGAAAAGGTTGTCTAGCAGTTACGCCAATCTTTCCCGAGCTTCCCGCCCTGCCAAGAGAAACCGCCGTTATCCGGACGCGCAATTTATCTCCATTCGTCAGTTTTCTCTTAGTCTCCTTTCCCAACAAGACTCCTTGTTTTTCATCATAAGACATGTAATCATCTAAGAGCTGTGAAACGTGCAGCAACGCGTCTACTGGGCCTATGCGCACGAACGCTCCGAAATCAGCGATTTCCACCACATCTCCCTCAACTATCTCCTGAATGACAGGGTAGAAAGTTAACAGAGAAAACGTTACTTTATGATAAGTGGCGCCGTCGCCAGGAATTATCTTACCTATAGGACTTACTTCAACGCTAGTCACTGCTATGACGTAGCCCAATTCCTCGTCTACTATTCCCTCGTATTTAGTCTTGACTTGGTCTCGACCTACTTGTTTAAGAGGGGAGCCAAAGGTTTCAGGCGGAATGCGAATAGTGTCTTGCAGCGTTACAAGTTTGAACATACAGTTACATCATTCCGTCAATCTCTAGACGCGATTTTTGTCTCACATAAATCACTGGCATACTTATATCTCTTAGCCTCTTCTTTAGCTGTCTGTCATTGGTAAACACGAGAGCTTTCCACTCTTTGGCTATTCTCACTATAACATCATCTGCAAGCTCTGAGGCTAGGGATTCAACTTTAAAATACTTGCATTTCTCTGCAAGTTTCAACGCGTACAACGCGTTTTTACGCATTTTAGGTGAACCCTTTTTCGCAAATGCTTCTAGTTCCCGTTTAATTGGAGACAGCAAAATCAATTCATGCTTCCTTTTTAACAGCTGTTCCAAACAATCGAAAATGTCAATTTTGAATTGAAGTGGAACAAAAAAAGCATTGGAATCCAGAATTACCTTAACACTTTCTCTTTCCACTTGTGACAACCCCTTCAACCTTATGCACTTATTGCATAGGTTCTCTGCGCGTAAAACTTAAAACTATTTGTTTTCGCCATTCAACTTCCACTCGGCAACTTCCTAACAAAAACAAAACATGTTCAACTGAGTATTCGCAGACTTCCGTATCACTTTTAAATTACTCCCGTGTAGAATGAACAAAACAAAAAATTGGGTTGGGTGAAGGGCTGTTGTTGAGCGAGAAATCCTGTGGCGCCGTAGTATTTCTTAGAAACAGTGAGACAAAATATCTTCTCCTTCGCTATGGTGCTGGTCACTGGGACTTTGTAAAAGGCAATGTTGAACCGAACGAAAGCGAGAAAGACACGGTTATTAGAGAACTCAAAGAGGAAACATGCATAGTCGACGCTCGATTTATAGATAACTTCCGAGAAAAAATCGAATATTTCTACAGAAGACAAGGATCAACGATACATAAGGAGGTAATTTTCTTTCTAATCGAAACTCACACTGAAAAAGTCGAATTATCCTACGAACATATTGGGCACATCTGGCTCGATTATCAAAAAGCCATGGAAAAACTCACTTTCAAAAACGCCAAAGACGTTCTACAAAAAGCCCACAAATTATTGAACGATCAGGGGCTAATAGGTTCTTCTGAGTAAACTTTGGTCATGCGGGCTTATCTAAAATCATTCCGTATCCTATTAGTCTCCAGCGCGCAGTGATTTTTCTGCTTATGGCAACTCTTGAGGATGGCGATGCACAGATTGGCCTGCTCAAAGTTATCTTTACCACGTTCTTCTTTATCGAAGCAACTTTACCAAGATTCACAGCGGCACCAACATGAAGGAGCAATAGTTCACCAGGGTTAATTCTTTCAACTTTCAAAAGCTCTTTTGTTCCTACAGCTCTCTCCAAAACGTATGTTTCTAACGTTAGTTCCGATAATATCGGCGGAAGCAAACCTGCTTTTCCAGCTATATTTCCATTTAAACCGTCTGCCTTCGAATAAGATGGATCTAAAAGAGTTCCAACGCCGACTAATCCTCCGCAGGTCGCCTCTTTTATGCTTTTTTCGCCTGCGTGTAAACTTACTACTTTGCTAATCAGCGGGTTATAAACGGTTTTGCCTTCTCTCTCAACGCTTATGCCAGGACGTATCTCTATTTCGTCTCCAACCGTAAACTTGCCCTGCGCTATAGTTCCTCCAATGATGCCTCCCTCCAGCTCCTCAATGACCGTTCCAGGCTTATTAACATCGAAAGAACGAATAATATGCATAAGTGGTGGCTTCGTTTCATCCCTTTCTGGTGTAGGTATAATTTCCTCTATCGCATTGAGCAGGACATCAATATTCACTTCATGCTGTGCCGAAACAGGAATTATTGGCGCGTTTTCCGCAATTGTTCCCTTAACAAAATTTTTTATTTCCTCATAACTTTTTCGGGCTCTTTTCTCCTCTACAATGTCAATCTTGTTCTGAACAATAATAATATTCTTTATACCAATAACCTCTGCCGCAGCCAGATGCTCCCGCGTCTGCGGTTGAGGGCACGGTTCATCAGCAGCTATCACGAGTATGGCTCCATCCATTACAGCTGCTCCTGAAAGCATTGTCGCCATCAAAGCTTCATGCCCTGGAGCATCAACGAAGCTTATGGCACGAGCAAAAACCGCTTTTGTGCCGCATTTGGAGCAAAGAGGTTTAACCGAATAGTTTCTCGGTGTTTCACATTTAGGACACTTGTAAATTGCCATATCCGCGTAGCCCAATCTTATAGTTATGCCTCTTTTCAGTTCCTCACTATGCCGCGACGCCCAAACACCACTCAACGCTTGCACTAAAGTTGTTTTTCCATGATCAACATGTCCTATGGTCCCGATATTGACTTCTGGCTGTTTAGGGAGGGCTTTACTTTTGCTGCTCATTCTCTTCTTATCCATAAATCTCGATGAATTAGTGAAGGATTAAATTAATTGAGTTAATAAAGTTTAAGCACGCGAAAACTCATGCTTCTTTGGTAGGTTGACGTGTTTTGTTTTCAGCGGGCTTTTTGGGTTTCTCAATTATTTTAGTGTTGATTTGAACAATCTCATCTGTTATTACATTTCCGCGAACTGTCTTTCGTCGTCGTTCCCCTTTGTCATGAGGATTAAAACCAACTCCGCCGCTCAGCACAACATTTCGGCGTACTCCACCATGAACGTTTGCCCTCATGGGAACGCCGTCTCTGTCTGAACCGCCCGTTATTTGCAGTTTGTGCGCTGGCAAATCCACCACAGCTCCATCTACTGCTTCTCCTATTTTCCTTCCGATAAAGGGTGTAGCGCGCGCTTCTTCAAGCTCAACTATTTTTGAAGTCCCGACCTCTGGGTCTGACACTATCACCTTAAACCTGGTCATTTGATGATTAACTCTCCAGCGGAGTATGAAGTCGGGCATCTCTCTATTAAGGATTTATGAAAATTCGGCGCCTTTATTGGTCCTCTTCTTGCAGAAATCTTGGTTTTTCTTACTCAGTTTTTATGGCAAGCTTCATTTTCTTTTCTTGCTTTCTTGGTGCTTTTAATATTCGCCTGAGTAAAAGTGAAAAAGAAAAGAAAGGTTTTTTCAAATGTTTATTCTGTGTGTACTCTGAACAGGTCGATGTCTTCACGCATTTTGGGCGTCAATTCTAGGAATTCTCTAGCTGAGCGTTCGATGTCTCTAGACTGAGTTATGTATCTTCCGACGACTAGTATGTCGGCACCTTGTTCTAAGGCTTCTTTGGCTGTTTCTGGAATTATTCCGCCTGCAACTGCTATCAGGAACTTTTTGTTTGGGAAGGCTTTGCGTATAATTTGGATACGCTCTAGTCCACATGTTCTTCCGCTTTCTTGGTCTATTCCTCGGTGTAATATGACTATGTCTGGGAAATCTTTGAGCGCTTTTAGTTTTTCTAGGACGTCTTCGACGTTTAGCATATCTACGACCGCGTAGATGCCAAGTCGTTTTGCTTCATGTACAAAAGCGTTTAGCGTTTCAGGGGGTGCTAGTCCTGCGGCTACGACTGCGTCTGCGGTGTCTTCGTAGGCTATGTCTGCTTCCACTTTTCCCACGTCTAGCGTCTTGAGGTCTGCTACCATGAAAGCATCTCTAGCTACTTGTCGCAGGTCGCTTATCACTCTTGTTCCGTAGCGTTTGATTAATGGCGTTCCAACTTCAATTATTAGTCTATCGCTACCTGGAAGCTGCGATATGACTTTCTTGGCGCCTTCAAGTGATGGTGCATCAAGCGAGATTTGCAGGTAGGGTGGTCTCCACAAGCGTGGAACCTTGAAGCCCATTATCGGATGTTTCGCTCTGTCCTTGTCATAATTAATTTTCTCTAAGGAAGGATACTTCTTTAAAGCCCTCTGCAAAGCCATCTTTGTTGCGCCGTAGTTGTACTGATATATCCGGCGGTAATCGCTTGCCTGTGGGTGGATGAATACACTGCATACGATTACCCAATCATCCACACATTCAGCGGGGATAATTCCTTCTTCAACAGAATCCGCGACAGCCTTTGCAACCGCGGCTTGTGCAGGGCCAAAGATTTTACCCGTGTCCTCCATGTTCTTCACGGTAACCTTCGGCACAAGCAACGTATGTGGTTTTGGCGGAAGATTAGGGCGAATCACAGCCAACAAAGGCGTGTGTCCAGCTGAAAGATTTGATAATCCATTAGCAAAAGCTTTTCCGACAGGTCCATTTTTGTCGCCCATTAAAAGGTCCACATGTGCAACTTCGTTTCCTTCTCCGACAAGAGCTTCCCCAATTAGGTACGCTTTTTCTAGTACTTCGACACTTTCATTTGAGATATTTGTCGGTACATGGTCCAAAATCTCTTTGAAGCCGACATTAAACTCTTTCAACCATGTGTAAAGTGTGTCTCTGTGTATGTTAAGAGCTTTTGCCGTCCCGGATATTGTCGGTTTTATCGGCTTGCGCCTTCGCGAAGCTTTATCCCTAAACTCTCTCGTGGCGGCTTCCGCTACAACTCTCACAAATTCTTCTCGTGTTTCAGGTTTTTTGGTGTCTATACCCGACATTTGATATTGCCTCTGCGCTCTTTGTGTAGCACCTTGTATATAAAAATGTCGGACCAAATAGCTCTTTTATGATTAGCCTATAGGTATTTTGTCGGTCTTTGTTCAGAAATTGTTTTTCTTAGGGACAATTACTTACTTGAAGCGGTTGCATCGTTTTTTATTGTCGCATTTATTTCGGCAATTCTTTATATTTAGGCATGTACTGAATGTTAGCGTTTAATATGTAAGGGTGATAAAATGTCTTGGACTGATTGGGTATGTTTAAGCATAGTCATATTCGGTTTTATCCTTTTTCTTCACGGCGCCAACTTCTATAATACTTTTACTGGGTGGCTTGGTGTTTCGTTTTTCTTTGGTGGAATTCTCCTTTTTCTCGTTCTTTACATTTACAGCGAGTTGAAGAAGAAATCGGAAACTCAGAACCCGTAGAGTTTACTGTATTTTTCCCCAAGATACTCTAAATAAGGTTCAGCATCTAGTTTCTTTCCTGTTATTCTCATTAATAGGTCGCCCGGATCGTAAAGGGCTCCATAGCTGTGTACATTTTTGGTCAGCCATGCCCTTATGTATACCAAGTTGCCTTGGGCGAGTTGGGTGCGCCAGTCCCGAATGTCATTTTTAAGTGCGACGAGAAGTTGTCCGCTGTAAATGTTGCCCAAAGCGTAGGTTGGGAAATAACCATAAAAACCGCTTGCCCAGTGGGTGTCCTGCATTACTCCTTCAGAGTCGTTTTCTATGTTAATGCCTAGTGTATCTCTGTATTTTTCATTCCAAATTTCGGGCAGTTCACTAATGCGTATTTTGTTGGTGAATATGTCTTTTTCGATTTGGAAACGTACTATCACATGCAGGTTGTAGGTTACTTCATCTGCTTCAATGCGGATTTTTGAGGGTTTGACCTTGTTCATGGCGTGGACGAACTGGCTCAAGCTTACGTTGGAGAGTGTGGGCGCAGCAATTTGTTTCAGTTTGGGCAGCATTTTCACCCAAAATTCTTTGGAGCGCCCGATGATGTTTTCGTATAGGCGTGATTGAGATTCGTGGATGCCATATGAACACGACGAGCCTATTGGCTGGTATTTCCAGTCTCGGTTCATATTTTGCTCGTATATTGCGTGACCTGTTTCGTGGAGTACGGAAAAAATTGAGCTAGCATAGTTGTCAGGGTAGTAGTGTGTGGTCACACGCACGTCATCGTAGTATCCGCTGGTGAACGGATGCTCCGTTTCATCGATTCTTCCACCTGCTGTCGACGAGGTGGTGTCGTAGCCGAGTGTTTGTGCTAATGCCTGCGCGATTTTGCGTTGTTTTTCTATTGATAAGTGGATCCGGAGCGTGCTAATTTCGGGTTGATTTGGGCTGTTCTCGATTTTGTCAAGTAGCGTTGCGAGTCCTCTTTGTAGTTGGTTGAAAGTTGCCGTGATCATATCGGAGGTCATTTTAGGCTCATAAATGTCTAAAAGCGCATCATAAGGCGTAGTTGTTTTTTTTACCTGCGTTAGAATTTGGGCTGCCTGATTGCTTAAAGCTATCAGTTTTTCAAGTTCAGACTGCAGTACCGCGAATTTTTTTGCCTTTTTGGCTTTTTTCCAAGTGTTTACAGTTATGACTCGTTGTTTAGCGATTTCTGCGACAAGTTTTTCTGGAAGCGCGGTTTGCTCATCGTAGTTCTTCTTGATAAGGTGGATGTTGCGTCTTTCCACTTCATTGAGCGAGTCAAGTTCGGGGCTTGTGAGGATTGCGTTCAGAAGCTTTCCGATTTCTGATCTCGTGCTCATTTTGTGGCTGATCCGGCTTAACAGTGCGAGTTGCTGGCTGCGTTGCTCAACTGCCTTTGGGGGCATCATAGTCTCCATGTCCCACTGGATAACGCTTTGAGCAGATGACAATATGACAGGGTCTTTGCTACGGATTAAAAGTTTCTTGTAATCTGAGAGAATATTGTTTTTCATTATGATTCGCCTTCGTTGTTTCTTGATGTGACTGATGTTTATTCACTATTCTTTGGACTATTATGCTTTCGGAGGTAATCCTTCCCTTATAAATACCTTGAACTTCTGTTTCAAAAATTACAGTCACATTTGCTCTCAAAGCATGACCTTAACCACGCGATAACGACAAGTTTACAAAATAGTTCATCAAAAATTGGCGATTTTCTGTGGTGCTCCGGCCGGGATTCGGACCCGGGTCTTCGGCTCGAAAGGCCGGAATACTTGACCGGACTATACTACCGGAGCGCTTTTTGTAGAAGCACCATGCAAATGTTATTCCACTCGAATAAACCTTCCCCTTTTTTGTTGGACTAAAAGAACGACGTTCTCGCATTAAATAAATAACTTTTTAACAGCATGGTTCAAAAACTTGAAGACCACTCGCAAAAAGACATGCTTAACCTTCATTTAATAGGATATTTTTGCGGTTGTTGGGATTGTGCCTAAAATCCTTGCCGTTGCCCGCTCTACTTTCTCGCGGTTCGCAGTGTTAGTGTAAACGCGAAGTATGTTGATGAACCCTTTCAAGTTCTCGATTATCTTCGAGATATCGCTCAGGTGATACGGCGTTTTCTTGCCTGTTTGGTTTCTACTGAACACCGGTATCTCCATGGTATCCACAAACACCGCATGATGATAAGGCACAGAAGGCACGGTCGGCACATCAATAATCACAGTCTCAGTCTCCACTCCAGCTTCCTTTGCGATTTCACTCTGCATCTGCTGTCGATATGTCTCCCGCCCAAAAATGTTAGAAACCATTGTATCCTTCTCGTAGAAAGTACGCTCGTACGCGCACTTCAGCATTCTCCGATGCTCCAAATCGTCAATTATAGGCTTTGACTCCTCGCACTTCTTCAGCGCTGCCCAAACAGTATAGTCATCCATCTCTAAGTACTCCTCAGGCATCTTGAATGTAGTCAATCCAAGCTCTTTGCCAGCTTTCTCCATCGCCATAGCCAGCATTATCTGCGCCGCCCTGCCAACACGGTGAAAATATATGCTCTTGAACGATTCAATCCTGGCTATCATGAAGGCTTCCAGCGCTGAAAGTGCGCCCAACTCCACCGCTAAGTTCTCGCCTAAGACGTCTAAGGCGTGGATTAGTCTGAACACGTCGATGAAACCGTAATCTGCGCCTGTGTGAAACGTGTCCCTTACTATGAAGTCTTGCTTGTCTACGTCAACAGCGCTGCTTATGATCTGGTCGAGAAAGGCTTTGCCTGGTTTGTGAAGCTTTCCAACTGCTAGTTTCCCCACTTCTTCAGGCTTGTACCCCATCCTAGCTATCTTATCGCCCAACTCGCTTTTCTCAATTATCCATGATGTGATATCCTCGTGAGTCTTTTCAAGATCCCTGATCAACAGTTGCTCGAAAACGTGCGAAAACGGGCCATGTCCAACGTCGTGAAGCAAAGCCGCAATTCTAGCCATATCACACTCTTCATCGCTAACAATTCGGGAAATTTTTGGATTTTCAACCGCCTTGCCCGCTAAGTACATGACGCCAACGCAGTGCTCAAATCTGGTGTGGTTAGCGCCGGGATAAACGTACTCCGACCCCGCTAGTTGCCGCAGCCTTCGTAGCCGTTGCATCGGATAAGAATCAATAATATCCTTCTCCGCTTGATTGATGTAGACGTAGCCATGAACTGGATCTTTAATTTCGCCCCAATACGACTTCGGCACTCTGAACGCCTCCGTAGTTTGCAAGTTATATTTATGAGTCTCCCTATAATGTGTAACGCTAAGCTCGCGCAGGGTGATTAGATATTGAGTAAGAAAGGCGCTTTCATATGCATTGAAGGTCTAGACGGTTGCGGAAAAACCACACAGGCAAAAATGTTGGCAAAAAAATTGGGGAAAAGCCACGGCGCCATCTATACCGCAGAGCCTAGTCGCGGCAAAATCGGCACTTACATTAGAAGAAGCTACCTCTATCGCGAAAAACGGCTTTCGAGCGTCCTTGAAGCCTTGCTCTTCGCTGCAGACCGTATTGAACACTTAGAAACCGAAGTTCTTCCCGCTTTAAAAGAAGGGCGGCTAGTGATTTCTGACCGCTATGTCTACTCATCTCTGGCTTATCAGGGCGCCGCTGGTCTCAGTTTAGAATGGATAGAAAAAATAAACGAGCATGCTCTTCAGCCAGACTTCGCGGTTTTCATAGATGTAGACCCGAAAACTGTGATTCACCGACTGAAGTCCAAGAAGTCAGTTATGGAAAATCTTGAGACGCAGCAGAAAGTGCGAGAGATATACCTGAAATTCGTGGAAAAAGGCTTTCTTGCCAGAATCAACGGTGACAAATCCAAAAAAGAAGTTGCAAAAGAACTTTACGCGGTTGTAGCAAAGTTTTTGAAAGATAACTAAGGTTCAGCTTCAACTCTTTTCAATGTTCTTCGCGAAGAGATTTTGTTCGTTTCATTCACCAAGAAAATGATTATGTCCTCTGGGGAAATGTATCTGGGACCGCGCTCGTGAAAGACCTGAATTTTCACGGAGTTTTTGCCAAAAACAAGGCGTATTAGGTAATAGTCAAATTTCAGCGGTGCTTTGTTTTCTGCAGTGCCTTTGTAGTAGCGGATGGCGCAGAAAAAATCCATTATCTTAAAGGGCGCCTTTCTCAAGGCACTAAGAACTTTTTGTGTTTCTTCTTCGTCTATGTAGTTGAAGGTTTTAGCCTCAGCTAAGCCCGCTTCGAAAATTATGGTGCACTTGGGCACTGTTGGACAGGCAACTTCTTCAAAACTGAACGTTCTGCTATTTAAGTCGTGGAGAACTTGTATCAGCCGTCGCTGAAGCCTCTTTGTTGAAAGAGAAGTATCAAAGGCTTCTATTCTGTGAATATTTAAAGGGAAATTCTCGTAAAACCCTAGCATCGTCCATGTTCCTGCGCTAGCTCTTTTTTATTTTTTGGATCTTTTCAAGACTGGTTAGTATTTCGGATAGTGCAGTGCTTAGTTTTTGCAGTTCTTCCACGTTTTCAGTATTTTGGATCTTGTCTTGAATATCTTCTACTTTTGCTAAGAGCGTCGCCTCAAGCTTGCTGTAAGCAGTGTTGTTTGGCTTTTCTGGTTCTTCCCCTTCTTTAATTACGACTACCTTCTTCTCACATTTGGCGCACCACAATAACCCGTCTTTCAATCTGAAGAGTGGCGAAGCACAGGCAGGGCAGGACAAATCGGTTAAGGTGGCGCCTTGGCGTAGCAGGTCAGCCATGCGTTTAATGGATTTGTCCTCAGTTTTTCCTTGCATCTCAGAACCCTAAGATAAATACTGGTTAAAGCTTATATAACTTAATTACTGGGAGATTGGTAGGTGGACCTCTATGGTGCGGAAGAAAAAAGCTCAAGAGTATGAAGAGAAAATAAAGCAAGCATTAATGGTGCTTGGGGCAGTCTCGGAAGACAGCACAACTCCGAGGAACATTAGACGCTCGGCTAAAGATGCTATGAGTGCTCTGCAAAACCCAGAGTTTACGCCTGCAGTGCGGGCTTCAAACGCCATCTCACTTTTGGACGAAATATTGCAGGACCCGAACATGCCGCCTTACACGCGGGTAAAACTGTGGAACGTCATGAGCCTCATAGAAGCAATAAAAGACTAGACAGTAACACTAGCCACCAGTTTCTTTTATTTGCGCATTTCACTCTTCCACTGGTTTCTTGATGTGTTTCTTAGTTTCTCTGTAGGACCGAGCGCAGTATATGCAACAAAACACTGTCTCTCTTTCATCGATTATTTCTCTGTACCCTCCTTTGTATACCTTGCAGCCACAGTGGGCGCAAACATAGAGGCTTGGCTCGATTGCAATTGCGACGAGTTCGGCGAAGCG
>WOR8_10008085_pt1 | contig 12797 bp, 14 predicted proteins | sample DeeMarSeWOR38_10_FD_19890 | JGI IMG/M metagenome (IMG submission 19890) | reverse complement strand
TCTAATTTTAATGACTTTGGATAAAATTCCTCTGTGAGACATTAATGCCAAAGATTTAAATCCAATTCCCTGCACTTGAAAATAAATTCTATAGCTTCATAGGAAGCATTGATACGGTATTAACACTTAACTTTCACGCGAATTAAAGGAGAAAAAGAAAGAGAGACAGCAGTTAGCTAAAATTAACAAAGAAAAGAAACAGAAACCCAAAAGCTTCAGAATCAATTATAGAAACGTTCTCTATTTCAAAATGAGAAGTAATAATTGCAGAACCTAATCCGATAGGGAAATGTTTAATGGTAATTGATTCACCAACGCCAATAGTATAACTCTCTGACGGAATCGTTTTTGTTTTTCCAAATAAGACAACACAATCATGAACTGTTATATTCCCTGAAATGGTTCCATTAAAAGTTTCATTCCCAATATTTGTAAGAATAAGCGATACACCAATTCCACCTTTGACTGATAATAGAAACTCAGGGTGATACATACTCTTCACTGAACGTGGTGTATTTTGAGATTCAGAAGCTGTAATACCCTCAATCACACAAAAACACAACATTCCAACTATGAGAACGGATAAATATTTCTTCATATAGATTTTCCTCCCTATCATAATCTTATTTCTTGATGGTATTTAAATGTTTGGTACAAAATAAAATAAATTGAAGTATCTAGAGCCATGTGCTCTGTCCCTATAAAACATTCAATATTATTAATATATAATATGCTATTTTATATTAGATTTACACTACGTTTAAAATATGATTATTATTAGGCAAGCTAAATTGAAGGATATTAATATAATTTTAAATTTTGAAAAAGAATTATTAGATTATGCAGGGGATATTTTAAATGAGTTTAACCTTGATGCCTTGGTTGATATTAGGTTAAAAGATGATTTTGAGAATATATTATTCAATTATATAAGAAAAAGAATTTTCTCAAAAAACGATGCGATATTTATTGCAGAATTTGATGGTGTAGTAATAGGTCATATGATTATTTCAATTAAGAAGAATTTTCCAATTTTTAAAATGGAATATTATGGTAGAATTAATACTGTTTTTATAAAAAAAGAATTTAGAGATAAAAATATTAGTTCAAAACTTAAAGATGAAGCTATAAAATGGTTTAAACAAAAAGGGATAAATAGAGTTTCTTTAAATGTAGATCCTAATAATAAAAGGGCGATTAATGCTTACAACAAGTGGGGGTTATCTTTAAGTCTTTTTGAAATGAGAATGAATATTTAATACTTTCATACACCCCTATTTTAATTATATAAATAATTAACAAGATACCTAGTTCTAATAACATGGGGGAGTTTGCCAGCGTACCCATCCGCTGGCATTTCTTTTAATAGTTGAGTGATAGATACACAATTCTAATTAGCAAAAAAGATACTATCAAAACTTTATCTTAATTTAATTAAAAGTCTAACTATAAACCTCAATAATAAGTGGTTAATATTTGGTTTATAAATTGGAATTTCCCTTGTGCTCCAATCACTTTCATCACCATATATATCTTTTGTTTTAGCTCTAAGAATATTATCCCAATCTATTTTATCCCAAGTATGAGAAAAAACTGCAAACTCACCTGAAGGAAAATAGTCAGTCCATCCAGTGATTGTTCCATCTCCCCATTCTATATAATATGATATATTATCATTTTCTGGGTCATTAGAACAAAATTCATATACATATTCAATTCCAGGTTTTCCACTAGTTGGTCCAAATATATCTGGTGCATCTGGTGCATTATTACCCTCAGTTAAGACAAAATCATAAAATGTGTTTTCATTTATACTAAGTAATACCCATTCCGTTTTGTAACCCTGCTTAGAACAAGTAGAATTCTTCATACACCAGCATATTGAAATATTTTTAACATGATAAAACCCTGTAGATTCACTATAGTCCTCTTCATATGTCTCATGAAAATATACTCGTATCAATGCTCCTTCTATTGGATTTCCAGAAGTATCATTAACATAACCAGATAAACTTCCATTATAAAAAATAAAGCCAGAATAAGATTCATGAGGTCCTGGATTATGAATCATAACTGGTGCTGTTATCTCTGGTACATCTGGTTGAATATTATTATTAGTAATAGCAAAAGCAGATTGAATACCAATACAAACAAATATAACTAAAATTCCAATTATCAATGTTTTATCCAACAATGAAGGATTTCTACCCATATTTTTTATCCTCCCTCAAATTTTATATCGAATACATGATATTTAAATGTTACAATATCTAAAAAAATGACATATCGAGATTTTTTACTATAAAATTACTTTTCAAACCTTAAACAGAGCATTTATCTTAAAAAAATTATGGAAAAGAAAAACAAATTATAAAAGTACTTGAACTATCCCACTCTAATTCAATAAATTCATCGGGGAGAGATAATGATGAAAAAAACTCTTGCAATTATAATCAGTTTTATCTTTTGCATTTTATTTGTTCCGTCTATATCTGCAGATCCCTCTATTATAATAGAAAATTATTCACTTTATCCAGAAATCTTTATGCCAGGTGACTCTGGAATTCTTACAATAACTGTAAAAAATGCTGAAACTACAAACACAGTACAAACAACATCAACTACAGGTTCAACATCAACAACAAAGACTGATACAGTTGGTGCTTATATAAAAAAAATTTGGTTAGTTTCTGCTACGGATGGTTTCTATAAAATAAAAACTACAAAAAGCTATGAATATTTAGGAATTCTTGCACCTCTATCTAGTATTAATATCAATTTCAAAATCATTGCAGAAGAAAATATTACTGAAGATTTATATTTTCCATCAGTTCATATTGATGTTGATACTTATGAAAATGTTCAGTTTCCAATTCCTGTGAAAGTAAGTAATGCAACTGTAAGTCTACTTCTAACAGATCTACCTTCTAGAATTTCAAAGAGTGGGTCTACTCTTGTCACATTGACAGCAGTAAATAACCGTGAAAATGCTGTTGATAGTGTAACAATTATTCCAGAATCTAATGATGGACTTAAATTTACCCCCAATAGTGTTTTTGTAGGTACTCTTCAAGCTGATGCTTCCTCAGAAGCTAGCTTTTCAATAAAACCTAACGATGTCGGAGTATTTAATATCAGTTTTAATGTTCAATTCAAAAATGGTGATAATGTTCATACTGAAAAGATATCTCATTCAATTCAAGTTGTAGAAACACTAGATGTTGCACCTGTTTTAAATTCAATACCGTCTAAAATTGAAAAGGGGAAATCAGCTCGTGTTAGTCTTGAAGTCTATAATGCAAAAACAGAACCTATTACTGGTGTAATTGTAACACCAATCACTTATGCTATTGTAACACCTTCACAATATTTTATCGGATCAATGGATCCTGATGATGTCTTTTCTGCATCTTTTGAATTAAATTCTGGAGATCTAACTTATGGCAACTATACAATTGGATTTAAATTATCTTTCAAACAAGATAATGAATATTATGAGACGCCGATTATTTACTCCAACTTTTCAGTTATCCCTCTAAAAAACATTGGTTCTGATGGTGGTCTATTAGTGCTTTTTGGATCTGTAATTATAATTATTCTAGTTGTCTTGATTTTTATATTTTATATAAAGAAAAGGCGATCGACTAAATGAAGGATGATATAATTGTCACTAAGGATTTATGTAAAACATATGTTCTTGGAAAAATTACAGTACCTGCCTTAAAACCAACATCGATTTCTATCAAAAGAGGTGATTATATCTCTATTGTTGGGCCCTCTGGTTCAGGTAAATCAACATTTATGAATTTATTAGGTTGTTTGGATACTCCAACCTCAGGAAATTTAATTATTGAAGGAACTGATGTTTCAAAACTAAATGAAAATCAACTTGCAAAAATTAGAAGAGAAAAAATTGGTTTTATTTTTCAAAAATATAATTTAATTCCAACCTTAAATGCAATTGATAATGTTGCTCTTTCAATGAGTTTTGTCGGAATAAATTTAAAAACAAGATTAAAAAGAGCTGAAGAACTTTTAGGTCTTGTAGATCTATCTAAAAGAATAAGTCATAAACCATCTGAACTTAGTGGTGGTGAACAACAGCGAGTTGCTATTGCAAGGGCGCTTTCAAATAAACCATCGATAATTCTTGCTGATGAACCAACAGGTAATGTTGATACTAAATCTGGTGATAAGATAATGAACATTCTTGAAGATATAAACTCCCAAGGTGAGACAATTATTATTGTCACTCATGACTTAGATATTGCAAAAAGAGCAAATAGAAATCTATATATCCATGACGGGGAGGTGGTAGAAGCTGCTTATTGATAATTTCAAACTTGCTCTAAAAAATATAAATGAGCGTAAAACCAGGTCTTTTTTGACACTTCTTGGAATATGTATTGGTATTATGGCAATAATTGCATTGATGGGAATTGGAGAAGGTATGCAGCAAGCAATAACTGGTGAACTTTCTTCACTTTCTGATACTATAGTCTTATCAACAGGAGATATTAGCGCAAATGCATTTGGAGGTGGAGGTTTTGAACATGCAAACAATAATGAATATTTAACAGAACGGGATATCGCCGATATTCAGCGAATTAATGGTATAAAAGATGTAAGTACAGTACTTTTTTCTCCAGGGATAATTACTTTCAATGGTGAAAGCAATAGTGTATCTCTTGTTGGAATTGATGAACTTAATATGGAGAAAATTTTTGGTATTGGAGTACTTGGGTTAGAATCTGGGGATTTTATTGAAGAAGGTAAACAAAATACATGTGTCATTGGATATAATGTTGCCCATGAATATTTTGATGTAGATATTGAGCTTGGTAATCGTGTAAATATTAATGGAAAAAATTTTGCTGTTGTTGGTATCTATAAAAAACAGGGTTCAGGAATGTCAACGGAAACTGATGATAATATTCATATTACACCAAGAGATTTTGAGAAAATTACAGGTTTAAGTGAATCTAGTTCTGCAATTATTAGAATATATGATGTGACTTATGCTGATGTGATTGCAGATGAAATCGAAACAGTTGTCAATGAAAATCATGGTGATGATGATTTTGCTAACGCAATTACAATGACTTCATTAATAGAAAGTATCCAACAGATTATTTCAATTGCTCAAGTAGTTTTACTATCTATTGCGTCTATTGCATTAGTAGTTGCTTCTATTGGGATAATGAATACGATGCTTACTTCTGTAATGGAGAGAACTAGAGAAATTGGAATCATGAAGGCAATAGGAGCAACCAATAAGGATGTTTTATTTATTTTTATTATGGAAGGGATCCTTATCAGTATAATTGGTGGTTTTGTGGGTATTGCCCTGGGAATTATAGGTTCAAGAGGCTTAAGTACAGTTTTAACACGTTCTTTTGGAGGAGAATTGACCCCAGTAATTTCTACTTCATCTATTTTACTTGGTATTGCTGTTGCAGTTATTGTCGGAATGCTTTCAAGTTTGTATCCTGCACGTAAGGCTGCAAAAATGAGTCCTATTGAAGCAGTAAGATACGAATGATGAAATCAAATTAATCTAGATTAATACTATTAATTTCGCTTAAGTCATCTAGAGTGTTCATTTTAACCATCTTATCTGAGATTGTATAAAGCACATTTCCAATGTATAGTGATCGTGTAATATATGAACTAGAATAGTACCAATACCACCAGTAATCAGATTTTTCTTTTTCTTCTTCACTCATATGTGTAATTCTATCTTTGTATTCAAAACCATTTAAATTTAGATTGTAAACATATGCTCCTTGATAGGTGAACTCACCATAGGTGTTTGGTGGTTCCTCATCGTATTGATCTTTTATTTCTTGACTAATTTCATAAAGGCTTACTGGTATTACAAGAATTTCTTTTTCTTTATCAAATAGAAATGCTTTATGGTCATATAATGCCGAGCTATCTGTTCCACGATCGCCAATTATTACATTATCTATTTCCTGTGGATTATCAAAGTCACTTACATCAAAAAGTGCAAGTTTTAAACCTTGGTACCATGCAAAACTTGGATTATCAGATGCAACTGCATCCTTACCGATTCCAATTATATGATTTTCATCAAATGGATGCAGGTATGTTGAAAAACCAGGTATTTTAAGATAACCAAGTACCTTTGGATTGTTTGCATCAGATAGATCAATTGTAAAGAATGGATCAATATTTTTAAATGTTACAATATATGCTTTATCACCTAAAAATCTTGCAGAATATATTTGTTCACCAGGTGCGATATTTTCAATTTCTGATACACGCTGAAGGTTTTCATCAAGAATGTAAACATTATTTTTTGAGGGATTATATTGATCCCATGAATAACCAATTGTCGTTGCTATTCTGAAATAGTCATTGTGTTCATCCATTGAAAACTGGTTTAATACATGACCAGGCACCTCACCTTTTGTTAGATAATTAATCTCTCCATTTTCAATACTTATTTTATGAATCATTGTTGTTTCTTCATTTGATTGGAATTCACCATCGACAAGTGGTCTAGCAAAATAATCATATTTTGTATAAACAAGATATATATTTTTTAAAGAAACATACATTGTCTGGGAAACTCCAATTAAAAAGCTTTTTTCATCAACTTCCATTGTATCCAAATTAACTGCAATAACATGTGTCATTGTGTCGACAAGCTCGGGAACATCAACATAATAAATATCATCATATGGTATTTTTGTTTCATTGTCATCTATTTTCATCTTTGGAACAGAAAGAACACCATTTCCATTTTCAACACGGTATATATAATAGGTATATTCCGTTGAAATAACATATACATAATCTCCAATCATTCTTGCATCAAAATAGCTACCATCAATTTCTATTTCTTTTTTTACAACGGGGTTATTCTTATTTGATATATCATATATTTTAATGATAGAGGTTGAAACATCCCACGGTCTATCTTCAACAATCACCTCTCCATCTTCTTCAGTAACTTCATTTACTTTCTCATAAAGTATAGGATAGCTATATGAGCCTCCAAACACAATTAGATAATCATTGTTTATGAAAAAATTATTGATATAAGCTTCATCTTTAAATGATATTTTTGACAAAATATTTGCTTCATTTGCAGGGTAAGCTTCAATTATATAAATAGTTTGATTCGCAAGAACATATAGATATGTTCCATCTGTTTTAACTGTATCAGGTTCATCGACTCCCTCGACTTGGATATTTGTTGTAGAATAATCATCAGACCCGCCATCTCCTGCTTCATTACCATTTGCACCAGATTTAGACGATTCTGCATTTGGTAACATTATTCTTGGAGCATTATCTGAACTATCATACATATAATAGTTATTGTAATCTTGATATTTGCTTCCTAGAAAATCTAGAAGTTCATCATATGAAGAAAAGGTTTTTACATCATATGAAAATGATTTATTTGTAAGAACTGCAAAGCCTAAAGATCCAACGACAATTAGGAACGTTACAAAAACTACAATTAAGTTATCTTTACTTTTTTTAGATATTTTTGTCATATTTTTCATCACATCCATATTTAGCAATAATTTTTTGGTAGTTTTAAGTTATATACAAGCAAGTTTATAAAGTGTATCAAAACGTAAGGAAAAAACCATACATAATTATTTTCAAGATTGTAATTTTATAAAATTTACTAAAAAAACTTAAAATTTTTAAGACTTGAAATACAATTTTGGAAATGATTTTTTTAAAAATTAATATTCAATTTCTTCTATATCTTCATTAATATCAAAGATATTTATTCCAATTGTTTGTAAATATCTTTCAAAAGCCTCGTCATCATCTAAATTATACTTTTTAAAAGATTTTTTCCCCATTTTTTCCTCTCCTATATAATTTATTTACATTATTGTCTGTAATACTTTGTTTTTAATTATATATAAAATTTTACTGTTATTTTGTCAAATTATTGATAATAACAATTTAAAGTGAAATCATAAAAAAAAAAAATTAGGAAAGTATGTCTTTAATACAGATATCAACTAATTCCTCAATTGTTTTTGTAGCATCTATCTTTAAAAATTGCTTACCTTTAGCAAGTTTTAAATAATTTTCATGCACTTTTTCAAGAAAAGATGTTCTTTCAAATGGAATTAAATTTTTTCTATTCTGTATTCTTATAATAGATAACTTGGGTTCAATTACAAAAATATATGTTCTATCGGGAATAGGGATTCGATTGCAGGTAAGCTCTTTTAACCATTTTATAGGATCCTTAATTTGACTATCTAATTGTACTCCTTGATATGCATAAGTTGACTCAGCATATCTATCACATAAAACAATTTTTTTTTCATTAAGCCAGTTTTGAATATTTTTTGCATGCTCAAATCTATCTATTGTAAAAGTAAGTGCGGTAATAAATGGATCAGCGCCTGTTTCTATACATTTTTGAACTTGTTTTCCAATCCAAGAATCAGTTGGTTCATAAGTTAAAATAACTTCATAACCTTTTTTTTTTAACTTTTCATAAACATGTTTTGAAATTGTTGATTTACCAGACCCATCTATACCTTCAAATGTAACAAAATGCTTCATTTTTTTGAGTTCTCCTGTTTCCACTTGGCTTTATAATAACTTAGAGGATGTCTTTTCTTTTTACAGAGTTCTTCAGTCTCCTCGGTTGGACATATTCCATAGGTTCGCATCTTATCACACCCAGGAGGTGTATATGCAGTAGATGAAGAGTAACCCGTAATGTGTTCAACTTGATAACGTGTTCTTTCCTCTTCAAAATCTGGAGCTGTACTAAATAACTTAAGGATTTCGTTATTATTTAGCCTTAATGAATGTAAAAAAGATACAAGTGCAAACCTTCCCATGTGAGGAACATTTTCTCCAGCTTGAATTGCTGCAAGAATATTTTTCATACAAGGTGGTAATTTTTTAGTATCAAGTTTACCAATTGGTGCTGCTTCGATATTTTTTCTATGAATCATAACAGAATTCTGAATTCTTTTTATATCAGATGAAAATATATCATAAACAGTTTTACTACATTTTCTTTCATCAAGCTCGTTATTTATTCTAGTTCTTAATGCTTCTTGTATTATTCTAGCAAGGTCTTTATGAGATATCTGAATATATCCATTCTTCATCTCACGATTTATCATTTTCCATTCTTTATACCTAGTAGGTGCATGATGAAGATAATCTACAAAATATATGCTAATTTTATTTGTATCTCTATCAAACTTAACATTTAAATCAAATTCATTTGCGATGTTTATTAAAAATTGAGTAGATTCATTTATTAAATTCTTATATGCATGAACAGCTTCCCCTAATGCATAGCGTCTTTTAAAATAGATATCATCAATACAAACAGCTATCATTCTTGCAATTGGATAAGAGATAAGTTCCATTATTTGATCAGAATCAGTAACAAGACTACGATTTCCTACATCTCTATTTTTAAATGCATTATCAAGTCGTTCTACACCTGTTATTCGTGCACGTTCATAAAGAGGATCATCAAGTAATTCCTTTATTGAAATATTATTTTCTATTATATATTGTTTTGAAGCATTCAAGAACGGATATTTTGATATTAATGATAACTCCACCATTTTATATCTCATTATTTAACAATGACCCATTTATGAATTTTACCATTTTGACATTTTAACACGATAGATATTTAAAGTAACATTGATAGATGTTATCATGGGCTTGTATTGATTGGTGGAAAAGATGAAAAAAGAAGACCCAAATAATTTAAAACCCGATAGGAAGGGATTTGATTCTAAAGATGATGAGCACCAATTTGATCAATGGCAGGCTGAGCTTAATAAGGAACTTCGTTCCTTTTGGAGATTAATGCTTGATAATAGTTAATTATTACCAATTAATAAAAGGTTGCCCTATGATTTTATAGGGCTCGTAGCTTAGTCTGGCGGAGCGTCTGGCTCATAACCAGATGGTCGCAGGTTCAAATCCTGCCGGGCCCATACTTCTTCTAATAAATATTAAACGTTTATCTAATTAAACGATAGTTTAATATAGTAAACGATAGTTTATTATAATATGCTTAATAGTTTCAGGAAATTTGTAGGATTTAAAATATTGGAATATTTTCTTAAATATCCAACAGAGAGAACATATCTTAAAGAATTAGCGAAGAAACTCCAAATTAGTCCTAGAAGTGTAAAAATCTATTGTGATACCTTTGAAAAACAAGGAATAATTAAAAGAGAAATAAAAGGTAATATGCACATTTTTACCACAAATAATGATAATTTCAGAGTGAGAGAAATGAAAAGGGCATATTTTATAAATCTATTTGCGGAAATGCATATTGAAGATATCGCAGAAAAAATTGCATCTATTGCTATTTACGGAAGTTATGCATCTGGAAATTATGATGAGAAAAGCGATGTCGATATTTTGATTATTGGCCAAGAACAAGATGTAAAAAGAGATATGATTGTAAAAATCATGGAAACAATTGGTAAAGAATTTCAGCTTAATGTTATACCTATTATAAAATGGGAGAAATTGAAAAAAGATAATGATCATTTTGTAAAAAACATAATTCGAAACCATGTTCTTATAAAAGGAGTTGATTTATGAATTTGAAAGATTGTTTGTCTAAAGGATTAATAAGAAAAGATAAATTTGCTCCAGAAAGAGTAAAAAAATCATTAGAGATTGCGGAGAGGTTTTTATCAGCTTCTAATAAAAATATTGAGATTGAAGAATTAGAAATGGCGGAAATAGCATCATACAACTCAATTTTTCATTCAGCCAGATCTTTACTATTTAAAAAGGAATATACTGAAAGAAGTCATATATGTGTAATTTTGGCTTTAAAAGAATTTTATACAAATAATCACGAACTTATCGATTTATTAAACACATTTGATAAAATTAGAATTTCAAGACATAACATTCAGTATGGTGGAATATTAATAGATATCGAAGAAGCTGAATTTGTATATGAGTTTGCCAAACAATTTTTAGAAGAAACAAAAAAGATAACCAAAAATGAAGGATAAATAATCAAAACATTTTAAATTGATATTCTCAAGTTAACCTCTAAACTTCCTGTTGGGCTCACTTTTTTAATTGGAAAAATTTATGAGCTAATTTTTAATTACGTCATTTGACGAAAATTCTTCTTTATAGAAGGATTTTATTTTCATCAATATACTTGGTGAGGAGGGACAAAAATACTTACCGATACAATAGGCGAGATACTTGAGGAAACAGTATATCATTTTCCAGATACAGATGCACTTGTTTATATTGACAAAAATTTAAAATTATCATATTTTGAATTTAATGAAAAATGTGATCAGATTGCAAAAGGTCTAATGGCTTTGGGAATAAATCAGGGAGATCATATCGCAGTTTGGGCATATAATGTTCCAGAATGGGTTTATTTACAATTTGCATCCGCAAAAATAGGTGCAGTTTTAGTCACTGTAAATACCTATTATAGATCTCATGAGCTAGAATATTTATTAAAACAATCAGATACTACATCATTATTTCTAGTAGAAGAATTTAAAGGAGTAAATTATCTAGATATTATAAAATCAATAATTCCAAATTTTAGTGAATATGAACCTGGAAAACTCAAAAATGAGAAATTACCATATCTTAAAAATATAATTTATATTGGTGATAAAAATCTAAAAGGTGTGTTTAATTTTAATGATTTACTTAAATTATCCTCAAATATTTCCGATGATGAATTTATAAATAGAAAACAATCCATCAAATCAGATAATGTAATAAATATGCAGTATACTTCAGGGACTACTGGTTTTCCAAAAGGTGTAATGCTAACCCATTACAATATCATAAATAATGCATTTTATGTTGGAAGAAATTTAGGTTTTACTTATAGGGACAAATTATGCATTCCTGTTCCATTTTTTCATTTATTTGATGCTGAAAAAGTTTTAAAATCAATTGAAACTGAAAAATGCACAGCTCTTAATGGAGTTCCAACAATGTATATCGCTGAAATGCAACATCCTAATTTTGAAAAATATGATTTATCATCATTACGAACAGGAATCATGGCAGGATCATCATGCCCGATTGAAGTAATGATAAATACAATAAGTAAAATGCACTTAAAAGAAATTACAATTTGTTATGGTCTAACAGAAGCAGCACCGGTTCTTACTCAAACTCAGAGAAACGATCCAATTCAAAAACGTGTTGAAACTGTTGGAAAACCTTTGCCACATATTGAGGTTAAAATTGTAGACCCTGAAACAGGTATGGAAAAATTACCTAATGAACCTGGTGAATTAATTGCTAGAAGTTATGGAGTTATGAAAGGATATTATAAAATGCCTGAGCAAACTGAAAATAGCATTAAAAATGAATGGCTTTATACAAAAGATCTAGCTATGGTGGACAATGAAGGATACTATGTAATACTTGGAAGAATTGATGACATGATAATAAGAGGTGGAGAAAATGTATACCCAAGAGAAATTGAAGAATTTTTATTTACTAATCATAAAATAAAAGATATTGCTGTAGTAGGCGTCCCAAGTGAAAAATATGGGGAGGAGGTTTGTGCATTCATACAACTTAGAAACAATGAAATTGCCACAGAAGATGAATTTAGAGAATTTTGCTATGATGGAATTGCACGTTACAAAATTCCAAAATATATCATATTTACTGATAGTTTCCCATTGACTGCAAGTGGAAAGATTAAAAAGAATGAATTAAGAGATATTGCATCTAAAAAATTAAATTTAATAAACGAAAAATTTAAAATAAAAAATTAAACA
>WOR8_10005005_pt1 | contig 12815 bp, 10 predicted proteins | sample DeeMarSeWOR38_10_FD_19890 | JGI IMG/M metagenome (IMG submission 19890) | reverse complement strand
GGTCCAGACTGAATTTAGCCCCGAGGGCTGCGGCAGAGGCGGTCCCAAAACCGTAGTGACCTGCCTGGTAAATGCGGTCGTTGAAGGGATTTCCCAACTCCGAGACTTCACTGCAACCGGTGGCGGTAATCGTGTAAATGTTGAAGCCGTAGTCTAGCATGTGATCTATGGCTCGCCGGCTCTGTTCTGAGAGTACCTTGATCCCCTGATAAAATGTGGCGATCCCTTGGGGGTTGTTGCGCAGGGATTCAGCCGCAAAGAAAGTCAACAGGCCAATGGTCCCCTCACTGCAACCCGGACATAGGGTATGTCTACCCGGGTACAGCTTCGAAAAAACAAAGAGTACCTGCTGGTTGACGGCCATCCGGCTCACATAAGGAGCCACCGCAATAGTCTTGTCCAAATCCCTGTATTTAACGGGGAGAAAGTCAGTTTCGCTGACATATAGCTTGTCCACCATTTTCATGGCATCGACGGGGCACACCTGAGCACAGATGGCGCAGCCTTTACATGCGGCGGGAATCACGTTTATGTTCATGGCGAACCGTTCCCAGGGTATCCCCTTGGGCACCTTTTTGAATACCCTGAAGTAAGGCTCTGCCTCTTCTGGAATCGTTTGGTCAGTAATGGTTGAATAGATTGCAGAGTCTGGACAGGAAGCAGCGCACAGACCACAAGCGATGCATTTAGATGCATCGTAGACGGGAAGCTGTGTGCCAATGTGACTCATGTCCCTGTATATGCTAGTCGCAGCAGGTACCACGGGCAGAAACTTGTCCCAGGGAACCTTTTTCCCTTCAACGATGGGCTGGACTATGTCTTCATGGAAGGTCTCCTGGTAGTTCTCGATCAGGTTCACCGGCTTAATGGTTCCCATTTCGTCCTTTTCGGTGAGGGTAACGGGAAGTCCGGCTGCCCTGTGGTTCTGCCCGAAGTTTTCCGGTTCAGCCACATCATAAGGAATACAGGTTGTATCGAGAGCAACTTCGGCGGAGGAGCTAGGCGCAACAAGCGATGCGCCATACCTGAGAAGGGCAATGTTGGACTCAATGACTTCCACTCCCTTTTTCAGCCCCATTTTTTCTTCAAAGGCAGTTTTTAGGCAAGCCTCGAACTCGTCCTCTGCCAAAATCTTTCTTTCTTTATTAATCAAACCCAAGATGGCAGCGCCAGGCAGATTCCGGTTTAGGTGCTTGAGCGCCGCTCGGGTTGCGTCGATCGTTATAAGCTTGATTTGCCGTTCTTCAATTAACTCTTGCACCTGGGAGGGGAAAGAGGCCAGAATCTCCTCGCTGCTTCTGGGGCTATTAATCACAAATACCCCATCTTGCTTTAACCCTCCCACATATTCTTGTAGGATGTGTCCAGAGGCAAATTTCTCGTTGAAAAAAGCTAAAACATCGTGCTCGGTAAGTTGTGAGCTGTTGCGAATAGGGAGGTTACTGATGCGCATGTTCATGAACACGGCAGACCCTTTCCTTGCCGCCCCATACCGTGCCCCTGACTGGATGTATTTGCAGCCCTCGCCCTTGTCTTGCGAGTAAACCAGGGCAGCTGTCTCTAGTGCTGTTTTTACTCCCTCAGCGCCAATACCAATGAAGGTGATGCCGAGTTCACGTTCCTCATAGTCAGGAAGTTCAACCGGTTTCAGAGTGTAAGGGCCTTCAATGCCAGCAAAAAAATCCCGGTGAAACTGACCCCGTTTTCCATCAAGGCACGCCTTCATATTCTCTACTACTGAGGCCGCATCGTATTTGTTGAAGTCCTTACTGCCCAGACCATACACTCCGTGCAGAAGTGTTGGTACATCGCTCCGACCATAGATTTGATGTTCCTCCCTGCCCTCGCGGCCAGCTCTGTTGGAAACTTGCAGTGCGGCCTGGAGGTCAGCCATAAGGAGCTGATTGTGGGCCGTACCGCTGCGCTCCAACACGCTTATAATCTTGGCGTTACGGACGCCATAGGCAAGCTCTTCATAGCAGGGAGGAGTAAATAGAACAGGTCGCACCAAACCTACCTTCCAGCCTTTTACGTTTCGGTAGTAATCCACTACATCTTTAACCACCCCGGCTGCAGATCCCATGATCATAACGACCATGTCGGCATCCTCGGTGCGGTAACATTCCACTACCTTGTAGTTGGTATCCAAAACCTGGTTCATCATGTCCATGGCCGCAACAAAGCACCTCCTGATAAACCTGTAAGCCAATTCCTGTGCCACTTGCCCTTCCATGGTGAGATCCATGTCGGTAAAAGTACCGGCAAGATACCTTTGCTCAAAATCCGGCTGATATAGTCTATTAGCGGGCCCAACAAAATACTCGAGAAAAGAATCAGATAGCAGTCTGATGTTTTCCAGAGCATGGCTTTTGATAAAACCATCGCCGATGACCATGCAAGGGAGCATCACCTGTCTGGTCTCTGCAACTTTGAAAGCCACGGCCATGAGATCGTGCAGTTCTTGATTGTCACCGGATACCAGTTGGGCCCATCCGGCGTTGCGCACGCCGTAAAAATCGGTGTGTCCACAGTGAATACTCAGCGAGCCTTTGTTTACTTCGCGGGCCATAACGCTCATAACCACCGGCAAACGCTTGCCGGCCACTGAGAAAAGATTCTTGGTCTTCAGAACCAGCCCCTGGGACGAGGTATTATCTGCGTAACGACCCCCTAGAGAAGCCATGGCCTCCACCGCCGCAATGGCTGAGAGCTCATCGCTTGGCTGGAAATACATGAGTTCGTGTCCAAAAATGTTTTTCTTGCCTTCGGCGGCAGCCTTGGCGAAATCCTCGGCGATGGCCGTTGAGGGCGTTATGGGATAGCCGCAAAGTCCATCTGCAACTCTTTCAAATACGGAGAGTGCTGCATGGTTTCCGTCTAAAAGAACCTCCTCTCGACGGCGTATTTTCTCAAGGTCTTTCTCAGAGATGGAGGAGATGTCAAAGTTAAAAATGTTTCTGGCGTCAAACCTATCCCATTCGGTCTGCCACTCGACTCTTCTTTTTTTCGCCTGCTCTTGCCTAATCCTGTAGAAAGGCAGTTCTTTCAATAAACTATCAATATCAATTCTTTGCTCCATGCCACAATTCTCCCTCAAGCATTAGAGATTTTAAACCTGCAGCGTCCACCGATTCCGGTTGGAGGCACAACGCTTCCGGAACTCGGTTGCATAAAGTAGAAGTTCACTCATGCGCCTCAATGCTGCAGGGTAGGCTTCGCCACTTTGTGCAGATCGAGGTCACCGCGTTTCTGCTTGTTCCTAAGCAGGAAAAAAAGGAATAGCCCTCTTCGGCGTGGGTAGTAGAGGGATACACTAGTACTGTTGTGGAAAATTACCCTTGGTAAGGGAGGCCTAATTTTATTTTATGAGTCAGTTATTGTCAACATTGCTAGAGCCGACAGCGCACTCCGTGACCACGATAATGAAACAACTGGAGCAACTGACTACTGACCCCGGACAACGGACGCTGAGAACGTAACCGTTTCAGGGAATTTTTGGGCTAAGAAATACTCTGGAAAAATCTCATCACGGTGTCGTAGAAGGTTTGAGCGCGTTCAAGGTAAATAAGATGACCACTATTTTTAAGGAGCTTCAGCTCAGCTCCAGAGATGCGGCTCGCCAGCATTTGGCCGTTTTCCGGCGGGACCATTAGATCACGATCAGCAGTGATAATCAGGGTCGGGGTTTGAATCTTGTTCACCTGACTACAGGCATCGAAACCGCGGATCGCCTCCAGCTGCCGCTGTAAGGCATAATTTGGTTGGGAAGGCGCCTTTAGCTGTCTTTCCCTGTAACGGTGCAAGGAGTCTTGACCACTTTTTAAAAATGCAGGAGTGACCAAGAGCTCCAGGTTCTTATCAATGATCTCCTCAGGTGAAAGACCCTCGTTATCGCCAAATCTCTGAATCACTTCCGGATTCGGCGGAATACGCTCGCTGCCGCCGCAGTGGGTGCAGCCTAGCACCAGGCCAGAAACCCGATTTGGGTGATGCAGAGCCAACTCTTGGGCAATCATGCCGCCCATGGATAAACCCAAGACGAAGGCTCGCCCCTCTTGGGCCGCATCCAGAACAGCTGCGGCATGATCAGCCATCTCTGCGATCCGGTAGGGACGATCGGGTTTGCTGGAACGACCAGCGCCCATATTATCGAAGGCAATTACCCGGAAGTACGGCGACCACGCGACTATGCTCTCTTCAAACGACCATGTGCCCCCGCTGACACCGCTTATGAGAAGTAAAGGCTTCCCCTGCCCTTTACTTTCCCAATAGATCTCAATGTCACCCACTGCTGTATGTGGCATGAATGAACTCCAAAGAACGCAGAGCACCTGGAAAACTACGCACTAAGCAGTAGGCACTAGGCACTACAACTCGGAACACGGAACTTGCAGATAGATCCGAAACAATTCAAGCTGGATGTGAGATGGGAGATCTGAGATATGAGATATTAAATGTCAAAAAAATATTGACTCTCAGATCACATGTCGCACATCCCACATCTGCTGCCTATAATCAGCTTCGTGCTTAGGTTTCCGAATTTGATATTGAGCGTTCCTCTCCCGCCTTCTCCCCCTTGGTGCTTAGTCCCTAGTGCATAGTGCCTAGTCAGCATGACGCCATGCCCCATGCCCTCCGCCGTCCACACAACTGACAACGGACCACGGACAGTCAAGATGTCTCGCATGGTGGAACACGTTCTTCTAGCTGTTTCCTTTTTTTATCTGTTAGGGCCAGCTCTATTTGCCATTTCCGATTGGCGTATTCATCAGTTTTCTTGATGAGAAGCCAGTCCTTGGCTGCCCCCTTGCCCCTGGGTTTGAGCCTGCTCAAAACGAAACCACCCTGCAACCGTTTTCCATGGAGCACAAAAGAAATCTTTTTTTCGGTCATTTCTAACAGTTCGAATTCACCCGCGTCCCAAATGACTACTGCTCCAGCGCCGTAGTTACCCGCTGGAATGATGCCTTCAAAGCTAACGTACTCCAAGGGGTGATCCTCAACCGCTACGGCCAGCCTTTTTTCTGCCGGATTCATGGAAGGCCCTTTGGGAATGGCCCAGGATTTTAGAACACCTTCCAGCTCTAGTCTGAAGTCAAAATGCAACCGGGAGGCGTGGTGTTCCTGCACAACGAACCGATTCCGCATCAAATCTCCACCTCTGAGTTGAAGTAGAAAAACCGTAGCCTCTTTCCAATCTTTGAGTTATCTTTCCAGATTGAAAATGTGTGGTCAAACTTTTTTTCTCGACAAAACTGTTCGTTGATCTTTTCCTAAGTAGTGCTTTCACATTTTTTACCGTTACAATTCAGTTGTTCTTCGTTATGATCCTTGACAGGAGGGTCACTCAACGGATATTTTTAGATCTTTATGACTTCCAGGCGCGGGCAGTCTTTCCCTCGTGCTGCCAAATCCAGCTCACATTCAGCGACAAGTAGGTCTTCATGTTCGATACGCGTAACAGTCTCTTTACTCTCTGGTCTCTGTGTTTTGTCTTTCTTTGCTTCGGCTGCCTGCCGGTGAAACAGGCCCGCGTGGCTGCAGTGGCATTTACAGCGGAGGACGTGGCCCGAGCAGCTGCAAAGCAATCTGATCCAACCATCGTTCGCGCCGGTAGCCCCGCGTATCTCATGCTCATCGACGGTCTCATCGAAGCTTACCCGGAAAATAGTGACTTACTTGTCGCGGCTTGTAAGGCGTATGCTTCATACGCTTCCGCCTTCCTGGAGGATACAGACCAGGAAAAAGCTGCATCCCTTTACGCCACCGCAAAGAGTTACGGCTTCAGGGCTCTTTCGAAAAAGGCAGATTTTCAGCAGGCCGCCTCAGGAGGATTGGAAGAGTTCACTGCCTTGCTTGAACAATACGGCAAGAAGGACGTGCCGGCTCTCTTTTGGACCGCCAGCTCGTGGGCCAGTTGGATCAGTCTCAATTTGGACAACCTGGAGGCATTGGCTGATCTCCCGATGCTCGAGGCCACCATGCTCCGGGTGTTGGAACTGGATGACGCTTTCTACTTTGGGAGCCCTCATCTTCTCATGGCTGTATACCTGGCGGCCAGACCCGAGATTATTGGGGGTGATATGAATAAAGCCAAAGAGCACTTTGATCGGGCCCTCGCCTTGGGAGAGGGCAAGCTCCTCATGGCCAAAGTACTTTTCGCCAGATATTACGCCCGTGGTGTCGGAGATCGCGACCTCTATGCAGCAACCCTCGAAGAAGTGCTGGCCGCACCGGCAGACACTGAACCGGAACTAACCCTCTCGAACGTTCTGGCCAAAGAAAAGGCCAAAAAGCTAATGGAGAAAGCGGATGAGTATTTTGGAGAAAATCTATAGTTGCCCCACTCAGCGGTTTCCACAGCTTTACAAGTGTACCATTTATGGGCTGCTCTTTTGTCTGCTTTTCTTGATACCCCCGTGGCAGTCCAAGCTTCATGCTGCCAAGCCACAGTATGAGATAAAGCTTGCAACTCTGGCACCAGATAACAGTACGCTGATGCAGATTTTCAGGGAAATGGACGCTGAGCTCCGCCGGGAGACCGGGGGGCGTGTGGGATTTACCTTTTTCGCTGGGTTCGCCCTTGGAGATGAGCGTGATGTGTTTAGGAAGATGCGAATCGGCCTTGTTCAAGCCGCGACCTTCACTTCCACCTTTTTGAACGACCTCAGTCCCGAAATCCGTGTTCTCCAGGTTCCTTTCCTCTTCGATAACTACCAGGAGGTGGATTATGTTTTGGAGAGGGTGTCCGATGACATCTACAGCAGTGTCGCCAAGCGCGGTTACCACATCTTGGGCTGGACGGAAGTGGGTTTCATTTACATCATGTCAACCGTGGCGATAGATAATGTGGATGACCTGAAGGGAAAGAAGGTCTGGACCAACGCGAATTCGCCAATGGCCAATGCCGTTTTCAATAAAGCCCAGGTTTCGCCTGTGACCATCGGTGCCCCTGATGTACTGGTAGCTCTGCAAACTAATCTCGTGGAAATCGTATTCAACTCGCCTTATTATGCCCTGATAACTCAATGGTACAGCCGGGTCAATTATGTCATTGATTTGCCCCTGTTCTACCTCGGTGGCGCCTTGATTATAAACGACAAAGCTTTTTCACAGCTGCCGCCCGAATACCAGCAGACCTTGAAACAAGTCTGCAGCAAGTATCTGCGTCAACTTACAGAAAAAACTAGAAAAGACAATGAGCAGGCGATACAGCTGATCTACAAGCGCGGCGTAAAGAAGATAACCCCGGAACCGGCAGCGGTCCAGAACTTCAAGGATCTGTTGAACCAGGCCATGGCTGAGATCGATCCAAAGTTTCTCCCAAGAGATTACCTCCAGAAGGTCAGGGAAACGGTGGGGGAGTATCGGACCCGTCAGGAGGGAAAGTTGTGAGCGCAACCTTCTCTGGTGCTGTGAAGAAGGTCAGCCACTTCCTGGGACACCTGGAAAGATGGGTGCTCATATTGCTCGTGGCCTTTCTGGTCATCTTCTCCCTTTTGCAGATTGTCCTGCGAAATTTTTTCGCCACCGGGGTGGTCTGGGGCGACAACTTGCTCAGACACGGCGTTCTCTGGATCAGCTTCTTGGGGGCAGCTCGGGCCACCGCCGAAAACAAGCATATCAGAATAGACCTTTTGCCCCGGCTGCTCTCCGCCCGGGGCAAGTTTGTGGTTGATCTGGTCTCCGCTGCCTTCGCCTGTGCATTATGCCTAGTTCTGCTCTATGCCTCCTGGACCTTCGTCCAGGGTGAACGGTTCTTCGGCGATATCGCCTTCGCCTTCATCCCATACTGGTGGCTGGAGTTGATTTTTCCTTTCGCCTTCGCTTTGATGGCTCTTAGATTTGGCCTCAATTCGATCCGGAGAATCTCCAAAGGACCGGAAGGGGTTGAGACATGAAAGCGCTCCTGGCTCTGCTGCTCATAGTTTTGGCGCTTTCCGGAGCTCCGCTTTTTATTGTCATTTCCGCGGCTGCACTCCTTAGCTTTTATCTTCTGGGGGTCGACCTTTCTATCGTAATCATCGAAATGTACCGGTTGGCCGCCAATCCCCTCCTCATCGCCCTTCTTTTCTTCGCCTTCGCTGGCTACGTATTGACTGAAAGTGGTGCGGGCAAAAGGCTGGTAAGACTTTCTACGGCAGTATTTGGTTGTCTGCCTGGGGGTCTCGCTGTGGTCTCCCTCCTTTCCTGCGCCTTTTTCACCGCGCTTACAGGTGCTTCCGGGATCACCATAGTCGCCCTGGGGGGGTTGCTGCTCCCCGCTCTGCTGGACGAAAAGTATCCGGAGGACTTTTCTCTCGGGCTCCTCACCAGCTCCGGCAGTCTCGGGCTCCTCTTTCCGCCCAGTCTACCTATGATTATCTACGGGGTCGTCGTAGGCGCCAGCATCCCCCAGCTTTTCCTGGCCGGATTGCTACCGGGTATCTTTCTGGTCCTCCTGCTCTCCATTTACAGCATGTACAAAGGAGTCCGCAGTGACTGCGCGATTATCACCTTCTCTTTTGGTGAACTCTATAAGACTTCCCGGAAGGCAATTTGGGAGATATTGCTTCCTGTGGTGGTCTTTGGCGGGATTTTCAGCGGTTTCCTGGCCTTGAGCGAGGCCGCCGCCATCACTGTTCTCTACGTCATCGTGGTGGCCCTTTTCATCAATCGAGACGTGAAGTTCAAACAGATGGGTTTAATCATTATCAGGTCTGTGCTGATGGTGGGCGGTATTATCGTAATCCTGGGCGCAGCTCTGGCGTTTAACAGCTTTCTGGTTGACCAGCAGGTCCCAGCCAAGATTTTGCTCTGGATCCAGTCCCATGTGGAGAGCAAGATAGTTTTCCTCATTATTTTGAACATTTTTCTCCTCATCGTGGGATGTGTCCTGGATATTTATTCAGCCCTGGTCATAGTAGCGCCCCTCATCGTCCCCATTGCCCAGGGCTATGACATCAACCTTCTCCATTTGGGCGTCATTTTCCTAACAAATCTACAGATCGGCTACTCCACCCCACCCATAGGGATGAATCTTTTCATTGCCAGCCTCAGATTCGAGGAATCCATATTGCGCCTTGGCATCGCTTCCCTGCCTTTTCTGGGTATCCTCCTGGTGGCCCTTGCCATCATCACCTTCGTGCCTGAGTTGAGCCTATTTCTGGTCAAGTAGATTGTTTTAACAACCTTGACTTTGATACTTACGTTTCCTACTGATTAACCATCAAGTAAAGAATCCGGGTTCTGTGGACCTATCCGCCAAGATTGGAAAGGGTGTAGATGCGCAAGAGAATGTTCGCCATTACGGTGTATGTTACTCTAGCTCTCAGCGCACAACTGTCATATGGTGAAACCTGGACACCGTTGAAAAGAGGCGTAAGGTTGACCGACCGCCCCCAGATTAACGGCAGGGTGCTTACTACTATTCCAGCTCGAGCGCGCCTAAGGCAACTAGACAAACGGGGCTATTGGGTAAAAGTTGAGTACCAGGGAAAAATTGGCTGGGTGCCTTTGGCCGATGTGCGTTTGGTAACCGCAGAGGAGAAACAACAAATTTTTGTGGTTCATACCCACACCAGAAATGCGGGCGGGATCTACAGCCACATTTTTGACATCCGCAACACCGGTAAATCCTCATTCAGCGGGACGGTGACCATAATAGGTTACGATTCTGGTGAGACTGCATTCAAGGAGTCATTTTCTTTTGCAGGCAAGCCGATTCCTGCCCGCGGAGCAAGAAAGGCAACGGTGAACACCAACTCTGACTTCTCTAAACTGGAGTATATATCCTCACCCTAGCAGGGTTCAGGCAAGACCAATCCCAAATCATTTGAGCATCCACGCCAGCTCAGATTTAAGATTTAAGATTGTAGATTTAAAAGCTCAGCGGTTCGGAATCAGAAGAACTATGCACCCTAAATCTACAATCTTAAATCTGCATTCTTAAATCTACCTTATCAACGGTTGACGGCCGTGGCCTGCATAAAAAAGCCCCTTGGAGATGACTAGCTCCAAGAGGCTACCATTTATCCTCCTGCCAAAGGTGCTCTTTGCCAGGAAATCCTAGTAAAGCTATTTCACCGCATTTTTCAAAGCCTTGCCCGCGACAAACTTGGGTACCCTCGCGGCTGGGATTTGGATTACCGCTCCAGTTTGAGGATTTCTCCCTCTTCTGGCCTTCCTTTCGGAGACTTTGAAGGTTCCAAACCCCACCAGTGTAACCGCATCACCCCTTCTCAATGCATTGGCAACGGTTGACAAAACACAGTCTACTGCAGCCTGGGCCTCTTTTTTTGTTTTGACTACCTTGGCTACCTCATTGATCAAATCGGCCTTGTTCATTTCGTCCTCCTTTGCTGAAGACATTGCGGCGGTTTAACTTTCACCGTATAGCGGGCTGTGAGGTGTTTGTCAACCTTTGACTGGATGCACAGGGCCCAGCCAAATAGTATCTTTCTCATTGTTTTATAATAAATTCAAAATGCTACGGCTACAAAATGGGTATATAAATTCTCCTGCTATTTCCGGAATTTTAACGGAAGTTACGCCGTGTACAGCACCCCTACCAGGACAAAAAAAGTCAAATCGTGCTTTTTTTCTCTTTGACAGAATTTCGACATTGGTCATAGGATAATTAAAGGTAGGTTTTCTTTTGAGCTAAACCAAGATTTAGCGGACATTGGGGGCAGAATGAAACTCAAGGTGTGCCTGTTAGGCTCCCAGTAAAATTTTTTGCGTTCTACTGGGAGTCACCACGATCAAAATGGTGAGGCCTGACTGCTCGGCTCACGGTTGTAGATACGGATGTGAATTGCGACGGTCTGATGAGTCCCAGCAATAAACTACGGTAAGACCTTTTCGCAACACCGTTGCCAACGATTCTGGAAACAGCTTCCGGTATCACTACTTCCAAAGATCATGATCCTACACTTCCTTTACTCCTGCTATCCCCGAATCAACCCTGGCGGAAGTTAGATTATCCACGTAGGGCTAGATTTTCCCATCCAGTGTTTTGTCTCGTACGAACCGTTTTTTTCCCGAGCTCATATTGAACAAACTGGGAATAACCCCCACCGAATCAAGCGATTTCGCGAAGAGTAAGTTACAGATAGCTCAATGAACTGTAGCCCGGGTCATTCACCAAACGGTGGCGCTAGACCGTTAAGATGAGCTTGTCAACAACCGGACGACAAAGGCCTATTTGGGGACTGCTGAGCTTGCCCTGCTGCAATTCTTTTTAGACAAGTTCATGCAAAGAAGAAAGTCCTGTCTGAGAATAATCGAAAGGACGTCCATATCTATGGTCGAAGTAGGCGATTGCTGAACAATGGAGACGAATAGAGGAGAGAAATCATGCTGATTAGACTCATTGAAATGATAGAAAACAACGCAGAAAGTATGGCCGAGGATCTCAAGAACAAGCTGCTGAGCGACCCAGCCACTTCATCTTATCAAACTCTGGATGACAAAACTTGTTACGAAAACATTTTAGAAGTTTATAGCCGTTTAGGTCACTGGCTACTGCGGGATCCTGAAAAAGGGGAGGTGCGAACACACTATTCCGATATTGGGGCGCAGCGTTTTGAGGAAGGCTTCCCACTCCATGAGATAGTCCAGGCACTGGTTGCGACCAAACGACACATTTGGGATACAATCGTGGAAAAGGGAATCATGCAAACAGCAAAAGAGCTTGATTCTGCGGTCGATTTTGTCACTTATCTGAACCGCTTCTTTGACATGGCCATCTATTACACCACGCTTGGCTACTATGGAGCGTTAAATTTTAAGAGCCCAAGCTAGTGAGACTGCCGCAAAGCATTGGAGTTACTATAAAAGGTTGGAAGGAGACACATCATGCTCACAAAAAAAATAGTTGATCTGATAGAAGCCAATGCGCTGCGACTATCCGAGGAGATCCAAGAAAGACTGCTTTCTCACCCATCAACCCAATCCTATCGGAATATCGATGAACAGATGTTACATGATTGGATTTATGATGTCTGCAGTCGCTTCAGTTATTGGCTTGAAGAGGATAAAGATGAAGGCGAGGTAGCGCAGCACTACCAGAATTTAGGAAAAGACCGATTCGAGCAAAACTTCCAGCTTCCTGAAGTGATCAGCGCTCTTTATCTCACCAAAAGACGTCTTTGGGAATTTATTGCCGCCAGTAGAGAAGTTGATTCAGCTTTAAATCTAAACCAGATTGTTGAAGCCTCTTTCTTATTGGTTAGGTTTTTTGACCATGCGGTCATGCATGTAACTGAGGGCTTTGAGGCGATGCTGAAAAACACACACGGTTACGAAGCCACCCTCAGTAATCCTGAACGACTAGCTGAAGCGATAGAAGCCAAAAAAGAGCGCGAAAAGCTGATCTACGAGGAGCCCAAACTTCCCACGCTCTGTTTCACCAAGGGAATGATTAGGAGAGAATGATTCGGTTTGGCTAGTTCCAACTGGAGTCGTTGTTGGTTTGCACCGTGGTTAAGAAAACGGGCCATAGATAACTATCGGGCCCTTCACATATGTTTTGTTTGAATAAAACTAAAGGAGGTGGGCCATGAAGGCAGGCATTATTTTCACTGGAACCGGGCCTATTCTAATACTGACAACCTACGAATCTTTTGCGGATGGCAAGCTGGTTGAAAAGCTTGGTCACAAGGGAATCAAAAAATTTATGGCCTACGAAGTCCCGTTGGATCTGGTACAACAGAAATATGGTCAACAATATGACATGATAATGAAGGACGTCAAACAGACCGATGACTTGAGAGTGCTGGATTTCGACGGGCATAAGATATTTTATAGCTTCTCGTTTACTGACCTAGGAGAGG
>WOR8_10005004_pt1 | contig 12816 bp, 10 predicted proteins | sample DeeMarSeWOR38_10_FD_19890 | JGI IMG/M metagenome (IMG submission 19890) | reverse complement strand
TGTCAGTCAGAGTGATAGACAGTGTGGGTACTGGCTTAACCTCGAGCATTATCCAAGGTATCGAGTTCGCAGTTGATAATGGTGCAAAAGTTATTAATATGAGTTTGGGATTTGAAGGGGTGTTCGATCTAGCATTTAGCAATGCCATCACTTACGCCAGAGATAACGATGTCGTTGTCGTGGTGGCAGCGGGAAATGCCGGGGCGAATAATGAAATTACTGATTTCTATCCGTGTAATTTTACCCATGCAAACCTTATCTGTGTCGCTGCACTGGATCAGAATTATTTGCTGGCGTCTTTTTCGAACTATGGTGTAACCAGTGTAGATGTGGGCGCACCGGGTGTTGATATCCTTAGTACAGTACCCGCTGGGCAGAATATCAATGCGAATGACCCGAATGAAGGGATAACACAGTGGGCAACCAATAATGGTCATTGGGCGACAGACCAATGTAATTTTATCGTGGATAACGTACCAACAACCCTAACTACCCTGGTGAATCCTCCTAGTTGGTGTGATGTAACTCCACTCACTTATGTCGCTGTTGCGGATGACAATATTTATAAAACATTTGATCTTAGTGGTAGTGGAACACGCGCCGCTTTATTTTACCAGCCATTTATTGACACAGAACCTAACGCAGATTATTTCTTGAGCGGATTTGATGCAACAGGCGGTGACCCCTTTGATGGTGATACGAACAATGTTGAATTGCTGCGATTTTCAGGTGCGAATGACACGGCTAATTATTATTTTATCCATGATTTGACGAATTGCCTTACTGATACATGTAGCATCGGCTTTCGCCTTACCTCGGATAACAATTCTGACAGGCGATCCGGTGTTGGCATTCCGATATTGGTTATCAGCACTCTGGAGAATGCCGGTAATACCTATACGACACTGCAGGGAACGTCGATGGCAACACCGCACGTCACCGGAATAGCCGCAATGGTTCGCGCCTACAATCCAGCCTATACCTATGTCGATACCGTGGCGGCGATTAAACAGGGTGGGGAATATGTCGGGTCGCTTGACGGCATTACCTCAACCTCCAATGCAGCCAATGCCATGGGTTCGCTTTCCTACATTAATCCGCCTACTGGTGTGACAGCCGTTGTCGAATAAGATCGGGATGAACCTAATAGGGCGCCTCCTGCTGGGATACCTTTTTCTGTGTGGCCTGGCTGTGGCGGGTTGTACTGACTCAGCGAATCAAAAAAATGTGGAGCCGAGAATCCTTACACCACAATCTGCTTCGGAAAATCGCGCGCCGGGGCAATACATTGTTACCTTGAAGGAGGGCGGGAACTCCGAAACATTAACTGAAGTGTTTAAACAATACGGTATAAAATCGATAAAGGATTTATCCAAGAGGCGTTATTTAATCACACTGGAACAGGACCCCGGTCCAGAAGCACTCACCAAACAGGCTGCGACTTCATCAGATATTGAAGATGTGCAACCCAACTACATCTACCGAACAATGCCGCCGGCACAGGATAAGCCCCAGTGATTGTGTTAAAGTGAATCGCTTTCTGTAACCATATTTTTAATATAGAATTCAAGCACATAAATAGAGCCGGTACAGGCGGGTAACCATGTTCACCCGGAAATCCCTGGAACTCGGTCACAAGCAGTTCGAAAATAAGTAAGGGAAGCCCCTCAGCGGTCGATAACCCTATAATTACGTGCTGTATCAGTAACATAGAGAGGGAGCAGAACACCGCGTGTTAGATGGTTCACACTTCTTTTGCCGTTTACGGCGAAGTCTGGCTGTACTCCTGCTTTCCCTGTATCTCCCCCTGGCCCAGGCCTATACCTGGGCTGATCCGGGCGATATGGAGTTGCGGCACGACCTGCAGTTGCTCAATGACCGCGGCCTCATCAATATTCCCCTGACCACCTGGCCTTTGGCCTGGAAGGACATCGAACGCGTGGTATCAGCCATCGATGAGGTGGAGGCCGAAGCCGCCGACCTGAACGACGTGATTTTCCGGGTGACACGCAAGATGGACCGGGCTCTGCAGCAAAACCGCCTGCACGGTGGGGTGGGGCTGTCAGGCTATAAGAATCGCCAGTTGCTGCGCACCTTTGAAGACGTACCGCGTGAAGAAGCTGAGGTGAAAGTCGAAGGGGAATACCTCTATGACCGCATCGCCGCCCGGGTGCGTGTCACCGCGGTAGACAGCAAGGACATTGATTCCGATATTCGCTGGGATGGCTCCTACATTGGTGGCGCGCTGGGTAACTGGATGCTGACCCTAGGTGCCCAGGACCGCTGGTGGGGCCCGGGCTGGGACGGCAGCCTGATCCTGTCCAACAATCCGCGTCCTATCCCGGCGGTGGCCCTGACGCGAGTCAGTACCGCCGCCCCGGAGACGTCCTGGCTGCGCTGGGTAGGTCCCTGGACCTTCACAACTTTCATGGGGCAGTTGGAAGAAGAACGCTATGTTCCTAACGCCCTGTTGTGGGGTGCCCGCTTCACATTCAAACCATTCCGCAGTCTCGAGCTGGGTTTGTCCCGTACCGCGCAGTGGGGCGGGGATGGCCGCCCGCAAGACTGGAGTACTTTCTGGAACATGTTGCTTGGGAGAGATAATACTGGTGAGAACACAACTCCAGAAGATCAACCCGGCAACCAGTTGGCCGGTTATGACCTTCGCTGGAGTTTGCCCATCAAGGCGTTTCCCAGCGCCTTCTATACACAGTGGATTGGTGAGGACGAATCAGATGGCCTGCCTTCAGCCAAGATTCACCAGTATGGTTTTGAACACTGGGGCACGATAAAAAGCAAAAGTTATCGCGTGTATCTCGAATACTGTGATACTGCTGTGCAACGCGATAAATTCAGCGATGAGTGGGAATACAATACCGCCTATAACCACGGTGTCTATAAAAGTGGTTATCGGTATTATGATCGCAGTATTGGCCATAGCATGGACAGTGATGGTGAGTCCTGGTCCTTGGGAATTCAATATGCCTACTCCATTAAAAGTACCTGGAACTTTAACTTGATTTATTCTGACCTGAATCGTGATGGGGAAGGGTTGAATACGATATCACCCACTGCTCAGAAACTGGTACAGGCAAGATTGAGTAATCAATACTGGTGGCATCGGAACGAATTTCACTGGGGCATCGGCTGGCAGAGCCTGGAAGAAGTTGAGACTGGAGTGAAAGACGAAGAACCTTCAGTCTTTCTCCAGTGGACTTATCAAATCTAAGCAGGGATAAGTTAAGAAGCAGTATTTAAAATAATGCTGAGGAAACGGCAGAGCGGTAGCGTGCTTAAATACCAAGCGTAAATTTGCCTTTGTTAAAAAATATATCTAATTCAAAAAAATGAAATTAAAAAAACAAGGTTTATTAGCAGTATTAGATCAAGGATTGTTTAGTTCGGCGAATTATATAGTAGTGATGTTGTCTGCAAAGTGGATGTCTGAGATGAATTATGGCGCTTTTTCTATTGCGTTTGCATTGTCTATTTTTATATTCGTTTTGTATAACGCTCTTATCATAGAACCATTATTAGTATTTTCTGCAGGAAGGTACTCGTTACAAAGATATAAATATTTTGCTATAACAAATTGTTTTCATTTAATATTTTGCTTAATAGCAATTGCGCTTTTAGCAATAATATTTTTCGTATGCAAGCTATTAGAATTAGTAGAAATATCAGATGTTATGTTGAGTATGATATTTTCTCAGCCATTTATATTGTTTTCAATTATGGCAAGAAGATTATGCATGGTTTTATTTAAAATACAATTGGCTGTTGTAGGAAGCGCCATTTATTTTTTTATATTGTGTATGGGGGCATATTTTCTTAATGAAAATAATTTTTTAACGGGGAAGAGCCTTATTGCTTTAATGGGCGCAAGTAGCGCAGTATCTGGAATTATTATTTACAAAATTATATTCAAAAACAAAAGATTAACATTAATAAGGAAACGGTATTTAGTTACAGTTTTACGAAGACAATTGCATTATTCTAAATGGCCATTGTTTACACGAATCCCAATGCAAGCACCACATTTTCTATTTAGCATTATTATTCCATATTTTGGTGGGTTATCAGCAGCCGCAAGTTATCGTGCATTATTAAATATGGTAACCCCTATCCAGCAGCTGAATTCAGTTATCAGCGTGTTTCTTATCCCGAGTTTTGTAAGAAGTAAAAATACTAGCATATTCAAATTAATTGTCAGTAAGGCATTAGTGATTATTTTATTAGTAAACGTTTTTTATTCCATTGTAATGATACTAATGTATGAGGAGATAAATTATTTTGTGTATGACGGGAAGTATTCGATTAATAATTATGTGATTTGGATTTTGGGTATTCAAACTATTTTGTCAGGATTGGTGCTGCTATTAAGTAGTATTGCTAAAGCTTTAGAGAAACCTATTTATATATTTAAGGCAACCATGATTACCTCAATAATAGCAATTGGTTTGGGGATGTTGCTAATAGTTAAACTTTCTTATCCGGGTGCTGTTATATCTGTTGCTGTTATTAATATATTTTCTGCAATTATACTGTATTACTTACTTTATGCGAATGAAAGAAATTATTTTAGAGAACTTCTATGAGTATAAAAAAATATTTACAAGAAAAAATACTAGACAATATCCAGTTTTATTATGATTGGTTTCCAGGATTACCGTATCAACCATTACCATGGATTGGTTTGGAAGATGCTGGCCGTAAGAATGGTACAGAACAGAGGCTAGATATTATCCGAAATGAATTAAAGATAAATAATGTAAATACTGGTCTAGATGTAGGGTGTAATGTGGGATATTTTTGTTTTAATTTAGCGGAAGACGGTATATCCATGTTGGGAGTTGATATGGACGATCGTTTTCTGCGAATGGCAAGGCATGTGTTAAGAAAGTGTAAATTTAGAAACGTTGGATTTCTTAATATGGAGATCAATGAGAGGACTATCAATTTACTGCCTAGTACGGATTTAATTATATTTCTTTCCGTTTGGCATCACTGGGTTAAACAATATGATTATGAACGGGCAACCTTGATGTTAAGTAGCATGTGGGGTAAATGTAAGAAAATTATGCTTTTTGAAACTGGTGAAAGTGAGATGCCTAGTAGATATAAATTACCAAATATGGGAGAAGAAAGTACTGACTGGATTAAAAGTTATTTAGAGAACACTTGTAAAGGCGCTAGAGTAAAATATCTAGGGAAAACCAATGCATTTGCGCCAAAACTTAAGGATAAGTCTTTGGGTGTGGAAAGGAATCTATTCTCAATAGTTAGGAAAAATTAATTATAAATATTGTGATGAGTGCAGTTGGCTATATAAAATATAATAGTGTGATTAAAAAAATACTTCGAGAGTGTCTGGATGTAGATGAAAATATACAGCATGTTGAAAAAATAGGAGACGGAAGGCAAAGTGAAGTATTTAAAATTGTTTTTAAAGAGAAGAAATTAACGCTAGCAATTAAAGTTTATAAGTGTGTAAATTCAAACACAAAAGAAATATTAGAAAATGAATATAAATTACTAAAGATTGCTAACGAATTATTTTGTTCAAAACATTATAAAGGATGGAAGTTCGACTCACCAAAACCCTATCTGAAATGTGAAAAATACCATTCCATTATAATGTACTATGTTGATGGAGTAACTTTATCAAGTTTACTCTGTAATCGAAAATTACCAACTTGTCTTATAAAAGAAATTGCACATGCTGTTGCAAATGGCATGATGTTATATTGGCATAATAATAAACAATTAATAGGTGATGTTAATCTTAACAATATAATATGTGATATTAAAAATAATAAAATCACATTTATAGATCTTGGAATACCAAATAAACATTTTTACTGTGCAGGTATAGAAAAAAACCATTATCCTGAATCGAGAGATATAGGGTATTTTTTATTTGAAACATGTATTTTAATTGTAAAAAAACGGTTAACCTTAAATAAGGGTGGGGAAGATTTAGAAAAATTTATTGAGATATATTTAGATTATATATTTAGCAAACTAAATACAGCGTATAGAGTACAATTCCTGTCAGAAACAATCGCATGCGCATCATTTCACGAAAAAAGAGTAGGCAATAAATTTACATTATTCTACGTCTGGCACAAGCTATTAAAATATTTGATAAAAAAATGTATATTTAAAAAAAGTAATCATTTATCAATTCGCTAAATTCTATAGTTATGTGTTTCATAGAATTGAAAGTCGATTTTTCAAAGTGTTAAATAGTTACCCTAAATATGACACTAAATTCGAATTTTAAATATTTAAGAACTTTATGGGTAATAATATTCATAAGTGGTGTGGTTGTTGTAGCTAGAGAAACTGGTGAAGCACAGACTACTCCTGTTTCGCTAACTGTTCTTCACAGGATATTTGGTATATTTCTAGTATCAATCTTGTTGGGCGGGATGGTACTTAAAAGAATAAAATTAACTATAAAAGGTCCAATGCTTTTTTTTACATTGTTTGCAGTTTGGCAAATAATATCATCATTCTGGTCAGTTATGCCGCTATGGACAGCTTATCGTTCATATGAATATTTATTAGTTGGGTTGCTTACTACATTTTCCGTTTATTCGTCCACAAATATTAACACTTTTATAAAGTGGTTAAATTTGATTTACATATGGATTGCATTTTTATTGTTCACAGTGTGGGTTGGGGCATTCGTGGAACCTGAACAAGCATTTGCAGGTGAATACGTAAGTATATATAGAGAAGGTTTGTTGTCAGGCGTATTCCCCAAGATTAATTCAAATTCTGTATCTGCTTATGCTGGGGCGCTCGGGATAGTATCTATATCAAGATGGTATAAAACAAATAATGTTAAATGGATAGTGGCACTATTTATATGCATTATAACAATGTTGCTTGCCTTTGGACGTTCAGGCATTTTTGGTTTTATGTTTGCCTTGTTAGTTTTGCTTGTTTTTAATCGAAAATACAAAACATTAATAACAATTACTTTTCTCTTTGTAATTATACTTATCTCTACTAATTATATAGATATTTTTACAGAATTTATGCGGCGAGGACAACGCGTTGACCAATTTTGGCATTTTACGGGGAGACTGTATATTTGGGAGTATGCATATAATAATTATATTATAAATGAGCCTTTAATTGGATATGGAGCATATGCGGCAGGACGATTTTTGGTTCTTAAGGATTATGTCGGTTGGTCATCATTACATAGCACTTGGGTTGAAGTGATTGTTGGCTCAGGATTTATTGGTATAGTTTTATTGACAATACTTACGATAAGTATCTTCAAAAAGTTGTTTGTTAAATGTAAAGATGCGCATGGTGAATGGGCGCATAACTATTACGTTGAAGTACTATGTATATTTACTTTGCTCTTGGCAAGGTCAATTGTGTCAGTATCTTTAATAACATTTAATGAATATTTATTTTTTTTATGTTTGGGAACCTCGTTATTTGTATTCAAAAATCAACAAAAATACAAATATAAATAGGCGCTTATTACATCTCAGCATCAATAAATACCTATTCACAATAAATTACTTGCTATTCAAATTATAAGCCATGAATAATTGCGATATACTGAATAATACAAAAATAATTATTCTAAAACATTTGTTAGTACTTAAACATTGAATAAATAATGTGCTTTATAGACAAAGATTTTGATCCGCAATTTTTAGCATCGTTCTTTTCTTTGTTGATGAAAAGGAAAGTTGAATATACTGTCTTGCGTAATTATAAACATTTGCCTAATAAACTAGATGGTAGTGATATAGATATATTGATAAATGAACAAGATAAAAAAAAATTCGAACAATATTTAAACTCTATAATAAGTGAAAATGGAGGTAAGCCAATAGTATTTTATCGAGCTGGGAGATTCGTTCGTGCTTGTTATATTGGGTATGATTATAAATATTGGTCATTTCAATTAGATATACACTATGGGGAGGATTATCGTGGAGTAGAATATTATGAATCTAATAAATTATTAAAACATAGCCAATTACATAACAACATTAAAGTATTAAACTACAGTGACGCAATGTTACTTGGTGTATTAAAAGAAATTCTCAATAATGCAAAATTCAGAAAAAATTATTTCGAGAAAGCTTCATTGGAATACAAAAGAAATCATCATTATTATGATGAAATGCTAATTAATATGCTTGGAAAAAAGGCGCATAGAATATGGAAACAAAATTTACTTAATAATGTAGAATTAAATGAAAAAAAGTTGGCTGCCATAACTAGGCGCGCTCTGTTAAAAACACAATTAAAAAGTAATCCAATTAAAATAGTTAGAAAAAAAATGCGTTATACCTACGATAGGTATAAACGGATATTTAATCCCCCAGGATATATGATTGCTGTATTAGGTGTGGATGGCGCAGGTAAAACAACTTTAATAGATTGTATTCAGGCCCCATTAAACCAAGCAGTGCATGGACAAGTAAAAATACAACATTTAAGACCAAATTTATTACCTAGCATCGCTAAAATATTTGGAAAAAAAGAAAACGTATCACAAATAGATAATCCACATGAAAATCACCCGTCTGGAATAGTGGGCTCATTATTGAGAATCACTTATTATGCCTTCGATTATGTTTTAGGATATTGGGTTAAGGTGTATCCTGAGCTGATTACGAGGCAAAGAATTTACATATTTGATCGTTATTTTTATGATTATAGGCTAGACCAGAGAAGAAATGCAATTTCTCTTCCTGACTGGGTTTTTGAATTAATTCAATGGTTGATACCAAAACCGGATCTTATTTTGTGCTTGGGAGCTGATCCAAGAGTAATTTATGAGAGAAAACCTGAATTAGCATTAGACGAGATAACTCGTCAAGTAAACAATCTACGACAATTATGTAAAGAGAATAGAAGAGCAGTTTGGATTAATACTGATGTTGCAGTAGAAAAATCTGTTTCTATGGCATTGAAAGAAATAAGTAAAAATATGTCGGCAAGATATACGAATAATTCATATGGCTAATCAATTATAATGAAAAATACAGACTATAAATAATAGTGACTAAATAATGAGTAAAACTTTATTTAATAAATTAACATAATAGAAACTAACATGGTTATGAATAGTAAATATAATAAATTCGCAATTAATAGATTAAAAGGGGAATTTGGTGAGATGGGCTCTTGGAGACTCATTCTTCCGTATTTGGAAAAAAAGAAGTGTTTAGATGTTGGTTGTGCTGATGGGCTATATTTAAAGTATTTACAGAATGATTCACTAGGTATTGAGCAAATTGAAGAATTAGCAAAAAAAGCTCGAGCAAGTGGAATGAACGTAGTATCAGGTGATTTATATCAAGAGTTAAATAAATTGAAAAATAATTCATTCGAAGGAGTTCTGTTCTCGCATGTAATGGAACATGTTGACTGCCCTATATGTGTATTGCGCGAGATTAATAGAATATTAAAATTAAAAGGAACCTTGGTTCTTGGTCTTCCGACAGAAAGAAATATATACCGTGAAACTATGAATATGGACTATTACGCTGGCACGCACATATATGCATTTACAATAAAGAATGCAAAAAAATTACTAGAGGAAACTGGATTTGTAGTGGAGAAAATCATTTATCATTTGCCAAAATGTCGTAGTAATTTTGGTTATAAGGTATTGAATTTCTGGAATTCAATTCCTTTTCCATTTCGCGAATATGCTTCTATGGCATATTGGGTTGTCGCAAGAAAAGATAAAGGATAAAATAATTTAACTCAACTAGATAGTTGGCATTTACAGAATTAGTGGTATTTCATACAAAATACACCATTCAGTTACATAGAAAATAGACGGCTGTGTCATTGTTGCTCTGTTAAAGAAGAGTTAATTAGATTACGTGGATACAAAATCATGTTTACGACCGGTAATTGATTCGGGAAACATTCTAGATTATCGTTTTGCTTGGCGCTGGTTATTGCCCCTTCAGGGCTGTGAGTCTTACCGTTTGTATGGTTTTAACAAAGAAGAAAAACGTTTTTGGAATAAAGTGCTCAAGTCTAATTGTGTAGTAACAGGACAGGTTATTGCAGATATTTTGATGCTCAATTCAGATTGTTCTGAAAATAAAGAAAGACCAACAGACAATGACTTTGATGATTCGAACATGGTATGTGTGATTGGGAGTCGTTCAAGTGTTAAACGTTGGCGTGCAGTTCTAAGCCAGAAATTTCCACAAATACGGGAGTACGGATTACTGCCAACTAGTAATCCCCGTATTGTAGTACCGCTTTCAAATACTCGTTACGCTGAAATAGCTTTGAGCTTGCACCGACCAGGCCGGCTCATTGCCAGATGGGGTATAGGCGCGGCGCGATTGTTGGCTAGGTGGGGTATAACTTTTCCTCTGAAAAGACGTGTCTTACTAATTGGGATACGTAAACAGCTGTCCATACCTATTGGTGTAATTCAGGCTAACGAGCTAGAGATTTTACCAGAGCAAGATTTGGATTATGCATTGTATCTAGGTGTTTCAGGCGAGAATCGGAAAACTGTGGTTTTGCCTATATTCTCGGCTAAGCCAGAAGTTATCCTCAAGGTTGGGGAATCACAAGGTGCAAGACAATCCTTATTGAACGAGGTTGCTGTACTACAGGGATTATATGATTCGTCAATTGCCAGCAATGTACCAAGGTTGATTAAGATCAAGGATACAAAGTCTGCACTAACCTTGTTTCAGGAATATCGAGCCAGGCAACAAGTTGCTGAGCGGCTGTCGGAAGCAGCAATTATCGACTTTTTGGGACAGCTATCAACAATTGAACGAAAATTGTGCACACTTGACAGTGTATTGGAGAATATTACGTCCCCAGAACCTATCGAATCAAATAAAAATATTGTATCGGATGTAGTACGTGCCATATGGTCACGGTTAAGCGCGCAGGCAGATAAAGGGATAAATGTATGGCAACATCGTTCCCACGGCGATTTTGCACCTTGGAATATTTCCTGGACTGATAAAGGCCTATTTGTGTATGACTGGGAAGAAAGTCGAGATCAGGATTTGGCCTTTAGTGATGCGTTTTATTTCGTGGTGGGAAAAGCTGTACATATTGGACGTCAGCCAAATCCAGCGCGCACTTTACGAGCGACATTAAAATTTGCTCAACGAGTGGTTGTTGCAACAGGATTTAATAATGTTGATTTGAATACATATTTTGCGTTATGGGCATTACGACGAATTGATTTAGCACCAATTTATGTAGAGATGTTGCGAATGCACTTGGCAAATTGGGAATGAGTCGGCGACTTAAGGTTCTCATCTCAGCGTATGCTTGCAGTCCATACAAGGGGTCCGAGCCTGGTGTGGGTTGGGGATTCGTAATGGCTCTTGCCCGCCATCACGATCTATGGGTAATTGTAGAAGAAGCGAAATTCCGTATCGATATCAAGCAGTATTTGGCCGAATATCCGGGGCTTGCCAAATCCGTGCATTTCTTTTTCCTACGCAAAGAACGCCATCGACTCTTGCGCAAGCTCTGGCCACCTTCGTACTACTGGTACTATCGACGTTGGCATAGAAATGCCTATGCTTTGGCGCAGAAACTGCATCGTGAAATAGACTTCGATATAGCACACCAGCTGACAATGGTTGGATTTCGTGAGCCTGGTTACCTTTGGAAACTGGGCATCCCTTTTGTCTGGGGACCTGTCGGTGGTATGGGTGTCTTCCCCTGGCGTTTTTTGTCGAAGATAGGAGTTTATGGGGCATTTTATTATTTGAGTTATAACCTAGTAAATCTTTGGCAAATTAACTTTTCACAAAGACCGAAATTGGCTGCGAAAATGGCGGGTGTCGGTTTGATTGCAGCAACACCGGAAAATCAAGTGGGGACAGAAAAATACTGGGGGTGCACAAGTACTCTAATTAGTGAGGTAGGGATACTAGATGTAGCAACTCAAGAAATTTCAAGACGTGAACTTTATGAGCCACTTCGCATTGTTTGGACGGGACTGCATATCCCCCGCAAAGCTTTGAATCTTGCTTTGGCCGCGCTTGCTACGTTGCCAAAAGAATTGACTTGGGAACTCCACGTGCTTGGCAAAGGACCGCGAACTCCTGCCTGGCAGCAATTGAGTAAAAAGTTAGGAGTAGCTGAGTATTGTCGATTCCATGGCTGGTTGCCACGAGCTTCGGCCATGGAGATTATGTCCTCTGGTCATCTTTTACTCATCACCAGCCTAAGGGATTTGACGTCTACGGTCACCATCGAAGCCCTAGCAGCGGGACTTCCAATTATCTGTTTTGATCATTGCGGTTTTTCGGGCGTTGTTAATGATACCTGCGGGATCAAGGTGCCAGTGACAACCCCTGAAAAAAGCGTCGCTGGATTAGCGAAAGCTATAGAGGAATTGGCCCGTAATGAAGACTTGCGCTACGAGTTAGCCAAAGGCGCGGCCCAAAGATCCCATGATTTTTCTTGGGAGAAGAAAGCAGAGTTGGTTAATAATATCTATTACCAGAAGCTGGCAGAAGTGGAAAGGCAGACTTCTTGAATGTATTAATGGTACATAACTTCTATGGTTCTAATGCGCCTTCTGGCGAGAACAAGGTGTATGAAGCAGAAAAGGCTTTGTTGTTATCACATGGACACGAAGTAGAAAAATTTCCCCGCCATAGTGATGAAATTCGGACGAAAGGTCTTCTTGGAACAATGCAGGGTGCACTTGCCACGCCCTGTAATCCATGGATAGTGCGTGCTTTACGGCAGAAAGTGGAACATTTTCGGCCGGATATTGTGCATGTCCATAATACCTTTCCGCTCATCTCTCCT
>WOR8_10009557_pt1 | contig 12818 bp, 11 predicted proteins | sample DeeMarSeWOR38_10_FD_19890 | JGI IMG/M metagenome (IMG submission 19890) | reverse complement strand
TACTACAAAGAGAAATCCAAAGGGCTGGAGGATCCGGGGGCAACCGCGGGGGTGATCTTAATTAAAGGATTTATATTATAGCGCCTTGGGAGGCATCGTTGTCATCATTCCTGGAAGCAACCAATATCAGTAAGGCGTTTGACGGGGTGCAAGCACTTGAGAGCGTCAGCATTTCAATTGATGCCGGAGAAATACACTGTTTCGTAGGAGAGAACGGATCCGGCAAATCAACGCTGATAAAAATAATCGGTGGTGTTTTAAAACCTGACAGCGGCGAAATTAGGATAAACGGTAAACTATTCAAGCCTGCCCGCGCCATCGACTCCATACGGCAGGGAATTCAAATAATCTATCAGGATCTGTCGCTTTTCCCGAACCTATCGGTAGCCGAAAATATCTCCCTTAACCAACTGATCGAAAGAGGAAATACGTTTGTCAGCAAAACCAACGTTTTCCAAACCGCACAAAAAGCCCTAAAAGAAATTGAGGAAGAATTAGACCTTTCCGAAAAAGTAGAAAACCTCTCCATGTCGAAAAGACAAATCGTGGCGATTTCACGAGCTCTTACACAGAACGCCCGCCTTATCATTATGGACGAACCGACGTCCGCCATAACCAAGGCCGAAGTGGATCATTTGTTTTCAGTCATTATGCGACTGAAACAAAAGGGAATTGCGACTCTGTTCGTGAGTCACAAATTGGGAGAGGTATTTGAAATTGCGGAGAATGTAACCATCATCCGTGACGGCAAAAAAATTGGAGAATATCCGGCGGGAGATTTGGACAACGAAAAATTGACTTTTTTAATGACTGGTCAAAAAATCGAGTCCACAGCCTACCGGCGCGATGAAGAAAAACTTCCCGGCGACCCGATGCTCGAAATAAAGAATTTAACCCGCAAGGGGCATTTCCAGAATATTAACTTCTCTGTCAAACGAGGTGACATTATTGGAATTACGGGTTTGATCGGTTCCGGAAGGACGGAGCTGGCGTTGTCTTTGTTTGGTTTGAATAAGCCCGATACAGGCCAAATCATTCTGGAAGGAAAGCCGGTTGAAATCAGCGCAGCGGACGATGCAATGAGACTGGGAGTCGGATATCTACCCGAGGATCGATTGCTTCAAGGCCTGTTCGTTGAGAAATCCATCGGCAGCAATATTGTGGTAACCATAGTCGAAAAACTGCTCAACAAGTTGAAGCTTATTTCAGGTGAAAAACGCAGGATTGTGGAATCCAAATGGATAACGGATCTCAAAATTAAGACATCATCTGCAGCGATGCCGACCAGCAGCCTGTCCGGTGGGAACCAGCAACGAGTCGTTCTGGCAAAATGGCTGGCGACAAATCCGAAGTTGTTTATCCTCGATGGGCCCACGATCGGGATAGACATTGCCTCTAAAAATAATATCCATGACATCATCCGCGACTTTGCGCATGCGGGAGTGGGCATTATCCTGATCTCCGACGAGATCCCGGAGGTGCTGCAGCATTGCAACAGAGTGTTGGTGATGCGCGAAGGAAAGATCGTGGCTGAAGTTGAAGATGTTGCCAATGCTTCAGAACGCCACATTTTCGACATTGCGACGGCCCAACTTGATGCTGAGGTGAGTTAGATGGTCTCGAAGTTATTTAAAAGAAACGAAACCTATCTCTTTTTCGTCATCCTGATCTTCAGCTTTGTTGTAACCGTCATCAATCCTTCTTTTCTCACCATTGAGAATTTGTTCGACCTGGTTAAAAGCAGCTCGGGAATGGCGATTCTAGCCATAGCGTTCTTTGTAGGGCTGCTTTCCGGCGGAATCGACATTTCCTTTCCGGCGATTGCGATTGCAGGACAGTACATTGCCGTTAATACCCTTATCGCACTGGGCGTAGACAACCTGCTGTTGGCTTTTGTGATTTCTTGTGCCGTCGGAACCGCCATGGGGGCCATAAACGCTTTCTTTATCAGTACGTTTCGGATGCAGGCCCTGATTGTTACCCTGGGTACCGCAAATATTTTCCATGGCGCCCTTCTGGTGTTTGTGGGCACAAGAGCCGTGAACACGGGGCAACTGCCAGATTGCTTTAAAGCATTCGGTCATTTGCAGGTACTCACTCTGACGAGGGCCGATGGGACGGTCTACGGGTTATCCATTTTTGCCGTTTTACTTCTCGGAATTATCCTACTGACATGGTTTGTCCTGCAGCGCACACTACTGGGCAAGTCGGTTTACGCCGTTGGCGGGAACTACGAATCTTCAAAGCGGGCTGGAATCAACATCACCAACACTCTGTTTTTTGTCTACAGCTATATCGGGTTTCTATCGGGGATAATGGGCGTGATGCATCTGTCACTGATCCGATACAGTAACCCAAATTATATTGTCGACACCGAACTTTTAAAAGTCATCGCGGCCGTGGTAATCGGGGGCGCCAAGATAACGGGCGGCAGCGGTACACTAACCGGAACGCTGTTAGGCGTTATTATGATGGTGATCCTGGAAAAAAATCTCGTTCTAATCGGTCTGTCGTCTTATTGGCACCAATTTTTTACGGGATTTATCATTGTTGTCGGTGTAAGTATCACCCATTACCAGAGCAAACTTCAGAAAAAAAGGAGCCTTTCGTTTGCTGACTAGTTAGACGATAGGAGCATACCTTGATGGGTAAACTGAAATTAGGCACGTCGGATAACCTGACCTTATTCATTATTACGATCGGTACGATTACGGCGATGTCGATTTTTCTACCGGAAAAATTTTTACGACTGGTCAACTTTCAATCGATGGCGAGTCAATTTCCGGAGTATGGCCTGCTGGCCCTGGGGATCATGCTGGCCATGATTACCGGTGGAATCGATCTATCCGTTGTATCCATCGCCAACTTGAGCGGCGTAGTAGGTGCCATGGTTCTGGCAAGTCATGTGACCGCCCAAGAGATGGGAATTTCACCGGCAACCATCATCGCGCTTGCGATTATTGCCGCCCTGGTCGTTTCTCTTATCTGTGGATTTATTAACGGGGTCGTCATCACTGCAGTTGGTGTACCGGCCATCATCGCCACTCTGGGTACGAACGGCCTGTTTATTGGTTTTGCTATTATTTTAACCGAGGGGCACGGAATTCGCGGATTTCCTGAGGAATTTCTATTTATCGGCAGCGGGGAGATACTGACCATTCCCATGCCGTTGATCATTTTCATTGGGGTTGCCTTATCGATATCCCTTATGCTGAAAAAGAGTTCTCAGGGATTTAAAATGTACATGTTGGGTTCCAGCCCCATTGTGGCCAGATTTTCCGGGATAAACAATGCGATGGTTTTGATAAAAACCTATCTCTTATCGGGTCTCCTGTCCGGGATCGCGTCTATCATCATCATTTCGCGCGTAAATTCGATGCGCCCCGGTTATGGATATGCCTATCTGCTTCTGGGCGTGTTAATTGCGATACTAGGCGGCACGAATCCGGAAGGAGGTCGTGGCGGCGTTCTGGGACTTACTATGGCCATCGTCATCTTGCAGGTTCTGCAAAGCGGATTAAATATTCTCGGGTTTAACCCATTCTTTAAGAAGTTTATCTGGGGCCTGATACTTCTATTAGTCATGGTCATTAACTTTTACCAGACGAATGGCTGGCCCTGGAGGCGGCTGGTCAAAAGAAATTAGGCCGAAAGCTGCTCTCTAACGACAAGTTGGTTTAGTTAGCCACCCCAGAGGAATAGGCTTCGCATTCCACAGGGCAGGCAGACCCACACGGATTTACCCTGTTAAATAAGATTTGAGTTTAATGGTAATTTGGTATTTGTTGATAACCAGCTAACTTTTTATATATAAAGGATATGCCGTTGAAGCCGATCGGAGCCGATCGGAATTATTCCTAACCCTGCCTCTGGTAAAGACATCCGACGCTTGGTCGCCTACGGTTCGGTCTTCGACAACAATGAAAAAGTGAACATCGTAAGACGGGTTGTTCTCGGTTTAGACGCCATGGGCGTGAAAGACGTCTTTTTTATGCCCGATTATTTTGGAATTGGTGTCCGGGCTGTCGAAGATCTGGAGGTGTCGTTGAAGGCCAATTTTCTGGATATGAAAATCGAGAATACTCAAGATGATTCCGCCCGAGCCGCTGATATTCTCGATAAATTAGGTGTGGCATGTATTATTACCCTGGGGGGTGACGGTACCAACCGGGTCGTCGCCAAGACGTGCGCCGAAACACCGCTGCTGCCGATATCAACCGGCACCAATAATGTTTTCCCGAGCATGGTTGAAGGGACGTTGGCAGGTATGGCTGCGGGTGTTGCTGCCATGAATTCTTCTTACCGACCTGATTTTATAAAGCAGGTTCCTCGGCTGGTGCTAAAATATGGACCGGAGATCGTGGACATCGCCTTAATTGATGTTGTGGTATCGAAGCTCGGTTTTATCGCCTCTCGCGCTGTTTGGGATATCTCTACATTGCAGGAAATTTTTTTATCCAAGGCTGAACCGGGTAATATCGGGTTTTCATCTATCGGGGGCAATATCTCTGATCTACCTCCAGCCGACGGGAAAGGGGTTCATATCGTTATCGGTCCGGGTCAACATGAGGTAAAGGCTCCGATTGCCCCGGGATTGATCCGTTCGGTTCCAATCAAGTCTTACCGACTCTTTGAACCCGGCGAAAAAATTCCGCTTTTGCATACACCGGCGATGATCGCCTTGGATGGCGAGCGGGAACGGATTGAGGGAAAAAACACGCACATCACGATTGAGATCGACGTGAAAGGTCCATGGGTGATTGATATTCCCCGGGCTCTTCAACAAGCTGCAAAACAACGTCTGTTTATTAACCCAAATCATTTAAGGAGGTGAAATGATGGACCTATCTCAGGAAAAACTACTAGAGATGTACAAAAAAATGGTCACCATCCGGGAATTCGAGCAATCCTTGTCGGAGGCGGTAAGTGGCGGCACGCTACCAGGTTTTGTCCACCTGGGCATAGGCCAGGAAGCGATCCATGTGGGAGTTGCGTACGCGCTGCGGCCCACAGATTGGGTTTCCAGCACCCACCGTGACCATGGCATGCTGATTGCCCGCGGGGCGGATATAAAACGGATGCGGGCCGAGATTTTTGGAAAGGTTACCGGTTATTGCAAGGGAAAAGGGGGATCCATGCACCTTGCCGTATACGACAAAGGCGCTCCCGGCTGCAACGGCATTTTGGGACCCAGCCAAACCATCAACAACGGAATTGCCCTGGCACTTAAAAAGCGCGGGCAGGGTGACGTGGCCGTCGTTCTTTTTGGAGATGGCGCTGCACATCGGGGAGAGTTTCACGAAGCGCTGAACTTGGCTGCCTGCTGGAAACTACCGGCGTTGGCTATTTGTGTCAACAACCAATATGCCATCAGCGTTTGCTTTGATGACGCCTGCGCCATCGAAGATATTGCCGCCCGCTCCTCAGGGTACGGTATTCCCGGACTGGTGGTTGATGGCAATGACGTTATGGCAGTATATGAAGCCATATCTGAAACCGTCAAATCCATCCGCGAGGGCAAGGGCCCCGCGCTGCTTGAATTAAAGACCAGACGGTTTAAAGGTCATTTTGAAGGTGATCCCCAATCGTATAAAACGCCTGAGGAAGTTGCAGAGGAAATGAAGAATGATCCCATTCCCATTTTCGCAAAACAATTGCTGGAGCAGGAAATCACCACCGAAGAAAAGCTCAAGGCGATCGAAGAAGATGTCAAAAAAGAGCTCCAGGAAGCCATTGAGTTTACCGAAAAGAGCGAGTATCCGTCGTTGGAAGAAATTTATACTGATTTAGTTTACGAGGAAAGGAGGGCCGTGTGATGCGCGAGATTACTTATGCTGAAGCTATCCGAGAAGCACTGCGCCATGAAATGAAGCTTGATGATAATGTTTTCATTCTCGGTGAAGACGTGGGGGCATTTGGCGGTTGTTTCGGTGTCACTGCCGGTCTCTATGACGAATTCGGCGGGGAAAGAGTAATGGATACGCCGATTTCCGAAGCCGGAATCATGGGCGCGGCTCTTGGTGCTGCGCTAATGGGTATGCGTCCTGTGCCGGAAATTATGTTTGTTGATTTTATGACGGTCTGTTTTGACTATCTGACCAATCAAGCCCCTAAGGTCCGTTACATGTGCGGCGGCCAAGTGGAAAAGCTGCCCATGGTTGTCCGGACGACGACCGGTGGTTGGATTCGTGCAGCCGGTCAGCATTCCCAATCACTGGAAGGCTGGTTTACGCAGGTGCCCGGTTTAAAAGTGGTGATGCCCTCCACCGCACATGATGCAAAAGGGTTGCTTACTGCATCCCTTCGAGACAATAACCCCGTGCTCTACATCGAGCATAAGGTTTTATATCAGGTGCCGGGTTCGGTTCCCGAAGAAGAATACCTGATCCCCTTAGGTCAGGCAGACGTTAAAAAGGAGGGTACGGATGTTACCTTGATTTCGTACTCGTTCATGCTGAGTAAAACCCTAAATGCCGCCGATAAATTGGCCGGTCAAGGGATTAACGCCGAAGTGGTTGATTTGCGGACTCTGAATCCTCTGGATCATGACACCCTGGCCCGCTCGGTGCAGAAAACCCACAAGGCTGTTGTTATCCAGGAGGCCGTTGAAATGGGCGGGGTGGCTTCCCAGGTTGTTAAAAGCCTGATGGACAGCTGCTTCGATTACCTGGATGCCCCGATCAAAACGGTGGCTGCTGGTAATACGGTCATACCCTTTAGTCCACCTCTGGAGGATGCCATGTTGCCCAGCGAAGAAAAAATAATAGCGGCCGTGAAGAAAAAATAATAGCGGCCGTGACGGAGATAGCGAAATAATTTTAAGGCACAAACTATCACTAAGTTAGGGGGGACAATAAAGTGGCGGTGAATGTGACGATGCCCAAATGGGGCCTGACGATGAAAGAGGGTAAGATCTCCAAGTGGTTTAAATCCGAAGGCGACAGCATTGAAAAGGGTGAGCCTTTTTTTGAGGTTGAGACCGAGAAGATAACCAATGTGGTGGAGGCCACGGCCAATGGAGTTGTATTTCAAATCGTGGTTACTGTGGGAACTGCGGTTCCCGTGGGTACCATCGTGGCTATTATCGCCGAGCCCGGTGAACAGCCCGAACGCATTGAGGGAATTCAGACAGGCGAATTAGTCGAAGAAGAAGCTGCTGCGCCGGGGCGCGGAGTGTCAGCTCCGGTGGACAAGCCTGTTGAAAAGAAATTTGTTCCGTCCTCGCCAGCTGCGCGCCGCCTGGCCAAGGAGCTCGGTGTGGATATAACCTTGGTGGAGGGCTCTGGACCTGACGGGAGGATTACCGAAGCTGATGTCCGGCGTTTTCACGAAGAAGGTCCGCCGGCACCTAAGATGACCCCATTAGCTGCGGAAATGATCCGACAGGAAGGATTGGATGTTGCCGACATCGAGGGCACCGGAGAAAGCGGCAAGATCACAAAGGAGGATGTTCAAAGGATTTTGGATAGTAAAAAACGGGAAGCGATCACACGACCCGTCAAATCGATTCCGTTTAGCGGGATGCGCAAATCGATTGCCGAGAATATGCACGCGAGCCTCCAAAATACAGCTCAATTAACGATGTTTACCGAAGTGGACGTGACCGAAATGATTCGTTTTCGCGATATAGCCAGAGAAGCATATAAAGGCGATGAAACAGTAAAAATCTCATACAACGACATCATTATATTAGCGACTTCCCGGGCTCTGAAGCAACATCCTATGATGAACTCCACCTTGGTCGGGGATGAAATTCTTCTGAGCGACGCCGTTCACATGGGCATCGCGGTGGCCTTGCCTGAAGGTTTGATTGTGCCCGTTTTGCGGGATGCCGACAAAAAATCACTTTTAGATATTGCCGGCGAAGCAAGAAAGCTGGCCCGCAAAGCCCGCGAAGGATCGCTGGAGGTCGACGAGGTCACCGGGGGAACGTTTACCATATCCAATATGAGCATGTTTCAAGTGGATGGGGTCACCCCCATATTGAAACCGCCCGAAACCGGTATACTGGGCATCGGTCGCGTCAAAGAAAAACCGACCGTATACAACGGCGAGATCGCAATTCGGTCGATGATGTTTCTGAGTTTAACCTTTGACCATCGCGTGGTGGACGGTGTTCCGGCCGCCGAGTTTGTGGAGACCGTGGGCCGGTATCTTGAAAACCCATACTTAATCATGACCTAAGGAGTTCCTTGGAACACGAGATGCATTATTAGGAAAAACCTTTTTATTGTGGATTTTAATCAATAGCTAGTCGTCAATATTCATTTTTTTGGTTGAGGTGATGACATGTATGATCTAGTGGTGATCGGTGGTGGACCCGGAGGTTATGCCGGGGCAATTCGGGCTTCCCAACTTGGCGGCAAGGTAGCCTTGGTAGAGGCTGGTGATATCGGGGGTACATGTGTCAACCGCGGATGTATTCCCACCAAAGTCTGGCAGCGAAGTGCCTATTTGCTGCGCAGTATCCGCATGGGACATGCGTTCGGTCTTAAGGTATCCGTCGAAGCGCTCGATTTTAAAGCCATCGTTGAGAGAAAAGACGGCGTCGCCGGTGATATTCGCATGGGCATGGAAGGACTTCTGGCCAACAATGGGGTCGAAACGATCAGAGGCCATGCTGTTTTGAAAAATGATCGCGAAATTGATGTCGCCGGAACCGTTCTTGAGACCAGAAACATTATCATCGCCACCGGCAGCTGTCTTGATATCCCGAATATTCCAGGTCTCGACAATGTGGTAATGACCACCGATCAGGTTTTAAACCTGGAGCTGATGCCTGCGGGCGTGCTCGTCTGGGAAACTCTTCCGATGGCAGTCGAAATCGCCAATACCCTCAGCGTGTTTGGATCCAAAGTGGTGTTGGCAACGGAACATAGCCGAATTCTTCCCCAGGAAGATCATGACACCAGTCAGCGCATCGCTCAGGCTCTCAGGGAACAGGGTGTTGAATTGCTTTTGAAATATAACCTCGAGTCGATCCGAAGGTCTGATAGCGGCTATGAGGCTGTTTTGTCAGGACGCGACCAAAAGATTGTGCCCATAGAAAAGGTGCTGATTTCCCAACGCAAGCCGAATACTGACCATACCGGCCTCGAGCAGGCGGGCGTTAAACTGAATGACGATGGCAGCATTGCCGTCAACGCCAAGCTGGAGACGTCGGTGCCGGGAATCTATGCCATCGGCGATGCCATCGGGGGATGGATGCTCAGTCATGCCGCCTCGTCGATGGCTGTGACGGCCGCCGAAAATGCCATGGGCCAAGCCGAGTCGTTCCCTTTTCATCTGATTCCCCGGGGCATCTGGACCATGCCCCAGGTTGGGGCGGTCGGACTTTCGGAAGAAGAGGCGCAAAAAAAGGGACTCGATGTCGAGGTGGGCGATTTTCCATATGCCATCAACGGCGTGGCCATGGCCTATGACGAGATGGCCGGGTCTGTTAAAATCGTATCCGATCCCCGCTATGGCGAGATTTTAGGGGTTCACATTGTAGGTGCCAATGCCACCGATCTGGTGGGGGAAGCCGTGCTGGCCATGCAATTGGAATGCACTGTGAAGGAACTCGCCAGCAGTATTCGGGTGCATCCGACATTTTCAGAGTCGGTTGTGGATTCCAGCCGAGATGTATTGGGCTGGGCGCTTTATTTGCCGAGAAGCTAGATCTTTTTCCTTAAAAAATCGGAAGAGTTACGTCGTGGATCTTGAAATTTTAGACTGGGGGCGTTTAGACTACAAGCAAGCCTTCCAGCGTCAACTTGTCCTGGTCGAAGAGCGGATCAATGAATCTGTTCCCGATCGTCTAGTTTTGGTTGAACACCCACCGGTAATCACGTTGGGACGCAGCGGGAGCTATAACGATTTATGCATTTCCGAAACCGCACTGCAGCAGAAAGGGGTTGATATGTATACGGTGGACCGGGGCGGGCAGGCCACGTTCCACACCTATGGTCAACTGGTGGCCTACCCGATCATCAAGCTTGCTGAAAAAGATCTGCATGCCTACCTCCAAGCTCTTTTGGAGGTTGGGGCGGCTGTTGTGCGCAGTTATGGTCTCAAACCGATGTTCAAAAACGGCCGCCCCGGAATTTGGATTGATTCTGGAAAAATCGCCAGCGTTGGTATTGCCGTAAAAAAATGGGTGACTTACCACGGAATTGCATTAAACGTAAACAGCGAACTTGATGGATTTAAATGGATTGTTCCCTGCGGTCATTCCGGTGAACATATAACCTCGTTGCAGCGGCGTCTGAAGCACCCCATCGATCTTTCCGAGGTAAAAAACCGTTTTCTCAAGGAATTCCGAAAAACATTCGATTATACCGCCCCCATTAACAATTATCGGAATTTGAGCCAACGTCCCGATTGGCTGATTCGACCGGCTCCGAATCTTAGCGGCATCCATCAGATGGAAAGTCTGCTGGACAACCTGCAACTGGCCACGGTGTGTCAAAGCGCCCGGTGTCCTAACCTGGGAGAATGTTTCAACCGGGGTACAGCGACGTTCATGATCCTGGGCACCCACTGCACACGCTCCTGCCGGTTTTGTGCGGTGACCAACAGCAAGCCGCAGGCCCTTGACCCTGACGAACCAAAACGGGTTGCGCACGCCGCCGAATTGTTGAATCTTAAATACGTTGTCATCACCTCTGTCACGCGCGATGATCTTGCCGATGGCGGCGCTGAACAGTTCATCCGAGCCATTGATTGTATTCGCAGGCGGTGTCGGCAGATCAAGATTGAGGTTTTAATCCCGGATTTCAGAGGCTCGATCGGTGCACTGCAAAACGTCTGTAACGCTCAGCCGGATATGCTCAATCATAATGTTGAGACCGTCGCACGCTTGTACCCTGGGGTGCGACCCGGGGCCAGCTACCGCCGCTCTGTGGGAATTCTTGAGTATGCGGCGCAGCAGGGTGTTCCGGTCAAATCAGGGCTCATGCTGGGGTTGGGAGAAACGCGAAATGAAATCTCAGACACTCTCATCGATCTGAAACGGTCCGGGTGTCGCTCCATCACGCTGGGGCAGTATTTAGCACCATCCAAAAACCATTACCCGGTGGCACGTTTTGTTACACCAGATGAGTTTAATGAGTGGGCCGAATTCGCACGCCAAATCGGATTTGACTCCGTTGCCGCCGGTCCGCTGGTGCGCAGTTCGTATCGCGCCGATGAAATGCTGACAACATCAATGGGTTGAAAGGAAGTTCGCGAATGGATGCAAACCGTAAACGTTTCATTGTTGAAATTGGAACAGGAATCGATATTCACGGGGAAAACGTCACCAGGGCAGCGTGCCGTGCTGTCAAAGACGCGGTTTCCAGAAGCTGCCTGTGCGGACTTCTGGAAATACTTGAGCTAAAAAATTTGGAAGATGTTCAAGTAGACATCCAGGTGGCATCACCGAACCCCGACCAAGTGGACCTGGAGCAGGTCATGGCCGAAGTTCCCATTGGCCGCAAAAGCGCCCGCGCGGTGGCAGGGGGAATGACCACCCAGGGGCTCTGCGTGCCCCAATTCGCACCGGAGTGTGATCAGATTGTCGTGGCGAATGCCGCCGTGACAGTATCTATCCGCACCTGACGTACTTAGGCATTCAGAAAGGAGGTGATCGTCACAAAACTAGACGAGACTTTTTGGGGAGTGTAACTATTGACCTTTTTTAACTCCACTAAAGGAGGTTTGAAAAATGAGTCTAACCAATGATCAGATGATTGCGATGTATAAAAACATCACTAAAATCCGTATGTTCGAAGAACGGGTGGCCGAGTTGTTCGCCGAGGGGAAAATTCCCGGATTCGTCCACCTGTATATCGGAGAAGAGGGTGTTGCCACCGGAGTCTGTGCCAATCTGCGGGATACCGATTATATTACCAGCACCCATCGTGGTCACGGGCATCTTATCTCTAAAGGAGGCAACGTCAAATTAATGATGGCCGAACTTTTCGGCAAGAATACCGGTTATTGTAAAGGCAAAGGCGGTTCAATGCACATTGCCGATGTCGAATTGGGAATCCTCGGTGCTAACGGAATTGTCGGAGGGGGTCCACCGTTGGCAGCCGGCGCGGCCTTGGCCGCTCAGTATCAGGGCCGCGATGATGTGGCGGTATGTTTTTTCGGTGACGGCGCCGCCAATCAAGGCACAACTCATGAAGCCATGAATTTGGCAACCTGCTGGAAATTACCGGTCGTTTTTGTCAACGAGAACAACTTGTATGGCATCTCCTCCTGCACGATCAATTCTATGTGTGTTTCCGATATTGCCGACAGAGCGTCAGCCTATGATATGCCGGGCGTGGTCGTGGACGGAAATGATGTCGTGGCAGTTTATGAAGCGGCCTTCGAGGCGGTGAAACGGGCCCGCCAAGGCGAAGGACCCAGCCTGGTTGAATGTAAAACCTATCGCCACAGAGGACATTTTGAAGGCGATCCCTGCGTATATCGGGATGAAGACGAGCTTGCCGAATGGAAAGCCAAGGATCCGCTGACGAGATTTGAAAAAAAGCTTGTGGAGGTAAATTTGCTGGACGCAGACAAGATACAGAAAATTAAGAATGCGATTGCAGGGGAACTAGACGAGGCTGAAAAATTTGCTGAAGAAAGTCCATTTCCAGAGCTTAATGAACTTACCGAGGATGTTTATACGCCGTGAGGCCGCAACGCCTGAATTTTTGGGTGGAGGAACCACATAACCACGTAAATTTTAAAAGGGAGGATTTGCCATGCCAACCATGACTTTTGCCCAGGCACTGAATCATGCCCATAAGCTCGAAATGCAACGCGATCCAAATATTTATGTTGCCGGAGAAGACGTCGGCACC